>Ga0209510_1002709_pt1 | contig 17669 bp, 7 predicted proteins | sample BiotimSIPDNA_FD_185749 | JGI IMG/M metagenome (GOLD analysis project Ga0209510, IMG submission 185749) | Anaerobic biogas reactor microbial communites from Washington, USA - Biogas_R1 time_0 SIP DNA (SPAdes) (version 2) | ecosystem: Engineered > Bioreactor > Anaerobic > Unclassified | place... | reverse complement strand
TGGGATGGCGACATCATCCCGCGCCAGGACTCCATTGACCTGACCGGCCTCCAAGTCACGGAAAGCCCACGCTTCGAATACCGCGGCCTGCGTTACTTCGCCCACCGCAGCCTGACCCGCTTCCAGGCCGAACACTGGAACCTCCAGGAATGGAAGCGCGAAATCGACTGGATGCTCAAAAAACGCTTCAACCTGTTCATGCTGCGCATCGGCCTGGATGACCTCTTCCAAAAAGCGTTCCCAGACATCGTCTCCTATCCGGAGGAAGGCATTGTGCCCGAGTCCACTCCGCGCTCGTATGACGACCGCAACCTGTTCTGGTCTTTGCAGCGCCGCGGCCGGCTGCGCCGTGAACTGCTCGCCTACGCCCGCGAACGCGACCTGCTCCATCCCGAAGACCTCGGCACCATGACCCACTGGTACAGCCGTACGCCGCACCAGTACCTGGAAAAGGTCAAGCCAGACTTCATGCCCCAGGCGACTTCCGGCTACGGCGACCCGACTGGCCTGGTCTGGGACATCCGCCAAGACAAGTTTCTCGACGACTACTTCCATCTGACCGAAACGCACATCCGCGAATACGGTGCCCCTGACCTGTTCCACACCATCGGCCTGGCCGAACGGCGCTGCTACGACGACCGCGAAGCCAATCACCAGATGAAGCTCTACACCTACCGCCGCATCATCAGTCGACTCCGGCAAAAATACCCCCATGCCCCGCTCCTCATCGGCTCATGGGACTTCTGCATGTACTGGACACCCGAAGAAGTGCGCTCGCTGGTGGCTGAACTCGACCCGGCCAATACCCTCATCTTCGACTATACCTCAGACACTGATGACGAATTGCGCACCTTCCAGAATTGGGACCTGGTCGGGAACTTCCCCTGGATTTACGGCATCTTCCACGCCTTTGAAGACGAAAACGACATCCGCGGCAACTACGACGCCATTGCCCGCCGCCTGCCCATCGCCGCCCGCGACCCATTATGCAAAGGCATGGTCCTCTGGCCCGAATGTTCCCATTCCGACACTCTCATGCTGGAATTCCTCGCTGCCAACGCCTGGAATCCCAGTCCTGAAAACGTCCATATCGAAACATTCATCAAGACCTTCTGCCGTCAGCGCTACCAGGGGCCGCAAGCCGCAGCCATGACCAGCATCTGGACCGACATGTTGCCGCTGATCAAGGTGCGGCACTGGAACGCCCCCCGCCTGCTGCCCTTCCAGCGCCTGCACCACGACTTCTACGCCATGCCCTTCCAGTACCTGACCCAGCTGTCCGCCGTCAACTTGCAGCGCGCGGCCTTCTACCGCGAGCGTCTGGCTAGCCTCATCCCAGCCGCGCCAGCGCTCCTCCGCCGTCTGGCCGACATCCGCCTGGAGCAGGAATCGCCGCTGCTCATCCGCGACGTGATTGATCTGGCCCGCACCGCCGCTGGCCGCATACTGCTCTTCGCCTACACGCGGCTGATCGGCGATCTGGACGCCTGGCATCACGGCCACAACAACCAGGAAGAAGTGCGCTTCGCGACCACCACTATACGCAAGCTGATGAACTGCTTCGGCAATATCCTGGCCGCCAGCCCGGAATTCTCCTTGCACGCCTCTCTGCTGGACCTGCAAGCTAAGCACGAATGCTACCCGGACTTCGAAAAAACGCTCAAAGGCAATGCTGAAAATGGGTACTGCCGGACCGCCATCACCGAAATGCTCTTCAATGTGTATCTGCCAGAATACCAACTGGTCGAAGAATGGATTGAAGAACGCCTGAACGAGAACAACCGCAGCCTCTGGATCAATCCGCCTGACAGGCTGAAAACCGCCCGCCAGGCCGTTATTGACCGATTCTATGACACGCCATTGACAGACATGGCGCCGAACCACCAGGCTGCACGCGCCAAGCTGGCTGACACCCTGCGGCAAACCGCCCGACTCGGAGAAACTATCCTGGCCTGAAAACGGGCAAAAGCCAAGCAGCGACAACAGCGACAAGCTGGGGCAAAGAAGGATAGACAGGAAACACGTGGGGGAGGAAAAGGTTCGCAGCCCTTTCCTCCCCCGCGCAAAATCCAGCTACGCTTTTCGGCTGGGTTCTACTCCCCGTCGCCGCTGTTAGTCGCCATTTTCCAGGCTGGCTTCCGACGGAACGGATTTTCAAAGGTATTGGTGATGCGGCCAGTTTTCTCCAGGTGCATCATGCAGGCGCGGACACAGCCTGCTGCGCCTTCCAAGGCACGAGCATAAAAATACTGGGGCGGCAGCTTGTACTCCTGGGATTTCCCGACCGGCGCCGCAAAGCCCTCCCGATCAGCCTCAGTGACGCAGAAGGGATTGTGCTCAGGCGAAGCGCCGCAAAAATACCGGCTGCATTTCGTATAATCGATGTTCGCCCATTCGATCACGTTTCCGTCGATGACGACGCGCACGCAGTCCTCGTTCTTCGCCGGGATGGCGCCGCCGGTGCAGGCTTTGACACACTGCTTGCAACGGTCGCAAATCGTGCCTGGCTTGACGACCGGGTCATACTCGAATTCGGCATCAGTCAGCAGCAGCGCCAGGCGCTGGCGAGGGCCGAACTCCTTGGACAGGAACATCTTGCTCCAGCCGATTTCGCCTAAGCCAGCAATCACGGCGCCCAAGCGCACGTGAATCGACAGGTTGGGATAGGGGTTGCCTTCCTTGAGCGGACGGCTGAGGGTCTCGCTCGGCTTGGTTTCCGCACCCGGAACCTGGCCGCTCATGTTCGTCGCGCCCCAGGCGAAATGATTCGGAATCGGCATGGCGTCATAGCCCTCGTCCTCAATCCAGCGGCACAATTCTCGCAGAACCAGAGGCTGCCGAATGCAGTTAATGCTGGCGTAGCCCACCCCGGAATAATTCGTGTAGAACGTCCCCTCTTCAATCCCGCGGAAAACACCCCGCAGGTGACGGAAGCCCAAGGCAATTATAGACTTGCAGCCCGGCAGCGCCCACCGGGCGTCAAGCTGCTTGGGAGCACCTTCGTAACGGCTCACCGGACCGACCGCCACGATGTCAGCGCCGGCCTCCAAGGCGCGCTGCTTGAGAATTTTCGCGCTTAGCATGAGCAGTCTCCAAAGTGTCTTTTGAATTTATTTTTCAACACTCCGCGTTCTTCCAGGTGCGCCATGCAGGCGATATGACACCCGCGCATGCCGCCGATAGCTCTTCCGGTCCACAGCACTGGCCCCAGCTTGTACGCTCGCGCCGCCGTGTAGGGCTGCTGGTTGAAGCCCTCCTCATCCTGCGGTGAAACCATGAACGGGTTGCAGGCTTTCTCACCGCCGCCGTGGAAGGCCACGCTGCATTTCTCAAAATCCAGCGCGTTCCAGCTCAGCTCGCGGCCAGCGATTCGCACCGTCGTCTTCTCAGTCGGGGAAATCGCGCAGCCCGGGCATTGCTCAATGCACTTGCCGCAGTGGTCGCACAAGCCGCCGGGGAAAATCGGGTCTGGGTCGAGTTCGGCGTCGGTCAGCACCACCGCGAACATCTGGCGCGGGCCGTACTCTGGCGTCAGGAACACGCCGCTGTCGCCGATTTCGCCCAGGCCGGCGCAATACGCTGCCAGTCGCATCTGGAAATAAATGTCAGGCGCTGGGCGGTCGTCCGCCACTGGGCGGCTGTAGTTGGAGCTGTCCTTGCCGTAAAAGGCCGGGTTGGCGTCAATGAAGCCCTGCCCCATCTCGTCCGCGTCAACGCCGTCAATGTTGCTCCAGGGGAAATTGTCTGGAATTGGGGACGCTTCGTAGCCTGCATCCTCGAACAGGTTGCAGAATTTCCACAGGGTCACGGGTTGGAAGACCCACTTGTTGCCAGCATAGCCCATCATGCTGAACATCGTATAGAAGGTACCGGCCTGGATGCCGCGGTACAAGCCGCGGAACAGCCGGAAGCCCAGCACCACCACGGATTTGGCCTCAGGAAAGGCCGACAGCGGATTGAAACGAGCCGGCAATTCGGCAAACCGGTCTGGCGAGGCAATGCCCACCAGGTCGGCGCCCGAATGGAGAGCGTGGCTTTTTACCTTAGCGCTAGTCAACATGGTACGGTTCCTTTTGATGGTGCGTTCCTGGTGTCATACTCCACCCCTCAAAACATCCCCTGAACTAAAAATACCGTTAAACAATAATTCCGCAACTGCTGACAGACTTTTTTCTTACCAAATCACAACTTGAAGCAAGAGCAATGGTCTAAATCCAAAAATAGCCTTGACCAGCTGGATGAAATCTTTTCGGCAACGGGCTATGTTATGCATGGACTGGCCAGGTGCCGGTCCAATCCAGTAGCGACCAGAACCCCGCACACGCATATTCACCCCGAACCCCAAGCATCCCCATGTCCTTCCTCATCGGCTGTCACCTTTCCGCAGCCAAGGGTTTCACGCCCATGGCCCATGACGCCATCTCCATTGGCGCCAACGTGTTCCAGTTCTTCACCCGCAATCCCCGCGGCGGCAAAGCCAAGGACATTGACCCGGACGACGTCAAGACCTTCCTGGAACTGGCCGAAAAGCACCAGTTCGGGCCTTTGCTCGCGCATGCGCCCTATACCCTCAATCCTTGCTCAAACAATCCCTCCACTAGGCGCTTTGCGCACGAAGTCATGACCGACGACCTGCTGCGCATGGAACACGTCCCGGGAAACCTCTACAATTTCCATCCCGGCAGCCATGTCGGCCAAGGTGTTGACGCTGGCATCGACATGATTGCCGACATGCTCAACGACATTCTCAGCCCCAAGCAGACCACCACCGTCCTGCTTGAAACCATGGCCGGCAAAGGCTCCGAAGTCGGCGCCACGTTCACTGAACTGCGACGCATCATGGACAAAATCGCCTTGCCGGAAAAAATCGGCGTCTGCCTGGACTCCTGCCATATCAGCGACGCTGGCTATGACGTAATCAATGATCTGGACGGCGTACTCGCTGAGTTTGACCGCGACATCGGCCTCCAGCACCTGAAAGCCATCCATCTCAATGACAGCCTGAACCCCACTGGCGCCCGCAAAGACCGCCACGCCAAAATCGGCAAAGGCGAAATCGGCGTTGAAGCCCTGACCCGCATCATCAACCACCCTGCCCTCAAACACCTGCCGTTCTACCTCGAAACCCCCAATGAACTCGACGGCTACGGCGAGGAAATCGCCCTGCTCAAAACCCTCCGCCAACCCTGAACCGCCTGCCCCGGCCCCTGCCTGAGCATCGGCCACAACTCTTACCTACAGGAGGACTGCGCCATGTCAAAAATGACTTCCTTCTCGTTATTCTGCTGCGGTATCTATGCCTTTGCCAGCGCTGCTGCGGCAGCCGACCGCAACCAGGCGGCAACAATTTTCGAGCAGGCCAACTACGCGGAAGCGTATCAGCACTATCAGGCCCTCGCCGTCCAGGCCAACATTCCGCCCCGGCTCGCAGCCCAGGACCTGCGCCAAGCTGCTGAATGCCTGAGACACCTCAACCGGGTCGCGGAATGGGACGACCTGCGCGAGCAGGCCGCTGCCGCACATCCCGGCGACTGGGCCGTCGCCACCGCAATTGCCGAGGCCAATCGCAGCATGCCCTCCTGGGGCTTTGTCACTGCCGGCCAATTCAGCCGCGGCGACCAGCGCGGCGGCAATTGGCGAAACCACCGCTCCTGCATCCAGCGCGACCGTACTCGACTCCTTCAGCTGATGACCGATGCGTTGCCAGCCTTCCTCCGCGACCGCGATGCCATGACCGAAGAGGAGGAAAAAAGCTACCTACACACCTTTCGTGAGCTGCTGCTGCCAAACAAAAACGACTCTTGGCGATTGCAAATTCTTACCGACTTGACTGCCCTCCCCGAACTTGACGACGACGACGAACCCCGAGGTGACGGCGCCCCGGTTAACGATGACGGCTCACCGGTCTTCTACGCCCTGCCAGAGTCATACGCCACAGCTCGCAACGACGGCGAACGCTGGCGCTGGCTGCTGCACCTGGCGGAACAATCCAAGGCGCCGCACTCGCGCCTGCGAACCCGCCTGGAATTCGCTGACTTCCTGAGGTCGCAATTCGGCGTGCAGACGCTCCTGCGAGACTTCTTCTATGCAGACAGCGTCGATAACTCCCTCGCCGCCATCCTGGCCGTGGAAACGCTGTCCGACGACGAGACCATCGCCCGACTGGCAGGCGGCATCCGGCGCTTCCAGCTTCCGGAAGAATTCAACTACATCAAAATCTACCAAAGGCTATATGCCGAATACCCACAGCAATTCTTGGGCCAAGCCAAAGAGCTGGCGACTATCTATGAAAACCGCCGCCAGTATCCCAAGGCCGTGGAATGGTGGCGAAAAGAAGCAGAAAAATACGAGGGGGATGCCAGCGCCAAGGATAATTGCTACGCTAGTAGACAAATCCGGCGCATCACCGGCAACTGGGGCGAATTCCTGCACGGCAAGCCGCAGGTCGCCGGGCAGCCCGCCACCGCGACGCTGCGGTTCCGCAATGCCACTAAAGCGAACCTGACCGTCCACCGCATTGACCTGGAAGCCATGCTCGCCGCCTCCAAGAAACACATCCGCAGCGAAGGCGGTGGACGCCACCTGGACTGGCGTATGACTCAACCCAGCTATATGTTAGATCGCCTCCTAAAAGAAAAAGAAGGCGACGCCTACGTCAAAGAGCAGCTGGCCGCCTGGGAAGAGACGCTCGAACCGCTGCCCGGACATCGCGACCGCCAGGTGATCATCACCACGCCAATCGTCAAACCCGGCGCGTATCTGCTCACCGCCACTTTGCCGGATGGCAACCTCAGCCGCCTGCCTCTCATCGTCGAAGACGTCAAAATCGTCAGCAAGCCCCTGGAAGACGGCAATCTCTGGCAAGTCCTGGACGCTGCCAGCGGCGCACCGGTGCCCGGGCTGGAGCTGCGCCTGTTCGGATGGAACGTCCGCTGGAACTCCAAAACCAGGCGCAACCAAGTCACCATCCGCGAAATGACCGCCAAGACTGACGCCGATGGTCTGGCTGTCTTGGATACCAAGGCGCTCAAGACGAATGACAGCGAGGACAGGCTGCAATGGCTCGTGGAAACCACCAGTCCAGTCGGCGCCTATACTTGTCATGGCTATGACGAATCAGACGAATTCGACCCATCAAGCGACTGGGAGTACATCAAGGCGTTCGGCATCACTGACCGACCTGTCTACCGTCCCGGCCAAAAGGTGGACTTCAAATTCTGGATCGCCAAAGTCGCCTACGAACGCGACACGCCCAACCCACTGGCCGGAACCGCACTCACCGTCCGACTGCTTGACCCCAAGGGCGATGAAGTGCTGAAAACTTCCCTGACTGCCGATGGCTGCGGCGGCGTCGCCGGCGACTGGCAGATTCCCGGCAACGCCGTCCTGGGCATGTATTCCCTGCTGCTTGAAGACAGCGCCAACCACAACTTCCGCCATCGGATTGGTTTCCGGGTGGAAGAATACAAAAAGCCGGAGTTCGAAGTCTCGGTGGACTTGCCCACAGAACCGCCGTTGTTAGGCGACCAGGTGCAGGTCACGGTTCGCGCCAAATACTATTTTGGCGCCCCAGTGACTTCCGGCCAAGCCAGCATCAAGGTGCTGCGCTATGACTATAGCGATTCCTGGTGGCCGATTCGACCCTGGGACTGGTTCTACGGCAATGGCTACGCCTGGCTGGCCGAAGACGCAGTCTGGCACCCGGGCTGGACAGCCTGGGGCCACGGCCGACCATATTTTGACTGGCTGCCCCCGCGCCATTCCAGACCGCCGGAAGTGGTGGCGCAAATCGACCGTCCCCTCAGTGAAGACGGCGCCGTGACCTTCACTATCGACACCAGCCTCGCCAAGACCTTGTTCGGCGACCGCGACCATCGCTATGAAATCACCGCCGAAGTCCGCGACCAGTCCCGCCGCACCATCGTCGGCGCCGGCTCGGTCATCGCCCCTCGCCAGCCCTTTGCCGTCTATGCCTGGACCGACCGCGGTTACTATCATGCCGGCGACCCGATCAAAGCCTTTCTGCAAACCAGGACGCTCAGCGGCGCGCCAGTGCAAGGCACAGGCACGCTCAAGTTGTTCCGCCTCGGTCGCGATCCCTTAGGTGAGCTGGTCGAAAAACTGGAGCAGGAATGGCCCCTGGCGCCAGACGAAGACGGCGCCGCTAGCATGACCATCAACGCCGCTGAACCTGGCCAGTACCGCCTGACCTGGACTGTGACCGACGCCAAGGGCCGCGCCGTCGAAGGCGCGACTGTCATCACCGTCCGCAAAACCGGCAAGCAGGTTGAACAGGGATTCCACTACAACGCCCTGGAGCTGATTCCGGATCGACCTGAATACGCCCCCGGCGACACCGTGCGTCTGGCCGTCAACACAGCCCAGCCTAACAGTACGGTCATGGTCTTCCTGCGGCCGGTCAACGGCGCCTGCCAACCGCCCGTTGTGCTCCACCTGCAAGGCCAGTCAACCATCATTGACCTCACAGTCACTCGCGCCGACATGCCGAACTTCTTTGTCGAGGCATACACCATCGCCAATGGTGAGATGCACCACATCATCCGAGAAATCTTTGTGCCGCCGGAGAAAAAAATCCTCCAGGTCGAGGTGCTTCCCGACCAGGTTCGGCACCGTCCTGGCAGCCAGGCCGAAGTAAACGTCAAGCTGACTGACGCCGCTGGCCAGCCCTTCACCGGCAACCTGACCGTGGCCGTCTATGACGCCAGCCTTGATTACATCGCAGGCGGCGACAATACCGGCGATATCCGCGCCGCCTTCTGGAAATGGCGGCGTCACCACTACCTCAATGGCAGTGTCATGGACTGGCGGCTCGACAACTGCCTCCGGAAAAACGAAGAACACATGCCCGTCATCGGCATCTTCAGCGAGCAGACCGAAGTGTTCGCCACCCAGGGTTACCGCGCAGGCGCTCTAAGAGGAGGCGATGTTCTGGCCTCCGGCGCCGCCGGCGATATGGACTCGCGCCCCGTACCCGCCAACTCCGGGGACATGTACGCTCCTGCCCCCGCACACGCCCGGCTTTCCGGAAGCAACCTCGCCAAGGAAAGCGCTTTCGACGACGGCGGCGACGACGCGGGCGCCGCCCCAGTCGCCATCCGCAGCCAATTCGCCGACACCGCGCTCTGGATCGCCAGCCTTGACACTCAGCCCGACGGCACCGCCACAGTGACAGTGCCCATGCCGGAAAACTTGACGACCTGGAAAATGCGCGTCTGGGGGGTGGACGCCCATACCCGCGTCGGCATGGGCGCAACCGAGCTGATCACCTGCAAAGACCTGATCCTCCGCCTGCAAGCGCCGCGCTTCCTGGTGGAGAAAGACGAGGTGGTTCTCACCGCCAATGTCCACAACTACCTGCCTGCGGATCAGACCGTCGAGGTCAAGCTGGAACTTGACGGCCCCTGCCTGGAGATGATGTCTCCGCCGGCCCAGACCGTTGCCATCGCTGCTGGCGCCGAAGCCCGCGTTGACTGGTGCGCCAAGACCGTCCAGGAAGGCGAAGCCGTGGTCCGGATGTTTGCCTTGGCGCAAGCTGAGTCTGACGCCATGGAGCAGCGCTTTCCAGTCAAAGTGCATGGCATTGACAAAACCGTTGCCGCGACCGGCTTTCTGCGGCCAAAGCAAACCAGCGCCCAGGTGAAGCTGGTCATCCCTGCGGAACGACGGCCGGAGACGACTCGCCTGACCGTGCGCTGGTCGCCCAGCCTGGCCATGGCCATGCTGGACGCCATTCCCTACCTGCTTGACTACCCCTACGGCTGCACTGAACAGACCCTGAGCCGGTTCCTGCCAGCCGTCCTGACCCGCGACACCCTGCGTCAACTGGATCTGAACCTGTCTGACCTCCAAAAGCAGCGAGCCAATCTCAACGCCCAGGAGCTGGGCGACCCAGACACCCGCCGCCAGCAATGGAAGCGCATGGACCGCGACCCTGTCTTTGACGAAGACGAAATGGACAAGATGACCGCCACCGGCGTGCGCGACCTGTGCGCTATGCAGTGCGTCGATGGCGGCTGGGGATGGTTCAGCGGCTGGGGCGAACGCTCCTGGCCCCATACGACCGCACAGGTGGTGCATGGCTTCCTGCTCGCCAAAGCCACCGGCGTCGACATCCCCGCAGACGCCCTCCAGCGCGGCATCGCCTGGCTGCAAAACCATCAGGCCGAAGAACTGCGCCGCCTCCAGCTGCCAAAAGACCACCGCGACCACAAAACCTGCGCCGACAACATCGACGCCTTCGTCTTCCGCGTCCTGGCGGAAACGCCCGAACCCGGCAAAAGCCAATCAGCAATGGCTGACTTGCTCTACCGCGACAAATCGCATCTCTCGCAGTATGGTCTGGCACTTTTCGGACTGGGATTGAGCGCTGACCCGGCCGAGCGCCGCACCGCTGACATTCTCCGCAACTTGAAGCAATTCCTGGTGATTGACGACGAAAATCAGACCGCCTGGCTGAATCTCGGCAACAGCAGCTTCTGGTGGTTCTGGTACGGCGACGAAATCGAAACCCACGCCGCCTTCCTCCGCCTGCTGGTTGCCTTGGAGCCAGACAGCGACCTGGCTCCGCGCCTGGTGAAATACCTGCTCAACAACCGCAAGCACGCCACCTACTGGCGCTCAACCCGCGACACGGCCGCCTGCCTCGAAGCCTTCGCTGACTTCATCGCCAAAACCGGCGAGCAAACGCCAGACTTGACCGTCGACATCTCCCTGGACGGCAAGCCATTGACGACTTCGCGCATCACCCGGGACAACCTCTTCACCGCCAATCTCACCCTGGACCTAGCTGGCGAAGATTTGGCGACCGGCGAACACACCCTGCTCATCCGCAAGACTGGCGACGGGCCGCTCTATTTCAACACTTACCTGTCCTATTTCACGACTGAGGACATGATCAGGAAAACCGGCCTGGAACTCAAAATCGACCGCCAGGTCTACCAGCTCTTCCGCGATGATGGCATCGCCCAGACGCCGTCGGCCTTAGGCCAGGTTGTGTCAAAGCGCGTCGAGAAGTACCGCCGCGTGCCTGTGGCTTCTGACGCTCCCGTGCAGAGCGGCGACCTCCTTGGAATCGAATTGACCGTCGAAAGCAAAAACGACTACGAGTACATCCTGCTGGAGGACTTCAAGCCGGCTGGCTGCGAACCGGTTGACTTGCGCAGCGGCTACAACGGCAACGCCTTTGGCGCCTACGTCGAATTCCGCGACGACCGCACTGCCTTCCTGCTCCGGGCACTCCCCCGCGGCCGCCGCAGCGCTACTTACCGCGTCCGCGCTGAAATCCCTGGCCGTTTCAGCGCTTTGCCCACCATCATCACCGGCATGTACGCCCCAGAACTGCGCGCCAATGCCGATGAAATCAAAATCGTCATCCTGGATGAACAGCAAGTCCCGAAGTAAGCACCCAGCCGAAAAACTTAGGGTGGACTACCGTCAATAACCTGACTTATGTATCGCCCTTACAGGACTCCAAATATTATACGCCTTACCCAGGGCGGCGCTTGCGCTTGCCCTGGGCTGGTATGTTACGCCCTTTCAGGGCATTTGTCGCTCTGAGCTGCGGACGTTGTGGATGATGTCTGCCATAAAAAATTCAAGCTTCAGACTGCCGCACGCTTGGCTGGAATGACCTGAAGGCAGCCCTAGCCTCGGAGAGGCGCAACCATGAGTAACCCCAGGTGAAGCGAAGCGGAACCTGGGGTGGAGTCCCCCCCAAGCCTGAGCCTCGGAGAGGCGACACAAAAGCGCTGATTTGAAGAAAATCTTTCCCCCAAAGCAGGTCGATAGTAGTACAGAACGTTCCACCGCCATGAGCGCCAAGATTCTTTTTCTTGGCGTCCTTGGCGCAGACAATTTTTGCAGATAGACGCCTATTCTTTGACCTTGCGGATTTGTGTGAACATGCCGTCAGGGTCAATGTCATCGTCCTCTGGCACGTCCACCCAATCCAGGACGGTTCCCCCGCTGCGCGGATAATATGGGCTGACCAGGAAATTATTGCCGCCCTCGCGTGTCACCCGGTAATCTCGCACTCGGAACGTCGTTTTCTCATGTAAATCATACATCTCGTCATCCAGACTGGGCATGGGAGCAAAGATAAACAACTCTTCCAGCACCTTCTGCCGGTCTGAATCAGGGATGATGTATTCCTCCACGATGACGCCATTGGCCATCTGCAACGGACGCCGCGGATAGGGCAACTCGTCCTCCGGGCCAGTCAAAGACCGCAATATCCGCTTCTCCTCGCCGCCTAGCTCAGCCGCCACAGACCCGAAGTCGCCCTCGCCCAACGGCAATCCCGATGGTGACGACGACTCATCGCTCCGTGACATACGCTTCCAACGCCTGGACTTCTTCATAAGCCTGCCTCCTTGCCTTGAATTGCACTTTATGACGATAACACCATCCCGAATGGACGATGTTCCCTGCTTGTCAAGCATACTATTATCCCGACTTCGCTAATTGCAAAATGCAAACTTGAAGTTGCATTAACTTTCATATCAATTACTTATGACGCCTGCCAGCGACTGCTGGCGCCCCAGTGTTTTTCTCTCTTTGCAGCCGAGCGATTTTACATTTTCGCAAAGAACCTTATGTTAGTTATTTCGCTCTTTTGACTTTCCCGCGCCTGGATGCCTGCCCTGGCGCGATGCCTGTTGCATTGGCCTGACGCCCTGGTTAAGGCCGAGGGCTGGCGCCTCACCACAGCTAAGGAATATTAGAACATGTGCTCTCAAAACCGCCTTTTAGCCATCAACGCCATTGCAGAGCGGACTCATGGCGGCGTCCAATCCGCTCGTCCGGCGTCGCTGGCCAGCTATGGCGAGGATGTCTTCAATGCTGAAACCATGTGCAAGTATCTGCCCAGGGCGATGTCCACGAAGCTGCTAGCTACCATCCAAAAAGGCACGCCGTTGGATTCCTCTATTGCCGACGCGGTAGCCCATGCCATGAAAGAATGGGCCATCTGCCGCGGCGCCACCCATTTCACGCACTGGTTCCAACCATTGACCGGCGGCACGGCGGAAAAGCATGACGCCTTCCTTGAACTGAGTCCTGCCGGCAAAGCGCTCATGGGCTTTTCCGGCAAAAACCTGACTATCGGCGAACCTGATGCTTCCAGCTTTCCCTCTGGCGGCCTGCGCAGCACGTTCGAAGCCCGCGGCTACACGGCCTGGGACCCGACCAGCCCAGCCTTCATCAAGCGCCACGCCAACGGCGCCACCCTCTGCATTCCAACTGTATTCTGCTCCTATACCGGCGAAATTCTGGACAAGAAGACGCCGCTGCTCCGCTCGCTCCAGGCCCTGAAAAAGTCAGTCGCGCGCCTGATGGGTTGCTTCAAGATGCCAGAGGAAATCATCACTGTGACCCTGGGGCCGGAGCAGGAGTATTTTCTGATTGACAAGAAGTTCTATCTGCTGCGCCCTGACTTGGTGCAGACTGGGCGGACGCTGTTCGGTGCGCCGCCGCCCAAGCACCAGCAATTGGAAGACCATTATTTCGGCGCCATCAAGCCGCGCATCCTGGCCTTCATGACCGAAGTCGAAAACGAACTCTGGCGCCTGGGCATTCCTGCCAAGACCCGGCATAACGAAGTCGCCCCTGCGCAGTTTGAAATCGCCCCGATCTTCGAGGACCTCAACCTTGCGGTCGACCACAACATGATGGTCATGGAAGTGCTGCGCCAGGTCGCCGACCGCAACGGCCTGGTCTGCCTGCTGCATGAAAAGCCCTTTGCCGGCATCAACGGCTCGGGCAAGCACAACAACTGGTCGATTAACTATGGCGACCGCAATCTTCTCGACCCTGGCAACGACCCGCATGAAAACGCCATCTTCCTGACCATCCTGGCCGCCATCATCCGAGCCATTGACTTGCACAGCGACCTGCTCCGGTCAACCACCTCTGGCGCTGGCAACGACCACCGTTTAGGTGCTAACGAGGCGCCGCCGACCATCATCTCCATCTTCCTGGGCGACCAGCTCACTGACGTCATCAACCAGCTGGAAAACGGCGCTGTCACCGGCTCCAAGCACGCTGACGCCATGCTCATCGGCGTCGACTCCCTGCCCCCCCTGGCCCGCGACGTCACTGACCGCAACCGCACCAGCCCATTTGCCTTCACCGGCAATAAATTTGAATTCCGCGGCCTTGGTTCAAGCCAGTCCTGCGCCAGCGCCAACATGGTCCTGAACACCATCGTCGCCGAATCGCTCGACTATATCTGCGATAAAATCGAGAAGTTGCCAGAGGAATCCTTCAACGCCGGCTTGCAGGAAGTACTCAAAGACATCATCCGCGAACACCGAAGAATCATCTTCAACGGCGACAACTACAGCAGCGAATGGGTAGCCGAAGCAGAACGCCGCAGACTGCCTAATCTCAAGGCTACTATGGACGCCCTCAAGCCCCTGCTCAAGCCGCAGAACCAGAAGCTGCTGGTCAAATACGGCGTCTTCACCAAGGCTGAACTGAATTCCCGTTATGAAGTGTTCATGGAGGAATACCACCGCAAAGTCCGCATCGAGGGCGGCGTCGCGCTGGAAATCGCCCGCAGCATGATCATCCCGGTCGTTGCCGAGGAATTCGGCAAAATCATCTTGGCGCAGCGCACCATCCAGGGCAGCCGTCAATCATACGGCGCCGCTGGCCTGCGCACCATAGCGGAAAAGCTCGGCCGAGCTACGGACAAGCTGATCACCTCGACGGCGGAACTGGAAGCAGCCCTGGAAGGCAAGCACGAAGGCATCCTGCAAGCCATGGAAGAGTTGCGAGAAATCGTCGACCTGACAGAGCACCTGGTTGACGACAGCGCCTGGCCGCTGCCAAAGTACCGCGAAATGCTGTTCATATACTGATTTCATCATAAACCTGAGGCAATAACTGCAAAAAAAACGGCAAGCTCAAGCTTGAACCACGTAGAGGGTGTCCAAAAAGGGTTTTAACCACGGATGGACACAGATGAACACTGATTTTTTTATAGGGTTGTTTTTGTAACCACCGAACACGCGGAATACACGGAAATTTTGTTTAATGTGTAAACTTTTGCCATGAGCGCTTGTAGTACAGGCTCCACGCAGACGTGTGTCGACCTGGCGGCCGGAAGGCCGCCCCTAGCCTCGGAGAGGCGCAACCATGAGTAACCCCAGGTGAAGCGGAGCGGAACCTGGGGGTGGATGCCCCCCCCCAAGCCTGAGCCTCGGAGAGGCGACACAAAAGCGCCGTTTTGAGAAAAAGCCTTTTTGGATGGGGTCTACGTACGGCAAGCTGAAGCTTGAACTACGTACAATCGGCGACCAATTTTTCGCGCCGTTCTCACTTTTTCATCTCATCCGGCTTGAGTAATCGCATTTTTCATTTATAGTTTGTTCTTTAATTTAAAAAATATATGCCTTCGGGCGTCCAGCGCCCGTCCAGACATCCTTTGCAAGTCGTTTTCCCAGGAGTGACACGAATCATGGCGCAAGTCAAGCTTGAGGGCGTTGGTAAAATCTATCCCGGCAATGTCCGTGCAGTCAAAGACTTCAATTTGACGATCAATGACGGTGAGTTCATGGTCATGGTCGGCCCGTCTGGATGCGGCAAGTCCACCACCCTGCGCATGGTTGCTGGCCTGGAGGAAATCTCGGAAGGAACCATCACCATCGGCGACCGTGTCGTCAACAACGTACTCCCGAAAGACCGCGACATCGCGATGGTCTTCCAGAACTATGCCTTGTATCCGGACAAGACTGTCTACGAAAACATGGCCTTCTGCCTCAAGATGCGCAAATTCCAGAATCCCAACGCTGCCCCGGGTTCTGACGGCTTCCTCACCAACCTCTTTTCCTGGTGGAAGCTGCGCCAGCTGAAAAAGGCTGAAATCAACCGCCGCGTCATGGAGGCTGCCGACATTCTCGGCATCGAGGAATTGCTTGAGCGCCGTCCCAAGGCTCTCTCTGGCGGCCAGCGCCAGCGCGTCGCCGTCGGCCGCTGCATTGTCCGCAATCCTAAGGTCTTTTTGTTTGACGAGCCTCTTTCCAACCTTGACGCCAAGATGCGCGTCCAGATGCGTACGGAGATCAGCCGTCTCCACAACCGCCTGCAAACCACGATGATTTACGTCACCCATGACCAGACCGAGGCCATGACCATGGGCGACCGCATTGTCGTGATGAAAGACGGCCTCATCCAGCAGGTGGCCACGCCATCCGATCTCTATGACAATCCCAAGAACATCTTTGTCGCCGGCTTTATCGGCACTCCTCCGATGAATTTCTTTGATGCCACCATCGAAAGCAAGAACGGCCAGCTCATTGTCAAGGAAGACAGCTTCTCTCTGGTGACTCCGCCTGAATGGAAATCGAAAATCGAACGCTACACGGGCAAGAAAATCGTGTTTGGCGTCCGTCCCGAGCATGTTGGCTCACCGACAGCGGAAGCTCTTGACAATGCGCCCAAGATTCCTGCGACAGTGGAAGTGATTGAGCCGATGGGTTCCGAAACCTACCTGTACATGAAGGCTGGTGCCAATGGCTTCATCGCCCGCGTCGACCCGCACCGCACCTGCGAGGTCGGCGACAGCATCGATCTTGCCGTGATGATGCGCAGCGCCCATGTGTTTGACGTTGACACCACCGAATGCGTCGTCTAAGCATCCTCCTATTCGCATTGTGACGTGATAGACCAAGGCCGCCCGCGAACCTCGGGGCGGCCTTGGTCATGTCAGGCAGGCTTTCTGACTAGGGTCATTTATTCAAGGTTCTCCCAGGGCGTTCTGCAAATGAGCGATCACCCGTGTTGCCGTGTTCTTGCCGATGCCCGGCACGGCGGCGGCCAGCTGTTCAGGGGTCATGCGCGCTATCTCCCTCACGGAACCGCAGGTTCTCAACATCTGCTGGCGCCGCTTGACGCCAATTCCTGGAATGTCATTCAAGATCGAATCTGTAATTCGGCGGTTGCGCAAAGCGCGGTGGTACGCATTGGCGAAGCGGTGCGCTTCGTCGCGGATCGCCTGCAACAGCTTCAAGCCGGCATGTTCGCGGGGCAGTTTCAGGGGTTCTGCCACATCCGGCCGAATCACCAGTTCCTGTTTTTCAGCCAATCCGAACAGAGGAACCGACGTCACTCCCAGGCTGGCAAACACCTCGACCGCCACTGCCAGCTGACTTTCGCCGCCATCAACCAGCACCACATCAGGAAAAGCCCCTCCCTCGCGCTGTAGCCGACCGTAGCGGCGCTGGAGCACCTCGCGCATAAAGGCGGTGTCGTCAGCCGCTTCCTCGGAACGAATCCGGTAGCGCCGGTACTCCGCTGTGGCTGGCCGCCCCTGGCGGAAACACACCATGCTCCCCACGGCGAGTGACCCGGAGATGTTCGACATGTCAAAACACTCCATAAACAAGGGCGGGGACGGCAAGCCCAGGGCTTCCTGCAATGCTGCAACGCCCTCTGGATTGCTTGAGGCATTGCGCCGAGCAATCGTCTGATTGATGAAGCGTCTAGTCGGTTCGGCCATGGCCTTCAGGCAGCTGATCACATCGCGGGTGCGGATGGCGCCCTCAAAATTCATGACCGCTACTTCACTGTGCATCTTCTCCGTCAATTCCTCTAGCAGAGGCCTGGATTCGCCCCGCAGAACAGCAAGCGCCGCGTCCAGGCGCTCG
>Ga0209510_1002706_pt1 | contig 17679 bp, 13 predicted proteins | sample BiotimSIPDNA_FD_185749 | JGI IMG/M metagenome (GOLD analysis project Ga0209510, IMG submission 185749) | Anaerobic biogas reactor microbial communites from Washington, USA - Biogas_R1 time_0 SIP DNA (SPAdes) (version 2) | ecosystem: Engineered > Bioreactor > Anaerobic > Unclassified | place... | reverse complement strand
GGTTCGAAGTCATGATAATAATCGTGTTGGTGAAGTTGACCACGCGGCCTTTGTTGTCGGTTAGTCTGCCATCGTCGAGCACTTGCAAAAGCACGTTGAACACGTCGGGGTGTGCCTTTTCAATTTCGTCGAAGAGGATTACCGAATAAGGTTTGTGCCGAACCGCTTCGGTAAGTTGGCCGCCTTCGTCGTATCCCACATATCCCGGGGGGGAACCAATGAGGCGTGTCACCGAGAATTTTTCTTGGTATTCGCTCATGTCTATACGGGTCATCATGGTTTCGTCGTCAAAAAGGTATTCGGCCAATGCCTTGGCAAGTTCAGTTTTTCCAACCCCTGTGGTGCCCAAGAAAATGAACGATCCAATAGGGCGGTGCTCGTCCTGTAGCCCGGCGCGGCTGCGGCGTATGGCGTTGGCCACGGCGGCAATGCCTTCTTTTTGTCCAACCACGCGCAAGGCCAGTTCGCTGTCGAGCTTCAACAGTTTTACCCTTTCGCTTTCCATCATTTTCGACACCGGAATGCCAGTCCAGCGGCTTACAACTTCTGCAATATCGTCGGCGTCGACTTCTTGCTTTATGAGTGAATTCTTTTTATGTTTTTCCTCCAATTCTGCCTGAAGACGATCAATTTCAGCTTCTGCAGTTTTTATAAGCCCATATCTGATTTCGGCAACACGCCCGTAGTCTCCGGAACGTTCAGCCTGCTCTGCCTGATACTTATACTCTTCGATATCTTTTTTGTTTTTTTGTATTCCATCGATCAGGCTTTTTTCAGTTTCCCATTCCGCGCGGTAGCGAGATCTTTCTTGCTGAAGGTTGGCAAGTTGTTCGCCAATGATTTCAAGCTTCGAATGGTCGTTTTCACGTTTAATTGCCTCGCGTTCAATCTCGAGCTGTTTGATCTTGCGCTCAATCTCGTCGAGCTCTTCAGGCAGTGAGTCAATTTCCAGTCGTAAGCGCGATGCCGCTTCGTCCATTAGGTCGATGGCTTTATCGGGCAAAAACCGTTCGGTAATGTAGCGGTGCGAAAGCTCGACAGACGCAATAATTGCTTCATCTTTAATCCGCACTTTATGGTGGTTTTCGTACCGTTCTTTTAATCCTCTGAGTATTGATATTGAACTAAGTACATCGGGCTCGTCGACCATTACCGGCTGAAACCTACGCTCGAGGGCTTTATCTTTTTCGAAGTATTTTTGGTATTCGTCGAGGGTAGTTGCCCCAATCGCACGCAAATCGCCACGGGCAAGGGCCGGTTTTAAGATGTTAGCGGCATCCATGGCACCTTCACCTTTCCCGGCTCCCACAAGGGTGTGTATTTCGTCGATGAAAAGAATAACCTCCCCATTTGCCTTAATTACTTCGTTAACAACTGATTTAAGTCGTTCTTCAAACTCTCCTTTGTATTTTGCCCCGGCCACAAGCGCACCCATATCGAGCGAAAATAACAGCTTCGACTTAAGATTTTCAGGTACATCACCTTTGAAAATACGTTGGGCAAGGCCTTCGGCAATGGCGGTTTTCCCGGTTCCCGGTTCGCCAATAAGAAGCGGGTTATTTTTGGTACGGCGAGTGAGAATCTGTAACAAACGCCGAATTTCATCATCGCGCCCAATTACCGGGTCAAGTTTTCCTTTCCGTGCCTGATCGACAAGGTTAATGGCGAATCTGCCAAGAGAATTAAATTGGTCTTCAGCCGTTTCGCTATCTGCTTTTGCCCCTTTTCTGAGTTCCTCAATTGCACTTCGGAGATCATTTTTGGCAAAGCCACTATCTTTCATTAGCGAAGAAACCTGATCGCCAGCCTCGAGCAGACCCAATAACAAATGTTCGATCGATACAAACTGGTCGCCCATATCTGATGCATATTTGATGGCTTTCTGAATAGCAGAATTGGCTGCATTCGACAAGTAAGGCTGCCCTCCGCTTACTTTAGAGTATCCATCGATGATTCTGTCGAGTGCAAGATTTAGTGCATTCGAATTTATGCTCAATTTGTTAAAAATATATCCGGTAATATTTTCAGCAATTTGCTGCAACGCTTTTAGCAAGTGCCCGGTTTCAATTGCCTGCTGACCAGATGAAGCAGCAATCTGAGCTGCCTGATTAATGGTGTCGCGTCCTTTTATGGTAAAATTATTCAAGTTCATATCTTATTTTTATTGATTTACAAATTATTCCGATCAAAACGGACTAATTATTCCACTACTTATGCTTCGTGCATTAAGACTCGAAGAATAGAGTGAATAACAAAACCTTGGAGCAACAAATACTTATCCAACAAGGAAATACTGAAATAATGACATGGAGAATGCTAAAAGTTACGACATAACAGCAGATTAATGAAATAGTATGCGAAAAATTGGCACAAAAAAAAGGATGACCATCGCCATCCTCTAAACCTAACTAAACCTAAATCCTATATGAAAAATCATCTATCTTAAACACAAAACAAAGGTAAGCTAAATAAGTGTTAGCAATTGATAATCAAAGTTAATATTTGTTAATAGTGATTTTTTTCATCACACACGAGAGATATAATAATTTGAGATGAGGAGTGACTAAAAAACAAAAAGGTTAACTTTGAAAACGTTTTTAGAACCAGATTTCGAAAAAGATATTGAAAAAGGCTAAAAACAAATGATATTCGCTACCTGATTAAAAAGGATTGAATAAATTTGGAGGCGATTAAAAAACACAATTAAATTAAGATCATAAAATTATGGCGACAAAGTACGTTTATACTTTTGGCAAAGGTCAGGCAGAAGGCAAAGCTGACATGAAAGAGTTATTAGGGGGTAAAGGCGCAAACCTTGCCGAAATGAACCTTATCGGGGTTCCGGTTCCTCCGGGCTTTACAATTACCACCGAGGTATGCACTATCTACAATCAGCAAGGGAAAGATGTTGCTTTTAACATGATTAAGGGTGAAGTTGAGAAAGCAGTTGCCCACATCGAAAAGCTAACAGGAACAAAATTTGGAGATAAAAAGAACCCTTGTTTGGTTTCGGTACGTTCAGGAGCAAGAGCTTCGATGCCCGGGATGATGGATACTATCCTTAATTTGGGTATGAACGACGATGCCGTTGAAGGTATTACTGCAAAATCGGGAAATCCACGCTTTGCGTGGGACTCGTACCGCCGTTTTGTACAGATGTATGGCGATGTTGTTTTAGGAATGAAACCGGTTAACAAAGAAGATATCGATCCATTCGAAGCAATTATTGAAGAATTAAAACACGAAAAAGGGATTGTATCTGATCAGGATTTCTCTACCGCCGACTTAATCACATTAGTATCACGTTTCAAAGTTGCTGTTAAGAAAAACACCGGCCACGATTTTCCTTTCGACCCATGGGAACAACTTTGGGGAGCTGTTGGTGCAGTTTTCAATAGCTGGATGAACGATAGGGCTATTCTGTACCGCAGGCTCGAAAATATTCCGGCTGAATGGGGAACCGCAGTTAATGTACAAGCCATGGTTTTTGGGAACATGGGAGAAAATTCGGCAACTGGTGTAGCTTTTACCCGCGATGCAGGGACCGGCGAAAACATATTCAATGGGGAATACCTCATTAACGCTCAGGGAGAAGACGTTGTGGCCGGTATCCGTACTCCGCAGCAAATCACCATTGAGGGATCGAAAAGATGGGCAGCACTTCAGGGAATTACAGAAGATGTACGTGCAAGTCAATATCCATCGCTTGAAGAATCGATGCCAAAACTTTATAAAGAGTTATACGACACTCAGTTAAAACTGCAAAACCACTATAAAGATATGCAGGACATTGAGTTCACCATTCAGGAAGGTAAACTTTGGATGCTGCAAACCCGTAACGGGAAACGCACCGGCGCCGCTATGGTGAAAATTGCCGTTGACATGCTTGAAGAAGGTATGATTGATGAAAAAACCGCGCTCAATCGAGTCGATCCAAATAAACTCGATGAACTTCTTCACCCTGTATTTGACAAAGCAGCAATCAAGTCGGCCAAAGTGATGGCTAAAGGGTTGCCAGCCTCGCCCGGAGCAGCTACAGGTTGCATTGTTTTCTTTGCCGATGAAGCATCGAAATATGAAGATTCAATACTTGTACGCATTGAAACTTCGCCCGAAGACCTTGAAGGTATGCATATTGCCAACGGAATTTTAACTGCTCGGGGTGGTATGACTTCTCATGCTGCCGTAGTAGCTCGCGGAATGGGTAAATGTTGCGTTTCGGGTGCAGGAAGCATCAAAATCGACTATAAAGCCCGTACCCTCGAAATGAACGGAAAAGTATTTGCCGAAGGCGAATGGATTTCGTTAAATGGCTCTACAGGTGAAGTTTATGATGGAAAAATAGACACTGTTGCTCCTGATATGAGCGGAGATTTTGGTAAACTCATGGACCTTGCCGAGAAATTTTCTCGTATGGATGTCCGCACCAATGCCGATACTCCAGACGATGCTCGCCGTGCCCGTAATTTCGGAGCAAAAGGGATTGGCCTTTGCCGTACCGAACACATGTTTTTCGAAGGTGCCCGCATTAAAGCCATGCGCGAAATGATCCTTGCATCAACAACAGAAGGCAGGAAGAAAGCGTTGGCAAAACTGTTGCCTTTCCAACGTGCCGACTTTGAAGGAATTTTGGAAGCTATGGCAGGATTCGGTGTAACTATTCGTTTACTCGACCCACCATTGCACGAATTTGTTCCTCATCAATTGGCTACTCAAAAAGAATTAGCCGACGAGATGGGAATTTCACTTGATGCAGTGAAAATTAAAGTTGCCGAACTCGAAGAATTCAACCCAATGCTTGGTCACCGTGGATGCCGCTTAGGTATTACCTATCCCGAGATTACTGAAATGCAGGCAAGAGCTATTATTGAAGCAGCCCTTAACCTGAAGGCAAAAGGCATTGACGCCCGTCCAGAAATAATGGTTCCTCTTGTAGGTACTCTGGCCGAGTTGAAAAATCAATCGGATATTATTAAGAAAACTGCAGAAAAAGTATTCGAGGAAAAAGGTGACCGTATTGATTTCCTTGTTGGTACCATGATTGAAATTCCAAGGGCAGCCGTAACTGCCGATCAAATCGCTACTGAAGCCGACTTCTTCTCTTTCGGAACTAATGACTTAACACAGATGACCTTAGGATTCTCTCGCGACGATGCTGGAAAATTCCTCCCGGAATATATCAACAAAGGCATTTTCAAACAAGACCCGTTCCAGGTTCTCGACCAGACCGGTGTTGGGCTTTTGGTTGAAATGGGAGCCAGCAAAGGCCGTTCTACTAAACCGAACTTAAAAGTAGGTATTTGCGGCGAACATGGTGGTGAACCATCTTCAGTTAAATTCTGTGATAAAGTAGGAATGAATTACGTAAGTTGTTCGCCTTTCAGGGTTCCAATTGCCCGTTTGGCTGCAGCTCAGGCAAATATTGAAAAGAAATAACCTTTTTGCTATAATGAAAACCGGTTCTGTATTTGAGCCGGTTTTTTTATGCAAAAGATAAAATAAGTGCTAGCGATGTTTTATAAGAAAACTGTTTATTATAACTTTATCGAAAATTAAATGGATATATTATGGCAGTTTCTTACATCACCCGAAATAATAGAAAAGTACTTTTTATTGAGTATAAGGATTGTAAATCGGTTGAAGACACTTTAAAAGTTTTAGAGCAGATTAAATCCGAATTTCAGAAAACCGAAGGGGTATGGTTAACGCTGCACGATTTTTCTAATGGTTTTGGGAGTAATGAATTTATGAAAAAAGCCTCTCAATACGCAAAAGAATACTTTAACACCCGTCCTGCAATGAATGCAGCCATTGGTGTTTCTGGGTTAAAAAAGATATTATTGCAAGGATATAATCTGGTTGTTAAAGATAAAATTGTACCTTTCAACACAATGGACGAAGCGTTAAATTACCTCACAAGGTAAGCATAGGTAACACAGATGAGAATGCATGGCGATAAGCGAATCAGTTTTCAAAAAGAGAGCAAAAAAGCGCAGTAAGAAACGATCACTCTTGGACCGGTTTTTTTTCTTTTTTAAGTGGATTTTATTCCTCTTGTTTTCTTCGTCTTTATGTGTTGTATTCATGTACAAATATATTAATCCGCCAATAACTCCTCTAATGGCAATCCGTTGTGCTGAACAGCTTTCAAAAGGAGAAAAATTAATCCTTAAAAAAGATTGGACACGGATTGAAGAAATCTCGCCAAACATGGTAAAAGCCGTAATTGCAGCAGAGGATAATCTTTTCGTTACGCACAATGGATTCGATAAAGAAGCTATTGAACAAGCCATAGAATACAACAAAAAAGGGAAGAAAATACGGGGCGGAAGCACCATTAGCCAACAGACTGCAAAGAATGTTTTTCTTTGGCCATCAAGATCATATATAAGGAAAGGACTTGAAGTCTATTTTACATTCCTAATCGAATTTGCGTGGGGAAAAGAGCGGATCATGGAGGTTTACCTGAATGTTATTGAAACAGGTAAAGGAATTTACGGAGTAGAGAAAGCATCTTTTATATATTTTCAAAAAAGCAGCGCAACATTAACCGCGGGTCAAGCGGCGTTGATTGCTGCAGCATTGCCCTCACCACGGCGGTATAGCATCACAAACCCTGGCCCTTATATGCGCTCGAGGCAAGAACAACTTATTAATTTAATGTCAAAGATTGAAACCTTGAAAATAGAAAAATAAATTTCTGATTGGTTTTAAAGACACTCACTTAAATCTAACCTTGCAATTATCTTCAAAAACATTCTTTTTAGTCAATTTTTTTCACCCCTTCAAAATTTCTTGCTTTTTTGTTTAAAAAAATGGATTATTAGAAGTAATCTGCGTAACTTATTAAATGTAATTATTTCAATATAAAAATCTATTAATAAGAAAAACAATGGCTATTTTAAAAGTAATTGAAGTATTGGCTTCATCAGAAAAGAGTTGGGAAGACGCAGCCCGCAATGCAGTGAAAACTGCTGGCAAAACAGTTAAAGGAATTCGTTCGGTATACGTTCAGGAATCGAGTGCCTTAGTAAAAGACAACGATATTGTTGAATACCGTGTCAACGTGAAAATATCGTTTGAAGTAATTAGTGACTAACAAAAATTTGAATAATGGGATTAATAAATTTTATTAAAAATGCCGGTGAAAAGATCTTCGGCAAATCAGAAGAAAAAAAAGAAATAGAAAAAGCAGACCTTATTGCAGCGCATATTAAAAAATATGGTTTCAACACAAATGAAATCATGGTAGTTGTTGATGATGAAAAAGTTACCTTGTCGGGAAATGTCGATACCTACGACACGAAGAATAAAATTATTGTAATTGCAGGAAATATTGAAGGAATTTCTGAAGTTGAAGACCGCTTATTGGTTATCGCTCCTGTGGCAAATACACCAGTTGAGCCAGCCAAGCAGTACTATACAGTAAAGAAAGGCGACTATCTTTCAAAAATTGCCAAAGAAATGTACGGAAATGCGAACAAATACCCTATCATTTTTGAAGCGAACAAACCAATGCTTAAAAACCCCGATTTAATATATCCGGGGCAGGTTTTAATCATTCCTTCGCAGGAGAATTGATAATATGGAAAGCTCAATGACCAGTCGTTTCATACGAGCAAGGCTGGTCATTGTTTTTCATCGTCACAACGACATACATCTTATCATGGAAAAAGAGCTAATCACTGCACTATCGTTAGGCATTGGACTTAGTGCCAGCACTGGTTTCAGGGTTTTTATCCCGTTGCTTATCGGAGGTATTGCCTCAAGGTTTGGCTTTCTTCAACTGAGCGAAAGCTTCTTTTGGCTTGCTAGCAACACAGCCATTCTGTCATTTGGTTTTGCAACAATTATTGAAATATCAGCCTATTATATTCCATTTATCGACAATTTACTCGATACTATTACTACACCACTGGCAATAGGTGCCGGAACACTTCTTTCAGCGTCGATTTTGCCAGTTGACAATGAAATAGCCCGATGGGTAATAGGTTTTATTGTAGGAGGAGGAGCTTCGGCAGCAGTCCAAGGCAGCACAACCCTATTACGAATTGGCTCAACCGGAACAACAGGCGGTTTGGGTAATTCTGTTGTTGCATCAGGTGAAAATGTTGCTTCTGTTGTAACACCCATTCTCACCCTGATTTTGCCTCTGCTAATGGCGACAATAATTGTTATTTTTCTATTTTTTATCGTGCGGCTCTTTTTCAATAAAAGAAACAAAAGGAAGTCTTAATTTACTCAAGCAGTTATTCATTCTTCAAAAAAATAAGATTATACGCTATGAACGGACTAAAAACTATAGTTTTAATGGCAATTCTAACCTTCCTTTTCATGTTTATTGGAAACGCTTTTGGAGGCCAAAGCGGAATGTTTATTGCATTAGCAATAGCTGGTGTTACAAATTTCATCGGCTATTTCTTTAGCGACAAAATGGTACTTAAGGCTTATAATGCCGAAAAATTACCAACAGACCATAGAATTACCAAATTAGTTGAAAAACTTGCCCAAGAATCAAAATTACCTTCGCCTAAAGTGTACCGCATAAACCAAGATCAGCCTAACGCGTTTGCCACTGGCCGAAGCCCGAAACATGCCGCAGTTGCTGTTACGAGTGGGCTGGAAAATGCAATGAGTGACAATGAATTATCTGGCGTTTTAGGCCATGAACTAGGGCACATTGCCAACCGCGACATTTTGATAGGGACTATATCAGCCACTCTTGCCGGCGCAATTTCCTACCTTGGATATGCATCGAGATATGGCCTTAACAGCAGAACCAACAAACAAGGTGGCAACATTATTTTTCTTTTACTGGCGTTGATTCTGGCACCTATTGCTGCGTCACTTATCCGAATGGCCATTTCGAGAACACGTGAATATAAAGCCGACAAGTTTGGAGCTGAAGTATGTGGCAACCCTCTTTATTTGAGTTCAGCCTTATCGAGGCTCGACAATTGGAGTAAGCAAATCCCAATGAACGGAAATCCTTCAATGTCACACATGTTTATCGTGTATCCGTTTTCAGGCAAAAGCCTAGCTAACCTGTTCAGCACCCACCCTCCTATGCACGAACGAATTAAACGATTGGAAGAAATGACTGCTGGTCGTTAAATAACTTATTCATTTCACATACACATATTAACACGTTTTCGATTATTTTAGTTCAGACCGCAGGAATAGCGGTTTATTTTAAGTGATTTTAAGCAGATGATTGCTATTTACAAGCGGCAACAAAGAGCTTTGCATAAAACACTGTTTTCCTGCATTTATAAAAAAGGATATAATAGTAAAAAATAGTTGGTAAAAACCTTTGTAACCATTGTGTTTATTGAGGTTTCCGAGAGTTTATTGAAATTGGTTTCAATAAACTCTTTTTTATGGTTGAATTCAAGAAAAAACGCTGTTGGAGTTGCAACAGTTTAGAGGTAATAAAGTGGGGGAAACAGCAAGGGAAGCAACGCTTCAAGTGTAAAAATTGTGGCATACATTTCACCTTTACCAATCAAGGTGTAAGCCGCCATAACCGGTTTAGGTGGTTTAAAGACTGGGTGCTTGGACGACAAACGATCCTTCAAATTTCTAAGATAAGCGGTTATAGCCCCCGGACCCTACAGCTGTATTTTGATTATTATCTTTCAAAGAGGCCGGTATTCCATGTCAAGCCGTCTGAAAAGCTCAATTTGCTTATGGATGGGACTTACTTTGCCAACAAACTGTGCTTGGTGCTTTACAGGGACAATACCATAAAGTACACTCAATTGTACCGGATAACAGATGGCGAATGGTACGAAGAAATAAAAGAAGATATCGCGAACCTACTATCCATTGGTGTTCAAATAGAAAGCATCACTTGTGATGGGCACAAATCTGTTTTGAAAGCCATACGGTCGGCCGATAAGTCCATCTTAGTACAAAGGTGTGTTGTCCATGTACAACGGATGTGCAAGATATGGCTGACCTCAAAGCCAAAGAGCGATGCCGGGTTTGAGTTGTTATTGATTGTCAACAAACTGCATAGAATAGAGAACAGGACTCAATGGGGGTATTGGGTGGTTGAATTGATTGACTGGAATGAAAAACATAAAGACTTTATTGCAGAGAAAAGCTACAACCCTGAAACTGGGAGGTTTTGGTATAAACACAAGATGGTCAGGCGGTCTTTTGTCGTGATCAAAAGGGCATTGCCCGACATGTTCCACTATTTGGAAAACCCAAGGATACCCAAATCAACCAATGGGATAGAATCGTTCTTCGGGCATTTAAAAGGGCACCTGGCAATCCATCGGGGATTGACCAAAACACACTTTAAGGGTTTTATCCAATGGTACCTGTGGTTTAAAAACAACCAATGAAAAGGGGTTTGTTAAGCCAATCAACGATACCAGTATAAATGAAAAGGGGGCAGCTGATGCCACCCCATTCTCTTATACTGTATATCGGTAAAGCTTATTGCTAATGGGTTGCTCCCCAGCAGAGCCCATGTCCTCTTCCACTTTACGGCAATAATTTACTAAAACAAAATTTAAAAATCACCAACTATTTTTTGCCACATTACCTTAAAGCAGAAGATTGCTGTTTACAAGTGGCGGACAAAGAGCTTTGCATAAAACACTGTTTTCCTGCATTAAATTTCCTCGATTTAGCCCGCTAATACTCAAAAATTTGCTTTGTAAAACAGCGTTTTATGCTAATCTGAACTTTAAAAATAAAATCGAACTCAGGTTAATAATGAGTTATTAAAATAAACAATAAGCTCTGGATGCTTTTCCAGGGCTTTTTTTGTTTTTAGCGTGGCATCATTTCAATTATTTCGCCTTTATTGGTCATATAATGCCCCATTGAATGTGCAGTTAGGCATGCGTGAACGGGGATTATTTCAACAATGTTGCCAATTTCAATTTTTCTGAAAACTGATGGGTTCATCCGGATAACGCCATGTTCTTGGGTCAATCGGCAAAGGTAATTTGTCGAGTCAAGAAGTTTTTTCTCGTGCCCATTTTGTAACACAACACGCCCATAGAGGTTTTTCCCATCGCTGTTTCGTATGAATTCTTTTGAAAAATGTATGGCACCACCATAAATAACAATTTCGTTTCTGAGTGATTGTTTGGAAATTACCGGGCACAATACCCGCAATGCAATATCGTCGATGCTGCAAGCACCAATATTTTGTTGCATTAAGTCGTAAAACACGAAATTTCCCGGCCTGATTTCGGTAGCACCCATGAAGTTTTCAGATATAGAACAAGAAGGGGTGTCGCCTACCGATATTTCCAGCTTTGGGAACTGTGAAGCATAGTATTCCTTGAGGTAAAACATTTTCTTTAGTGAATCGTAATGAATGTTTTGTACTTCATATTTCGATGCTGCACGATAGGTATGGCCTGAATGGGTTAGAAAACCCTTAAATGTCAGATGTCTGTATTGGGATAGAGCGATCAGGAGTTCGTCAATTTTGTGTACGGCAGCATATTCAATTCCAGTACGTTCATAACCGGTCGAAATTTTAATATAGATTCCTGTGTTTCGCTTTATTTTTGTTCCAATTGTGTTAATGGTTAATGTGTTGTCAACAACAAGATTGAGAGCACAATCTTCTGAAAACCGATTTATCTCAGAACATTCCAAAATATTGAAAGGAATGGCGATGGTGATATCTTTCCATCCGGCTTCGGCAAAGTATTTCGCCATGCTAACCGAGGAAACAGTAATTTTTTCAACTCCAACCTTCTGAAACCATGTGCCAATTTCTGCTGATTGATGGGTTTTGAAGTGTGGTCTGAAAGTAAGGTTGTGACGCCGTGCTTTCTCTGCCATTAACTCAATATTTTGTTGGCAAATGGTTTTGTTGAGGACTAGGGTTGGCCGGATTATTTCCATCGTAAAGGTTTTGCCTGATTTTCAAACTCCTAAGTTATAAACTTATCGTTAATAAGCAATAGCAAACCGATGAAAACAAAAAATCCCGGAAAAACCGGGATTCGAAGTATGTATCAGTAGATTTATTTTCTGACAATTGTTTGTTTACGGTTTGGCCCGACTGAAACTATTGAAATAGATACGCCAGTTTGTTCTTCAATGAACTTGATGTATTCTTTCAGCTTAATCGGAAATTGTTCTTCTGAGGTCAACTCGGTTAAATCGGTTTTCCAGCCAGGAAGTTCAGTATATACTGGTTCAACGTTTTCGTTGAGTTCGTATGGAAACTCAGTGGTTTCTTTCCCGTTGATTTTGTATGCAGTACATATTTTTATCGTGTCAAATTCGTCCATTACGTCGGCTTTCATCATAATCAGGTCTGTTACCCCATTTATCATGATAGAGTAGTTCAGTGCAACCAGATCGAGCCATCCGCAACGTCTGGGTCGGCCGGTTGTGGCGCCGTATTCATTCCCGCGGTCGCGCAATAGATGCCCGGTTTCATCGAAAAGTTCGGTTGGGAAAGGTCCCATGCCAACACGTGTGCAATATGCTTTAAAAATGCCATATACATTGCCGATTCGTTGTGGGGCAAGCCCCATTCCTGTACAAGCTCCGGCACAAATTGTGTTCGACGAAGTTACAAATGGATATGAACCAAAATCAATATCCAGCATGGTTCCTTGAGCTCCTTCTGCAATAACAGTTTTACCTGCATTCAGGGCATTGTTCAGATAGTTTTCACTATCGACAAATTCGAATTTCTTCAATATTTCAATGCCTTCAAACCATTCTTTTTCTAATTGTGGCAGTTGGTCGGAATAATTATAGTGGTAAAAATTATCGAGCTGTAAAAGATGCTGTTTTTTATGAGCATTGTATTTTTCTTCGAAATTTTCGCAGATATCGCCAATACGTAGGCCTTCGCGTCCAATTTTATCACGGTAAGTAGGGCCAATGCCTTTCAGCGTAGAACCAATCTTTGTGTCTCCTTTAGCCGATTCCGATGCAGCATCGAGTAATCGATGGGTTGGAAGGATCAAATGGGCTTTTTTTGATATAAGCAGCTTCTCTGAAAGATCAAATCCGATACGGCTGATCGATTCTATTTCTTTTTTGAATATTGCGGGGTCCAGCACAACACCGTTGCCGATGATGTTCATTTTATCTTCTCTGAAAATTCCTGAAGGAATGGTGTGGAGGACTTGTTTAATCCCATTAAACTCAAGGGTATGGCCGGCATTGGGGCCTCCTTGAAAACGGGCAATTATATCGTACCCTGGAGTTAATACATCAACAACTTTACCTTTTCCTTCATCGCCCCATTGGAGGCCAAGAAGTACATCAACTTTATTACCGTTCATTGTTATTCTTATGTCTAAAGTATTATTCTTCTAGTTCTGTATAGTAAGTTTACCTTACACCAAAACAATATTGAAGTTCATAAAAATAGGCTTATTCTATACTTCTGATAGAACAAACCGGCCAATTACTTCGGTAACTGTTTTGGCTTTCAAATTTATAAAACAATTGAACCAATGCAAACTATTTAGGCTTCATATGTTATTCTTGAGTCAAAAGTTATTGTTTGGGTAGTATATGAATTGATTTTTTACTTGGTTGCTTAATATTTGTAACATAACACAATAGATAACTGCTTCGTATTTAAAAGTTTACTTTAGATCTTTTTAAATGGTAGCCGCTATTTATTGAGAAAATTGGTATCCAGGTCTCACTTATTTTATTCTTTCCCCATAGATATATAGTGTGTGGTGAGAGAGTTTGAAATTATTGTCTTTACACGCATCTTCAATTATTTGTCGTATACGTTGGTCGAAAAACTCACTGACTGTCCCTGTCGATAAGTCGATAAGGTGGTCGTGTGCCCGGGTAGCAAAGGCTTTCTCAAATTGAGCAATGTTTTTACCAAATTGATGTTTTACAAGAAGTTTGCAGTCAAGCAATAATTCTATTGTATTGTATAAGGTTGCTCTGCTTACCCGGTATTTCTTGTTCTTCATTGAAATGTAAAGTGATTCCACGTCAAAGTGTCCTTCACGACCGCTTATTTCTTCTAATATAGCATACCTTTCAGGAGTCTTCCGGTGTGCATTTTTTTCCAGATAATCAGTGAATAGCTGGTGAGCCGTAGCTTTCATATTTTGATTATTCATAATTAAACTAATTATAAATTGGAACAAATATATAAAAACCCTTTGAATTTCTATTCAGCTTTTCTCAATTCTCTCAACAATCTCTATTCCTTTGATTTTTGTCATTTTTGATATTATGTCATCTAAGTCTTCAGTATTGTGTATGTACACATCAATACTGCCAGTAAAGACTCCGTCATTGGTGTCGAAATGGACGGTTCGCATGTTTACATTGTGATCTTTTGAAATAATACCCGCAATTTCACTAAGGATTCCAACTCGGTCGAATCCCTTGATTATTATGCTGCTCAGGTACGATTGAATTTTAAATTGTTTCCAGGTAGCGGTAACAATCTTGTCACCTTCGCTGGTCATAATTCTTACGGTTTCTGGGCACGACTTCTTGTGAATGATTACTTTATTATTGTTGTCGATATACCCAATTACGTCGTCGCCGGGAATAGGGTTACAGCATTTCGCCAGCGTGAAATTCTTCTCTAAGTTTTCTTCGCTAAGCACATAGGGTTTTCTTTTGTCAATGGGAAGTCCTTTGTTTTCAGGTTCCGATGTGCTTTTTTTCTTTCGGCCTAAGCTTAAACGCCAATATTTAATTAGTTTGTTGGCTTCTTTTTTCTCTTCAAAAATAGTTTCAATGTTGTTGAGCGAACTGAGTCCTGATCCGACTTGTGCATACATTTGAATTTTAGAATCGAGGTTGAAGTGGGTGAGGAGCTGGTTAATTGTCTCGTTCGAAGGTATTTTGTCTATTGCTTTAAGTCGCTCTTCAATGAGTTGCTTGCCAAGTTGAATGTGTTGATTATGTTCGAGTTTGAAAGAATCTTTAACTTTTTGTTTTGCTTTGGCAGTGGTTACTATATCGAACCAATGAGCCTGGGGTTTTTGTTTTTCTGAGGTTAATATTTCTATTTGGTCCCCACTACGCAATTCGTAGCTGATTGGCACTAATTGGTGGTTAATTTTTGCACCAATACATTTATTTCCAAGGTCAGAATGTATTTCATAAGCAAAATCAAGAACTGTGGCTTTCTTTGGTAAGGTTTTCATTTCACCATTTGGGGTGAAGACTACTATTTCAGATGAAAAAAGGTTTAGCTTGAAATCGTCGAGAAATTCGAGCACGTCGGATTCCGGATTTTGAAGCATTTCTTTTATTCGTTCTATCCATTTGTCGAGTTCACTTTCGTGCGACGAGCCTGTTTTGTATTTCCAGTGCGCGGCAAAGCCCCTTTCTGCAATTTCGTTCATTCGTTCGCTGCGGATCTGTACTTCAACCCATTTTCCTTCTGGCCCCATGACTGTTAGGTGAAGTGCTTCATAACCATTGGCTTTAGGCATGGTAATCCAGTCGCGTATCCGGTCTTGCTTATAATTATAGGTAGATGTCACTACCGAGAATATCTCCCAACATTTCCTCCGTTCGTCCATGTGTTCATCAGCCTTAAATATTATCCTAATGGCTAATAAATCATACACTTCGTCGAATGAAACTTTTTTCACCTGCATCTTTTTCCATATGGAATACACCGATTTTGGGCGACCAAAAATCGAAAATTCAAGATTTTCTTTCTTTAGTTTCTCTTCAATTGGTTTAATAAACTGATTTACAAGATATAATCGATGTTCTTCCTTGTCGCGCAGTTGTAATGAAATTTCACGGTATTGTTCAGGGTATTTATATTTTAAGCTTAAGTCTTCTAGTTCTGTTTTAATGGCATACAGTCCAAGCCGATGAGCCAAAGGAGCATATATGTATAGTGTTTCACCTGATATTTTCAGTTGTTTGTTTGGAAGCATCGAATCGAGCGTACGCATGTTATGAAGCCGGTCAGCGATCTTGATCAGAATTACTCGTACATCGTCAGAAAGGGTTAGTAACATTTTTCTGAAGTTGGCAGCTTGCTTGTAGTCAAAATCGCCTTCGAGTTTTGTTAATCCGTCGACAATAGTGGCAATTTTATCACCAAATAATGTGCGTATGTCATCGAGCGTATATTCTGTATCTTCAACAACATCATGTAACATTGATGAGATAATAGCCTTTGTGCCAAGGCCAATTTCTTTCGTAACTATTGTTGCAACGGCCAGGGGGTGCATAATGTAGGGTTCTCCCGACTTTCTTCTGACTCCTTCGTGAGCCTTACAGGCAAAGTCAAAGGCTTTTTGAATCTGTTTCAGGTTTTCTTCTGATAAGGTGTGCCGGCACGACTTTATTAAGTTGTCGTAGGCTTCTTGTATTTGTCTTTTGTCGAGTTCCGATTCTAATGCCATTTACTTATCTTCTTGTTTTTTAGATAAAAATATTATTTTTTCCGGTCCGATGTACAATGTCCGTATAATTCGATTATAGCTTTTGAAAAATTAGTCCATGAGAATTTTTCTTTTGCTTTTTTTACTTCAGCCGAATATTCATTCTCTTTACTATTCTCAAAAAAATCGAGCAAGGCTTCTTCTATTGCCTTAGGAGTGGGAGAAACCACATATCCGCATTTGCCGTGTTCAATAATTTCAGACAAGCCGCCAACATTTGTAACTAGCATGGGTTTCCCAAAGTGATAACCAATTTGAGTTACTCCGCTTTGGGTGGCCGATTTGTATGGTTGGGCAATAATACTTGCAGCACAAAAGAACCGGTTCACCTCGTTTTCAGGAATATACTCTGAAAAAACATGTACATAATCGTTAATATTCAGTGTGTTGATCAATGTTCGATATTTTTCCTCGTTGGAATAGAATTCTCCGGCAATAAGTAAATGGTACTTTGTTTTATCAATTTTTTCACTCGCATAAGCTTCAAGCAGAAGATCTAGTCCTTTGTAATCGCGAATGAACCCGAAAAATAAAATATATTCTTTCGCAGTATCTAGTCCAAGAAGTGTAAGTGCTTCTTTTTTTGTTAGTTCTTCACCATAATGGTCGTATATTGGGTGAGGCGAAAGTATTCTTGGTTTCTTTTGGTCGAATAATGAAAAATCATTGAGAACACAATCCGACATAGCCAGCAATCCATCGGTTTGTTTCAGAAAGTATTTGATAAAAAGTTTATCACCGATGCGTTTTTCGTGGGGTATCAGGTTGTCGACTATTGCGATTATTTTAGTGCGTTTGTTTTTTTTTGCGATGCGGCATATTGTTCCGGTTGAGGGGGCCATAAATGGAAGCCAGAACCTGACCAATATAAGGTCTGCTTTTTCTTTCTTCAGATTTAACCCTGTTATTAACCAATTAAAAGGACTTACAGAATTGATCATGCGCCTTATTTTCAGTTCTTTTGGAGGAAGGGTATTGGTGTACTGGGTTTTCCCGGGAAAGAGAAATGAGGGGTATTGTACCGAAAAATTTATAAGTTGAACCTCATGTTGTTCGCTCATTAGTTGTAGTGCTAACCTTTCATTTAAAGCTGCGATGCCACCCCGATATGGGTTTGCCGGGCCAACAAGTAATATCTTCATGGTTTAAATAGTTATATTGGAAGATAAATGTAGCAAAAAAGATGGTTACTCTATAGTTGAGCAATAAAAAGCAAATTATTAATCGGTTGTGTTTGTAATCTTTGAATCGATATGTGTGATTATTTTATCGAGTT
>Ga0209510_1002701_pt1 | contig 17687 bp, 19 predicted proteins | sample BiotimSIPDNA_FD_185749 | JGI IMG/M metagenome (GOLD analysis project Ga0209510, IMG submission 185749) | Anaerobic biogas reactor microbial communites from Washington, USA - Biogas_R1 time_0 SIP DNA (SPAdes) (version 2) | ecosystem: Engineered > Bioreactor > Anaerobic > Unclassified | place... | reverse complement strand
TGGCAGCTTGATGTAGGAAAAAAAGTCCTGCATAAATTTTCTCTGGACAGTGTTCTGTCCGACGAAATGTATCTGCCAGGTACCTCAGTAAAACTCGTAGATACATTACTTCTTGTGTGGTATGGTTTCTTAAATGACAGCATCGCTCTTGGTAAAGCAATAGAGCCTTTTTCAGGATCACCTTTTGTAACAATGGCAATGACAAAGTTTAATATTAATACCGGTGAAATCACGCGATTCGGATATGAAAATCCTGGCGTAAAGGGCAGATATACAAATTCATATTTCGACATGTCTGTAAAAGATGGAATATATGTCAACAGTTATCCGTTTAAAGATTTAATGACCATCTGTGATTTAGACGGTAACTTGAAATGCAATGTTTGCGGACCAGGATGGGATGATCCTGAAAAGGATGATAATAGTTATTTTTTTGATGCAGTAATACATAACAATAGAATCTTTGCTTCCTATCTCGGCAGCAGTCGTATCATTGTTCAAGGCAACATACAAAGAGGCGCATATCCCAGAAGTATAATAGTATTTGGTCTGGATGGCTCGTATAAGAAAACTATTGATACCGGGGCTGAAATATGCAGCTTTTGTATTGATGAAAAGCATAACAGGATAATCGCCTATTTCAATGACAGGGAAGAACCGCTGGGATATTTCGATATTCCGGTTGAATAGTCGGGATTCGGAATGTGGAATGATTAAATTTCCTACTGATAATTCCCGATAATTCCCGATAATTCCCGATAAAAACTTAAACATCTTATTTAATTTTACATAGGTCAAGTTTGCCGTTTTACGAAATATTTTTTTTAGGGATAAAAGTATAAATCAGAAAGAAAAGGGCAGAAAGCTTTGCCTGTATTGCCAAGTACTTTCTGCCCCGGCCTTTCACAAAAAATGAAAGGAGGTGACGACAAAGATAATAAAACAGAAAAATATTCAAGCTGGATCAGCTTGAATAACGGCCTCGGCCATAGTGAATTCATAAATATGTTTTATTAAAAAACCCTATCATCATGAAAAAAAGACTTTTTCTTGCAACTGTCGCCTGTGTTTTTGTGATGTTTGCAATTCTTACCGTAAATGTTGCACAAGTCCGCACAGATGACGCTAATTTGAAGGCCATAAAAATAATGTCCCAGGCAAATGCGCAGGTGAATCCTGATTGCCCGAATGGATGTCTTGACAACGGAGCGGGTTGCAGGTGCAATGGATGGCATCCTCATTATCTTGATTATGGAGATTATAAGGAAAGGCAGCAGTAATTATTTAAGATTCTTTTTGTATGGGCACAACTCCCGTGCCCATACTTTCCAATTATTTAACCATAATACACATGAAGAAGTTTTTGGTAATTTATATGTTTTTTGTAATATGTTTTACAGGTTGTTCCGGGGTTAGATCGAATACTGAAAAGCTCCAGAAGAAGAGAAACAAAATTGTTAACGTACAAAATGATATTGTGGATATCAAAACTGAAGTACTATTCGGCACATCTTTATTATATATTATTGATGACTACCTGGTTCTTCTTGAGGTCGCATCTAAAACCCCCAGGTGTATTCATCTATTTGATAAGAAAACCTTTAGGTATATTACAAGTACAGGTTTACTTGGAAGAGGCCCGGGAGAAATAACTGAGCCCGGCAATATTGGAGTAGACAGGCAGAATCGAGTTTTATGGGTACCTGATTTTGGACAAAAAGTCATATGGAAATTTCCCCTTGACAGCATACTTGAGAATGAAGATTTTATGCCGACAGAAAGTCTGAAGCTAAGCGATGACCTATTTATTGATAGATTCGAAATCCTGAATGACAGTATATTCATTGGGAAAGCGGTGCAATTTCTCAATAGCAACTCTTACACAACGATTATGTCAAAACTAAATATTAGAAATAATGTGATTCAAGAATTTGGCTATGCAAACCCCCAGCTTGAAGATGATAAGTCAATTTTTCTATTTGCGCTTTCAATCGCCAATAATATTTACGTTAATAGCTATTTTAAATATGACCTATTGACAATTTGTGATTTGGAGGGGAACCTTTTGTATAACGTATATGGGCCAGAAGGAGTGAAAAACGACGGGAATAAAAAATCATATTATTTTGGAATTGAAATAGCAGACGGGAAGATATTCGCATCCTACATCAATGATTTAGCTGTTGTTAATGATGGGTCCAGGCTGAAAGGGAATATTCCCTCTAAAATCTTAATATTTAATACACAAGGAGACTATTTATTGACGATAGAAACCGAAGATAAGTTTTCTTATTTTTGTGTAGATGAGGATAATAACAGGATAATTGCATATTTTGAGGGAAGAGAAGAAGCTCTGGGATATTTTAATATACCTGTTAAGTACTGAGGCTCCGAATGTGGAATCTACAAAACATAATTGTGATTATAGAAATGCACAACAGTAGGTTTTTAATAGCAGTCATGAGATATTTACCTTTAGCAGCGGCTTCCCTTATATTGTTTTCTTCCAGCTGTGGCAATAATAACAAGACCGAAATAATCCAAAAGGAAAGAGACCGAAAAGTAGATGTATCTGACAAAATAGTTAATATTGAATCTGATTATATTTTTGGCAGATGCGATCTGCATATCATTGATAATATCCTGATTGCTGAAGAGTCCTACCCAAAAGAGGAAAAAGTAAATCATCTGTTTGATCTTAATACATTCAGATACATTACAAGTACCGGAGTCCTTGGCAGAGGGCCGGGAGAGATAACTATCCCGAGTGGTATATTGGTTGACAGGGGAAAAAGAGTCTTCTGGCAGCTTGATGTAGGAAAAAAAGTTCTGCATAAATTTCCTCTGGACAGTGTTCTTTCCGACGAAATGTATCTGCCAGGTACCTCAGTAACACTCGTAGATACATTACTCCTCGTTTATTATGGTTTCTTAAATGACAGCATCGCAATTGGTAAAGCAATTGAGCCTTTTAGCGGTTCTCCTTTTGTGACAATGGCTATGACGAAGTTTAATATTAATTCGGGAGAAATCAGACGGTTCGGGTATGAAAATCCAAAAGTAGAAGGGAGGCTTTCAAACTCATGTTTTGCTCTGTCATCTGCAGATGGAATATATGTCAATTGTTATCGATATAAGGACCTAATGACTGTCTGTGATCTAAAAGGCAACCTGAAATACAACGTTTACGGACCCGGATGGGATGATCCTGAAAAGGATGATAATGCTTATTTCGAAGGTGCAATAATATATGACAAAAAGATTTTTTCTGCATATCATGGCAGCAGTCGTATCGTTGTTGATGGCAACATTCAGAGAGGTGCAGGTCCTAAATGTATTATAGTATTTGGCCTGGATGGCTCGTATAAGAAAACTATTGAAATGGGGTCTGAAATTTGGAGCTTTTGTATCGATGAAAAGAATAACAGAATAATTGCCTATTTCAATGACAGGGAAGAACCGCTGGGATATTTCGATATTCCGGTTGAATAGTCGGGATTCGGAATGTGGAATGATTAAATTTCCTACTGATAATTCCCGATAATTCCCGAAAAAAACTTAAACATCTTATTTAATTTTACATAGGTCAGGTTTGCCGTTTTACGAATTTTTTTTTGGGTATAAAAGTATAAATCAGAAAGAAAAGGGAAGAAAGCTTTGCCTGTATTACCAAGTACTTTCTGCCCCGGCCTTTCACAAAAAATGAAAGGAGGTAAAGAGTCAAAGATAAAGGAATCAAAACAGAACTTTCATAACGGTTGAAAGGAATTTAACCTGCTGAACAAGCGATGCCTGAATGTAGTTTGATGTATTACTGAACTTAATCTGGCTAATTATGAAAAAGAAAATTACAATTGCAGCTTTAAGTAGCATTTTTGCTATATTTTCAATTCTCAGTTTTAGCTTACCATTAACCTCAACAGGAGAGATTTCACTGAAAAATGTTGAGGTTATGGCGAAGGCAAATGCTAAGGTAAATCCCGAATGTCCAAATGGTTGCGTTGCATGCGGGGAGTATTGTTTCTGTTATAGAATCTATGAAGGTCTAAAAGAATATCAATGGCCGAAACAAGAATGAGCATTAACAATCAATGCAATTAACCAACATTTCAATTCTTTTAATCGGTGCGGCAAGAACAAGTTGCCGCACCTTAGCTCTAAAATGCTATTAAACATGAAGACCCGAGCCTTATTATTGTATTCATTCCTTATGTTTTTAATTGGATGCAATACCAATAATGCATCCAAGACCGAGATAGTACAGAAACATCGCGATATAATAGTTGATGTTTCTGAAAGTATTGTGGATATAAAGACGGAAATTTTACTCGGCAGTTCGCATTTATACATTACAGATAATTTTTTAATTGTTGCTGAAATTTCACCTAAAAATGATAAGTGCATTCATCTTTTCAACAAGAATTCTTTTGAATATTTATCCAGTACTGGCATAATCGGGAGGGGGCCCGGGGAGATAACTAACCTGGGAAGAATTGGAATTGACGAGAATAACAAGATCCTATGGGTAGTCGACCATGGTAAAAAAGTGATGCACAAATTCCCTTTGGACAGCATATTAGCAAATAATAACTTTAAACCAACTAGCTGCCTGAACATGAATGAGGAGCTGCTTCTTGTTGATTTTGGTTTCCTTAATGACAGTATTGTTCTTGGAAGAGCTCTCCATCCATTGTCACATTCCACATTTGACATGACTATGACTAAACTAAATGTCAATACTAATGAGATTGAACGGTTTGGTTATGAAAATCCCGAATGTTCAGGAAAGAAAACTATAGCAACCTTTAGCCTGTCAGTTGAAAACAACTTTTATGTGAACTGTTATGATGAGTGCGACTTATTGACTATATGCGACCTCGATGGTAACGTGAAACACAATGTATATGGTCCAGGGTGGAATGACAAGGATCAGGACAAGAAAGCATATTACTTCGGATCCGATATATTTAATGGGAAAATCGTAGCAGCTTACATTGGTTATCTGGAATTTGTTTTTAAGGGAAACATAACCCGTGGAGCTGCGCCATCAACGCTAATAGTATTTGAGAAGGACGGCAGATATTTAAAAACGATCAATACAGGATATGAATTTGAACGTTTCTGTATTGATGAAGAGAATAAGAGGATCATTGCATATTTTATTGACAGGGAAGAACCGCTGGGATATTTCAATATTCCGGTTGAATAGTCGGGGTTCGGATGGTTGAATGAAAAAATTTTCTACTGGAAATTCCCGAAAATTCCCGAAAATTCCCGAAAATTCCCGAAAAAAACTTAAACAACTTATTTAATTTTACATAGGTCAGGTTTGCCGTTTTACGAAATATTTTTTAAAGTATAAAAGTATAAATAGGGTTTGCTGAGAAAGTCGGATTATTCTGGCATTAGGTTGATAATCAACATTATAAGTTAATAACTTTCGATCTGGGAATTAGCAAAAATGCAAGTAAAAACATAGATTGCCTTCATAAAGCTTGCATTATGGTACGGTATATTTCAGAGAAACAGTTGACAATTGAAGAATTCAAGACCCCCTTTCGGGCAAACCTGTCCGCCGAAAACCGTTGGGTTAAACTGGCCAGGGTTGTACCCTGGGATAAGTTCGCCAGTATCTATATGACGTTGATGAGCAGTGATTTAGGTCGTCCCGGAGTTTCTCCGCGCACAGTACTTGGGGCATTGATAATCAAACATTTGGAGAAGCTGGATGACAGGGGTGTTATACTGGCCATTCAGGAAAACTTGTATATGCAGTATTTTGTAGGGTTGAAGGAGTTCAAAGTTGATCCGGTATTTGATCCCTCACTGTTTGTTGAGATACGGAAAAGAGTTGGACATAAGGAGTTTGATTCTCTGAATGCGGACTTAATCCGAACCGTTAAAGGCAAGAAGGACGGTTCACATAATAAGAAGCATAAGAAAGAAGACTCTGATGAACCATCGAACAAAGGGAAGCTTCAGTCAGATGCCACTGTAGCCGATCAGTATATTACCTTCCCGACCGATAACGGGATATTGAACGAGAGCAGGAAGAAGTGTGAAGGTCTGATTGACAAGTTATACCATCACGCCGGAAGTCAGGGCGTCAAGCCCAGAACTTATAGGCGTACAATGGATAAGGACTGGCTTGATTACTCAAAGAAAAAGAAGAAGACTGAAGCCACTCACCGTAAGATGACACGTAAGCTGCTGGAGAGCCTGAAGCGTGATATTAAGCACATAGATCGTATGTTAGATCAGGTTGAAGAAAGAGGGGAATGTTTCCCGTTTACCCACCGTGAGCAGCGGCTTCTGTGGGTTATGCAAACCGCCTACCAGCAGCAGAAACAGATGTATGTTGACAACATCCATAGTTGCGCGGACCGCATTGTCAGTATCTATCAGCCACATGTTCGTCCTATTCCAAGAGGGAAGCTTGGTTCGCAGATAGAGTTTGGGTCCAAGCTTGGGGTTAGCCTTGATGATGGTTTTGCTCGGATAACTACCTTTAGCTGGGACGCCTATCACGAAGCCGGCGACTTGATCAAACAGGTAGAAGAATACAGAGCATTGCACGGTCATTACCCGGAACTGGTGCAGGTTGATAAGATATATGCCACTCAGGAGAACAGGAGATGGTTGAAAGAAAGGGATATCAGGATTACGGCACCACCATTGGGTCGAAGACCGGCAAAGGAAAAACAGAGTTACTCCCAGAAAAGAAAAGCCAGGAAAGAGGCTGCTGAAAGAAATCGTATAGAAGGCAAGTTCGGACAGGGTAAGAACGGATACGCACTGAATCAGATACGAGCTAGACTCAAAGAGACCTCAGAGAGCTGGGTCGCATGTATCTTCTTTGTGATGAACCTCATACATCTTGAGGCTAATCATTTTTTTGGCTCTTTTTTCAAATGGATTACCTCTCTGGCTGAAGGAGGTGCATTGGATACAGCCAATATGGTTCATTTATTTTATACCAGGATCAGCAAACAGAGCAGAAATACCAGGTTGCTATATTGTTTAACTTGATTTTCTCAGCAAACCCTAAATAAGAAAGAAAAGGGCAGAAAGCTTTGCCTGTATTGCTAAGTACTTTCTGCCCCGGCCTTTCACAAAAAATGAAAGGAGGTGACAACAAAGATAGTAAAACAGAAAATTAAACAAGCTGCATCAGCTTGCTCAACGGTTACGGCCCTTGTGAATTCATAAAAATGTTTTATTAAATAATTATCGTCATGAAAAAAAGACTTTTTCTTGCAACTATTGCCAGCATAATTGTAGTATTTACAATTCTAAGTGCAAATGTTACTCAGACAAGCTCAGATAATACTGATCTGAAGAACATTAAAATAATGTCACAGGCAAATGCAACTGCAAGTGCAAGTGAACTTTGTCCTACAGGCTGTGTAATCCATGATGGATTTTGCTATTGCAATGGATTATCAAGTGAGTGCTGGAATCCACCTAAAGGCTCTAAATTGCCGGAATAGAGTTGTAGGAAGTTTATGAAAGTGTGGTTGCGGAATACAACCACACTTTCTAAAATACAATTGATATTAATAGATTAGACCTAACGGGGGAATTTAATATTAACACTTTATTTATGAGACATATACAATTTCTGGCAGCATTTCTGTTCTTAATGGCTTCAGGTTGTGGTAATAATAATGAGAATAAAACTGAAATAATCCAAAATGAAAGAGACCGTATAATAGATGTATCTGATAAGATAGTAGATATTAAAACGGATTATGTTCTTGGAAGGTCTTCTTTGTATATTATCGATAATGTCCTGATTGCTCAGGAGCTAGATCCAAAAGGAGAAACAGTAGATCATCTGTTTGATCTGAAAACATTTAAGTATATTACCAGCACGGGAGTTCTGGGCAGAGGGCCGGGAGAGATAACTATGCCAAGTGGTATATTGGTTGACAGGGAAAAAAGAGTCTTCTGGCAGCTTGATGTAGGGAAAAAAGTTCTGCATAAATTTCCCCTGGACAGTGCTCTGTCTAATAAGTTGTATAAACCTACTGTTTCAGTGAAGCTAGTTGATACTCTATCCCTTGTTTATTATAGCTTTCTAAATGACAGTATTGCGTTGGGTAAAGCAATAGAGCCTTTTTCCGGATCACCTTTTGTTACAATGGCAATGACAAAGTTTAATATTAATACAGGGGAGATCAGAAGATTCGGATATGAAAATACGAAAGTAAAAGGCAAATTTACTAACTCATATTTTGCCCTGTCAGCTGCAAATGGAATATATGTCAATTGTTATCTTTATAAAGACTTAATGACTGTCTGTGATCTGAATGGCAACTTGAAGTATAATGTTTACGGACCCGGATGGGAGGACCCGGAAGAAGATGATAATGGTTATTTTCATAGTGTAGTAATACATAACAACAAGATATTTGCCTCCTATCATGGTAACAGTCGGATAATTGTTGAAGGCAACATTCAGAGAGGCTCCTATCCCCAAAGAATAATAGTATTTGGTCTTGATGGCTCTTATCAGCAAACCATAGAAACGGGCTCTGAAATATGCAGGTTTTGTATTGATGCCAAGAATAACAGGATAATCGCCTATTTCAATGACAGGGAAGAACCACTGGGATACTTCGATATCCCTGAATTATGAAGCTTTCAGACTAAGTTTGCCAGAGGCAGAAATACCAGAACCAGTTAAACTCTAAAAGTTCGATCATCCATTTTCTATCCAAGAATTTAAGAACATTGTTGCTATGAGACGATACCTGAGTTTATTATTATGCCTGATCCCTTTAATCTCCTGTTCTAACCAGTCTGTAACCAGAGACCTGAAAAGCAATCTTAACAAAACAATCACTCTGGAAATGTTTGATTCTGTAAGGTTTGGTGACAAATTACTGTCATATGAAGAGTTCAGGCAGAGGTATAACTATATATCAGTGGTTTACCTTGAGGACGGATGCCAACCGTGTTATCCAAAGTTTATTGAATGGCAGAACATGATGGACAGCCTGAATAGACGAAATGATTACACGGTTCTTTTCATAATCCAGGGATTCCGGTATAATAATTTTATTAAAAGAGTTAATGAGATCTCTGTATTTAACGATCATTACTATACAATCATGGATGATAGTCTCAGCTATCTTTTGAATAACAATGACATACCACGATGGATAATTGATGGTTCAGTACTTATCGGTCCTGATAATAAGATTAAAATGATTGGAGAACCCTGGACTACTAATGAAATGACAGCGCTGTTCAATAGTATTTGCCAATAATGTCATGCCCTCCCATTTATTTGCTCAAAACTGTAACCCGGAAAAAACCTTTTGATTTGATTGACTAAACCTAAAGGCAGAGTATTATAAGAATGATCAAATCAAATGACAAGTCTTTCAGAGGCTGGTGGTGGATATTTGTAGTAACAGTTTTTCTTACTGTTGCCCTTAGAATTTTCGTTGTCACACTTTATCAGATTTCATCTGTTTCCATGGAGCCGGTTCTGTTACCTGGCGATGTAATTATTGTCAGCAAGACTACCTATGGACCAAGGCTGTTGAAAATGTTTATTTACCTGAAGAACAAGAAGGCTGAGTATTGCAGATTAAAGGGCAGAAGGAGGATTAAAGAAGGTGATATTGTTGTTTTTAGCATGCCATTGCATAATAGTTCATCTGAATTTGATAAAATCAATACTGCTGGTAGTGTTGCGAAACGGATCTTTTGCCTCCCGGGGGATACTGTGTTGATTGAAAATAATATGGGTAGAAATGACGGGATTACATATTTCCAGAATGAAAGCCAGTTATTCCCTTATGATTCGTCTTTGCACTGGACACTTGAGAAGTACGGTCCGCTTTATGTGCCGGCGAAAGGAGATTCAATAGAGTTAACAGAAAAGAATAAACACTGGTATGCAGAAATACTGCTGTTAGAAAACCCCGGCGGACAAATTACAGATAGTACATTGGCTGCAAATGGCAAGAATATAACAACTTATGTATTCAAAAAGAATTACTATTTTGTTTTGGGTGATAATTTTTACAATTCCTTTGATTCAAGATTCTGGGGGTTTGTACCTGAAGAAAATATTATCGGGGAAGTGAAGGGTATTCTGTTTTCAATAAATCCTGATAAAGCAGGATTTAGGAAATTTCGGTTCAATCGGTTCTTCAAAACAGCCCATACCCAACAATGAATACTGTTCATTATCTATGAGACTTAAATTTATCAGCTGTATTGTCTGAACGCTTTTTCCCTAATACTGGAAAATCCTTTAAATGTTTTGGCAGATTGCATATATCTGTTTACTTTTATACCTGCTGTTTGATCAATTCGAAGTTATTATGAACAAGTATTTCTTTTCCAGACAAGAAATAGCTGCTGAATTGGGCATTGATCCAAAAACTCTCAACCGAAAGTTGCAAAAAGCAGGTATCATGTTACAGAAGGGTATGATCCCGGCTGAGAAGGTCAGGGAAATAATGAACCTTCTGCAGGTGAAACAGGAAAATCTCGATGGCACTGAGCAAATTGAACAGCCTGATTGAAATTTTAATAAATTTGATAGATCATCCTTTGATAGTCAATAGTGTAATAATCTCTTACCCGATGCAAAAAATGGGGGGGACAAACAAGAGAAAGTCTTATGTAAGCTAAAGATATTCAGAGTCAGGTAGTCTGCTGTCAAAAATGTGAGAGCTTTGAAGATTCAAAATTTTTAATAAGATGGCAATGAAAGAATTGAGGACCATTACTTTGGTGGTTTTGTCTTTTCTTATTGCTGCCTGTACGGGCAAAGGGAAGAGGGAAGATATGGTAAGCATTAATTTGATTCCACTTCTGAACAAGGATATCAGGGTAAATCTTTCTGACTGCACTGATAGTATTTTCTATATTCAACCTGAATTTACAATTGAAGCCATACCGGGGTCATTTAAAAAAGTAAAACTGTTTGAAGATAAGGTGATAATTTTAGATGAGTTTAACAGACTGTTCATCTATCTGACAAATGGGCAATACCTGTTTTCAATTACAAACACAGGCCGTGGACCGGGAGAGCATCTTAATATATGGGATTTTACCATTCAAAACGGAATACTTTTTATTCTGGATAATGGAATGAAAATTTTGAAATATAATCTTCAGGGAGAGTTTCTGGATGAACTTAGCCTTTCAACTGGATTTTTAGCTATGTTTTCTTTCAATGATGAGTTACTGTTATACACCCAATTACCATGGTCTCTTGATAATGACATGTATAAGATCTCTGCCTACTCTGAGGACCTACTCCTGAAAGGGAGATATTATCCTGATCATTCTGGTGAAACAAAGCTTGAAGCCGGATTAAACACATTTTTTAATTTTTACATCTTAAGAGATACTCTTTCAGTATGGGAAACGGATACAGACACAGTTTACAGGTTCAGCGACAAGATGGAACTAATTCCTGCTTACAGGTTTTATTATGGACACCTGTCAAAAGCTATTGCCCCGGGAGATAGCAAAAGTCCTTTCCCGTACTTTTTATTTGAGACAAATAGCTATTTTCTGATAGACTGTGGATTCAACAATACTATAAAAGCAGTTTTTTTAAACAAGAAGGATCTGAAAGGAGGGAATGTCATATTTGATTATGAGATTCTTGATCATGGATTTGTAAATGATATCGATGGAGGGTACCCATTCTGGCCAAAGGGCATTTCAGATCAGGGAGACTTGCTTACCTGGTTTGAGCCATTGACCTTAAAACGATATCTTGGATATGAGGAATTTACGGGAATTGAAATCAAAGATCAACAAACTGCAAAAAGATTACGAGACTTGATTAACTCAACAAATGATAAATCAAACCCTATAATTATGGTTTGCAGATTCAAATAGTTGCTTACTAAAACCTAAAACAATAACAAATTCTGATGATACGTACAATCTCGCTCTTTATTAATCAGGCCAGCAGTTTGCGTATCTTATATAGATAGAATTCGTGTAATTTATTTTAATTTTGATAGATCAATCCTGAATAGTCAATAATGTATTAACCCCGTTACCTGATGGAAAAAAGGGCATTCATTCAACGGCTTTTTGCAATCGCTCTTGGTTGCGCATTAATAATCCTCGTGTCATGCAAATCGAGACAGACAGATAACACTGAAGAACTGGCAAGAAGAACATCGCGGCCCGAGGCCGTAATCGTTAAAACAGTCAGACTCGAACCGTCAACATTCTATCACGAGATCATCAGCAACGGCAAGGCATTCTCCCTGAGAAAGGCCGTCGTACCGTTTAAGGTAAACGGAATAATCGAAGAACTGTATGTGAATAACGGCCGGAGGGTGAAAACCGGCCAGCTGCTGGCTGTCATTGAGGACTTCGAGTAAAAAACCAGCCTCACCAGCGCCAGACAGGCCCTTACAAAGGCCGACATAAACTTCAGGGATGACCTCCTCGGCAAGTACATGACTGCAGACACAAAAAGACCAAAACCTGATAACATCGAAATATTATATTCAGACATTTGACCTTCGATGCCAAACAAGTTCAATATCTACAAAATCATTCCCCAGGAACAGACTATAAGCCCAGATTACATTTATATACTGCAAGTGACAGATTGGTAAATCCAAGACAGTTTTGCTTAATTATTCCCGATAATTCCCGATAATTCCCGATAATTCCGGGATTTCTTATAAATATACTTTGTAGTTTTAAACCTGTCAAACTAACTGTTCTGGTATGTTTTTTAGCTCAGGCGGCGATAGTAATGTCATTGAGGTTGTTTATCGGGCTTTGTCATTCTATAAAGTAAAGGTCAGAAAGGCAACCATCAGTAGGTACTTGCAACCTCACCCTGAGTATCCCACCTTGAAGAGTGTATGTGATCTGCTTAAGAGTATTCATTTGGACTATTATCCACTGAAAGTTGATGAGAATGAACTCTTGGGACTTTCAAAGCCATTTATTGCCCATACAAATGAAGGGGGTGGGAAGATTTTGCTTATTTATAAAATAGGTAAACATAAAATTGTATATGCTGATTCGTGCAGAGGCAGGAAAGTGGTAAGCACTAAGAGTTTCTTTGAATTATGGAGCGGAGTAGTAATCCTTCTTGAACCAACAGAGAAGTCAGGAGAAAAAGACTATAAGGAGAACAAGAGAGAGGAAATCTCTAAAAATGCAATTGTTCCCTTTGTTTTTATTCTGTTTCTTTTCACATGTTTATATGGTCTGGTTTTAAACGTAGTAGAAAACGAAACCCTTTCGAGCAAGTTCATAATCCTCGTATTGATAAATTTGACGGGGGTTATCATTTCTCTGCTGTTACTCCTTAGTGAACTTGATATTCATAGTACCCTTACTGATAAGTTGTGCCACATAAGTACAAATGTGAATTGTAGTGCTGTTACCAGAAGCGGGGCATCTAAAATATTCGGGGCCATTGGCTGGGCAGACATTGGAGTAGCATTTTTCGGTAGTGGACTTTTACTTCTGTTTAATTTGTCTTATACTGAAGCAATACCCCTTCTTTCCATATTTGCAGTTGCTGCAGTGCCATACCCTTTTTTTTCAGTCTTATATCAGGGACTTAAAGTAAGGAAATGGTGTCCCCTTTGTCTTTCGGTACAAGCATTATTGATTTCAGAATTCATACTATTAGTGAATTCTGTTTCAGTTGAAATGATCACAATACGGGCCATAGGAATGACTGTTATTACTTTCGGTATCGTATTGGTTATCACCCTTCTCATTAAGGTCCTTTACAGTTTGGCCAAGGAGACTGACAGCCTTCACCTAAGATTGGCCAAAGTGAAGAGAGATCCGTCGTTCTTTTTCACTCAGTTAAAGCGGGGCAGAAAGATAGAGATCCCGGTAAGTAAGCATTCTCTGATCTTTGGTGAACCAGCGAGCAAAATAACATTAAGTGTTTTCTTAAGTTTCTACTGCACCTATTGTGCAAAGATGTACAAGTCAGTTATGGGCTTGATTGAAAATAACACGAAAATCAGGATCAGACTAATATTGGGATCTCCCAGGGATGAATTATCCACACAAATGACAGCTCTTCTCATTTCCTTGATTGAGACTGGAGAAAAAAGATTGATTCCTGGTCTTATTGAACAATGGTATGTTGCTTCTCCAAATCAGCGGAAAGAACTATTAAGTGGAAATCAAACAGTCAAAGATAAAAATTTAATCTCCGAGTATATTTTTACTAATTCAGAGCTCTTTAAGGCAAATAATATAGTTGGAGTGCCGGCTGTATTTGTAAATGACTATCCTTTACCGAAAATATACGATTTGGAAGATCTCAATTTTCTTACTGAGGAGATTGAGGGCGAAGTAAGTGAAATAAAGGAAGCTATGATTCAAACCTGAAGAGAAGGGCAGAAAGCATTACAGGATTTTGCTACCGTAGCTCTCTGCCCGGACCTTCCTTAAAAGAAAGGAGGTGAAGAGGCAAAGATAGCTTAATTCTATTATGGGAAAGTCCCGGTCATTGAAAGGATAGACATGACATCTGAAACTAGAATTAACAGATTAATTTTTACTAAAATGAAAAAGAATAATGAGATAAATATTAGTTCTGAAAGGGTGCTTAGAAATGAGGACCTGCTATGTCTTGTAGGAGGGGTTAAAACCCCTGGCGGCGTTTGCATCTGTCTTAATTCTGAAGGTCAAATTGTTATTAGCGGATCTGCTCCGAGTTTAGACGATTGTAAGGATATGTGTTCTGCCTATGGGGCAGAGCCTACATACTATCCGTAGGGTTCTGAGACCTGACTATGAATTAAAACTTTCGGTAACAGAGGTTGATCACCGATGATCAGCCTCTGTTACCTTCAGACTATGTAAAGTGATTTTAATGAATTAAGTCTACTATTGGATAAGTCCACAAATTCACTCGCATCATGAAAATATCTTGTTTCCTTTTTATAATATTTTTTATCACTTCCTGCAAAAGTTCTGATAATGAAATCATTCAAATTGATTTAGGCAAGACTGCTGGCCATGAAATCACATTATCTTCATTAGCCGATGAAATAACTTATGTCCCTTTGGATAACAGTTATACTATGAGTATCTACTTTCAGAGGACCGAAATAATCAATGATACGATTTATCTCAACGAGAAAGATAACGGGATGTTTGCACTGGATAAGTCAGGCAAAATGGTAAGAATGTATGGAAAACGGGGACGCGGCCCCGGGGAATATATTTTAGGTTTCAGATACGCCATTGACCAGGATGGTCGGATCCTATACCTGCTTGACAAAAAGAAAATACTGAAATTTTCTTTGGATGGATCCTACCTTGGGGACATATCTCTCGAAAAATATCCCGGGCATTTCTCTGAGATCAGATTCCGGGATTCAAAATTAGTAGTTTTCGAGTATATTTCTTTTGGAGAAGCAGTCTATGATTGGATCGTGATTGATACTGCAGGTAACCTTATAAAGGAAAAGTATAACTATGTGCCATCATTCAAAACTAACTATGGTTCACCCGGAGGTGTGTATGAATATGGAGACAAGATTTATTACTGGAACAGCATTAATGACACAGTTTTTTCGATTTCTCAGGATTTGAATTACCAGGCATCTTTTCTTTTTGAACCTTCGGATCTCAGATCGCCCAAATATGACCATACTATGGAAGTCGATGATTTTAATAGATATATTAACCTTTCAACTGTTCTTGAGTCGGATTCATTTATTATACTAAGATATTTCTTTGAAAAATCAATAATGCTATTTGTTGACAAAAGTACCGGGCAATTATTCAAAGCAACCTGGAATATTAATGAGGGTGGATTAATCAATGATTTGGACGGGGGAGCATCCTTTGAGCCCAAACACTATTTTAAGAAAGAGGGTAGGGAGTATTTGGTAGGTTACACGCAGGCAACAGACATAATTTCACGGGTTCACTCCGATGATTTTAAGAACTATACTCCAAAATACCCAGACGGGAAGGAGGCTTTAAAAAGTTTAGCCGAAAATTTGAAAGAAACAGATAATACATTGCTAACTATAGTTAGACTTAAGGATTAATCATGTCTGTTTTCCCCTTTTTCAAACAACTTGATTCTATGGATTGTGGGCCATCATGCCTTAAAATGATTGCTAAACATTATGGTAAGAATTATTCTTTACAGTCTCTTCGTTCCAGATCATTCATTACCCGGTCGGGTGTATCAATGCTTGGAATTAGTAATGCTGCCGAAGATATAGGTTTTCGTACATTAGGTTACCGGCTTTCCTGGGAACAACTTCGTGATGAGGTCCCGCTTCCCTGTATAGCCCACTGGAACCAACGTCATTTCGTTGTAATTTATGGCATTAAGAAGCAAAGGAGAATACCATGTATCTTTAACAGAACACCCCCGGAAGGATTGAAATCAAACCGGAGCAGAAATTATCTGATTTATGTTGCTGACCCTGCTTCTGGTCTTCTTAAATACACCGAGAAGGAATTCCTCAGATGTTGGTATAGCAACCAAAAAGAGGGTATAAAAGAAGGTGCTGTCTTGCTTCTTGAACCTACTCAGGAATTCTTCCTCCTGTAATAATTCACACCAGAAAAAACTGGATGCCGTCTCCTGCAGGTGAATGGTTAAGATCTGACTTTAAAGGTTACTTTGAAAGGCTGGTATCTCAAAGTGATTCGTCATTGAATAACTACTTTTTTATTGACATTATAAGAGGTATTTGGACATTACATCAATTACGCGGGAAGGATTATCCCTATTTTTTAATGATGGTGCTGACATTTGATATTTGGCACAAAGTGTTTATTGAAAGCCGCGGTGTAGATTTATAAATATTTAGCAGTACCCGATAATTCCCAATTATTCCCTAACTTTCCCTTTCTCTTTTCCTATAAACGATTTAAATTGCCCTAAAGAAAAGATAGGTTTCAATAACTATGAGTAATATAAGCTGAATCTGTTGTAGTTATTGAGAATTATGTTTTTTCCTCTGAGTGCAAACTCATTCTGACAATTGAATTGTTTTACTTTAATAAGCAGAAAGTCCATATTAGCAACAAGGTTATGGAGGCCCAAATATCACACACCGCAATAAATTTATTTTTTGTCGTACATAACTTTTCCGGCGCAAAGACTTATGTCGATGAACTCTCACTATTCCTTACGGGCAATACGGATGTGAATGTTTATAAGGTTTATTTGAAATGTGTTGGTCACAAAGAGTTTTCAACTGAGAACATAAACAGCAGCACATGCATTTATTTGCCGGAAAAGGTCACATTGGAATATGATCCACTCTATTACAGGCGTGCCGCTCAATTAGTGTTCAGCAATTACCGTGAATTGCGTAATGTCATACTTCATGCAAATATGCCCGAACAGTTCTATTTTGTCAAGGAGGCTAAAGAATTTTTTCAATGTCCAGTGGTATTCACATGCCATTTTCTTATAGGGTCTTATTCATGCTACGATAAAATCACAGGGTATAGTGGTGAAAACATAGATAAAGTTAATGTACTTGAAGAATTTGTGACAGAATTAGCAGATCAGGCAGTCTGTGTTACAGAATTCGGCCGACACACATTAGCAAATATTCATAAGCTGTAAGCGGGAACTTACAATGTACAAAAACTGGCAAATAAGGATGTACGAGAAATAGCAATTAAGGATGTCCATTTCTTCATGATAAACATACAATAAA
>Ga0209510_1002700_pt1 | contig 17688 bp, 8 predicted proteins | sample BiotimSIPDNA_FD_185749 | JGI IMG/M metagenome (GOLD analysis project Ga0209510, IMG submission 185749) | Anaerobic biogas reactor microbial communites from Washington, USA - Biogas_R1 time_0 SIP DNA (SPAdes) (version 2) | ecosystem: Engineered > Bioreactor > Anaerobic > Unclassified | place... | reverse complement strand
TGAGATGTTCGCCGCCATCCGCGCGGCCTACGACATCGCGCGAGAGGACAACCTGAAGCTGAGGGACTTCCCGACGCTCGGGCACGTGGTCCAGTTCGTCTACGACCGCAAGCCCGGCCTGGAGGCCGCGAAGGCGGCTCCCCCGCAGGTTCCGGCCGCCCCGGCGCGGGCGGCGGAGGGGGCGCGGGCGCCGGGGGCGCCAGCGGACCCGGTCAGGGACACGGTGCTTCGGATCATCGCCGAAAAGACCGGGTACCCGATCGACATGCTCGACCTGGACCTCGATCTCGAGGCGGACCTCGGCATCGACACGGTCAAGCAGGCGGAGATGTTCGCCGCCATCCGCGCGGCCTACGACATCCCGCGTGAAGACAACCTCAAGCTGAGGGACTTCCCGACGCTCGGGCACGTGATCGGGTTTGCCTACGACCGGCGCCCCGATCTGGCGGCCGGCAGACCGGCCGCCGGGGCGGCGGCTCCGGCCGGGGCGTCCGTTCCGGCCGAGGCGTCCGTTCCGGCCGAGGCGTCGGTTCCGGCCGAGGCGTCGGTTCCGGCGGGAGCGCAGGCGGACCCGGTCAGGGACACGGTGCTTCGGATCATCGCGGAGAAGACGGGCTACCCGATCGACATGCTCGATCTCGACCTCGATCTCGAGGCGGACCTCGGTGTCGACACGGTCAAGCAGGCGGAGATGTTCGCCGCCATCCGGGCCGCCTACGATATCGAGCGCGAGGACAACCTCAAGTTGCGCGAATTCCCGACGCTGGCTCACGTGATCGGTTTCGTCTACGACCGCAAGCCCGGGCTCCGGCAGGGGACGGGGGCGGCGGCCGCCGGCCCGGCGGTCTCCGATTCAACGCCGGTTGCGGGCGCGGGGGCGAAGACGGTCGCGGGGAGCATGGAAGCGGCCAATGCCGTCGCGCGCCGGGTGCCGGTGCCGCAGCTGCGGCCCGCACTCGCACTGTGCAAGCCCACGGGGGTGACGCTCGGCGCCGGGAGCCGGGTGGTCGTCATGCCCGACCAGGGCGGGGTCGCCCGGGCGCTCGTCGCCAGGCTGGAAAAGATGGGGGTCGAGACCCTCGTGATCGAGGGGGCGCCCGGGGCGGAAGAACTCGCCCGGCTGCTTGAACCCTGGGCGGCCGCGGGGCCGGTCCAGGGGGTGTACTGGCTTGCCGCCCTGGACAGCCCGAAATCGATCCGGGAAATGAGCGCCGCGGAATGGAACGAGGCGACGCGCGTCCGGGCCAAGCTCCTGTTTGCCGCCATGAAGGCGCTCTACGCCGGGATCGGCGCCCCGGGGACCTTCCTGGTCACGGCGACGCGTCTCGGGGGGATGCACGGCTACGACGAGGCGGGCGCCTTCGACCCGCTCGGCGGCGCGGTGACGGGGTTTGCCAAGGCCTTCAAGCGGGAGAAGGGGGAGGCGACGGTCAAGGCCGTCGACTTCGAGCCGAGCCGCAAGACGAGCGCGCTGGCCGACCTGCTGATCGAGGAGACCCTCGTCGATCCGGGGGCCGTGGAGATCGGGTACCGGGACGGGAAGCGCTGGACGGTGGGGCTGGCCGAACGCCCCGCCGGGGAAGGGGGGGGGCTCACCCTCGGCAAGGACACCGTGTTCGTGGTATCGGGGGCCGCGGGCAGCATCGTTTCCGCCATCACGGCCGACCTGGCCGCCGCATCGGGCGGGACCTTCTACCTGCTCGACATGACTCCCGAGCCGGATCCGGCCGACGGCGACCTCGCGCGCCTCGAGTCGGACCGGGAAAACCTGAAACGCGACATCTTCGAGCGCCTCAAGGCCAGGGGGGAACGGGCCACCCCGGTGACGGTCGACCGTGAAATGGCGGCGATCGAGCGCCGCGCGGCGGCGCTCGACGCCATCCGGGCGGTCCGGGCCGCCGGGGGCCAGGCCCACTACCGGAGCCTCAACCTGATGGACGGGGAGGCGGTCGGGCGGGTGATGGGCGAAATCCGCGAACGCCACGGCCGGGTCGACGTCCTCCTGCACGCGGCGGGGCTCGAGATCAGCCGCGCCATCCCGGACAAGGCCCAGGAGGAATTCGACCGGGTCTTCGACGTGAAGGGCGCCGGCTGGTTCCACCTCCTTTCCGGCGTCGGGGAGATGCCGCTCGGGGCGGCCGTGGTCTTCAGTTCCGTGGCCGGAAGGTTCGGGAACGCCGGACAGACCGATTACAGTTCCGCCAACGACCTGCTCTGCAAATGCGTGTCCCATTTCCGCTCTTCGCGCCCCGGTTCGCTGGGGATCGCCATCGACTGGACCGCCTGGAGCGGCATCGGGATGGCGGCGCGGGGGTCGATCCCGGCCATCATGAAGCAGGCGGGGATCGACATGCTGGCGCCGGAAGCCGGAATCCCGGTCGTGCGCCGGGAACTGACCGGCGGAACGCGCGGGGAAGTCGTCATCGGGCAGCGCCTGGGGATCATGGTAGGGGAGTTCGATCCCGAAGGGGGGCTCGATGTCGGCCGCGAAGGGCCGATGGCCCCCCTGCTCGAGGGGCGCGGAATCATGATCGGGGAAGTGAAGGGAATGGGCCTTTACGGCGGGCTGACGGTGGAAACGGAGCTCGATCCCTCGAAACAGCCCTTCCTGTTCGATCACCAGATAGACGGCACCCCGGTTCTTCCGGGCGTCATGGGGGTCGAGGGGATGGCCGAAACGGCGCGCCTCCTCTTCCCCGACCTGTTCATCGGGGGGGTGGAGGACGTCCGGTTCCTGGCCCCGTTCAAGTTCTATCGCAACCAGCCGCGGGCGCTGACGATCAGCGCCCGGTTCGGGATCGACGGCGGGGACGTCGTCGCCGATTGCGCCCTCACCGGCGCGCGGCTGCTTCATGGGCAGGCGGAGCCGGAGATCACCACCCACTTCACCGGGAGGGTGCGGCTGCTCGCCAAGGCCCCCGCCGGGAAGAAAAAGCAGGGGGCGCCCGCCGCGGAGAGCGCCTCGAAAGCCGGGGCCTCGAGCATCTACCGCGTCTATTTCCACGGTCCCGCCTACCAGGTGATCGACAGCGCCTGGAAAGCGGGGGAGGAGGTCGTGGGCCGTTTCGCCGGCTCGCTGCCGCCCAACCACGTGCCGGCGGACCTTCCGCTCCTGGTCGCGCCACGGTTCGTGGAACTCTGCTTCCAGACGGCGAGCCTCGTGGGCCTGGCCGGTGAAGCCCGGCTGGGGCTCCCCTACGGTTTCGAAAAGCTCGAGATCGTCTCCGCGCTTGAAAACGCCCCCGGGGCGGCGTTGCTGGCCGTCGTCCGCCGCGGTCCGGAAGGCGCCTACGACGCCGAGGTGGTCGACGACAAGGGGAAGGTGTACATGCTCCTCCGGGGCTACCGGACGATGGATCTTCCGGACACGGTCGAGGAGGAAGAGCTCCTGCCGATCCGGAAGGCGCTCCATTCGGAAAAGTAGCTCCCGGCGGACTCCGGCAGGGGCGCGCCGCGCCCGCCGGAGTCGCCCCGCGGTCCTATGAAAGAAAGGCTGGGCTGGCTCCTGCAGCATCTGGAGGACGTGCCGGAAGGGGACGACTGGCTCGCCGAGGGGGAGCGCCGCGTGTCGGACGCGCTGCGCTTCGCCAAGCGGCGGCGGGACTGGCGCCTGGGCCGCTGGACGGCCAAGCGGGCGCTGCTCGGGTTTCTCGCGATCCCCGGCCTGGAGCCCGCGTCGCTGGAGGTCCGGGCCGCCGCCGACGGTGCGCCCGAAGCGGTTCGAAACGGCGTGCCGCTGCCGGTGGCGCTCTCGATCAGCCACAGCGGCCCGTGCGGGTTGTGCGCGGTCGCCGCGGCGCCGCTCCTCCTCGGGTGCGACATCGAGAAGCTGGAGGAGCGCGGGGAATCGCTGGTCCGGGACTATTTCACCCCCGGGGAGGCCGCCTACTGCCTCGGGGCTTCGGGGGAAACCGGGATTCTGAGGGCCAACCTGGTCTGGAGCGCCAAGGAGAGCGTGCTGAAGGCGCTGCGCGAAGGGCTGCGGCGGGATACGCGCAGCGTGGAGGTGGTCGCCGGGCCGGAAGCGGACGGCGGGTGCCGGGGCTGGAAGCGCTGGACGGGAAGCTGCCTGGAATCGGGGCGCCGCTTCCACGGATGGTGGCGCGCCCGCGAGGGCTACGTCCTGACGCTCGCGTCGGACCGGGAAACCTTCCCGGAAGAGGAGGCCGCATGACGCCGAAAATCGCCCCCCCTTACCCCGCCTCGGCGATCCGGTTCGCCGCCGAGTACCTCGATTTCGAGCGCGGCATCCGGGTGGGGAACCTCGAGGACAACGAGCGGATCACCCGCATCCTCAAGCTCGCGCTCGAGGCGCGCTACCGGGAGGGGTTCGTGACCGAGCGCTTCGGCAGGGGCGTTTACTGGCAGTGGATCGGTTTTGTTTCCCGCTCCAACCGGAGCGCCAAGACGGTCTCCTCGAAGGTGAGTTTCGGCTGCTCGAAGTTCTTCCTCACCATCGACGGCGGCCTCTTCAAATGCGGGTTTTCGGTGGAACGGGGGATGATCCGGCCGCCCGAGGACAACCCGCAGATCCGCCTCCGGCCGGACTGGGACTGGCACCGGCTGCTCGCGGCGCTCGTGCCGGGGGGGGAGATGCAGCGGCAGCTCGGCCGCCTGGTGCGCCGGGAGGGGTTCCGGATCGACGCCGGGGACTGGGAAAACCGCGTTACCTTCGGCCGGGGGGCGTTTCCCGATATGGACCGGCTCCGCAGGACCCTCGCCGGGGCCGAACCCTCGTCCTGGGCGGGATTTCAGGTATACTACCCGATGTCTCAAAAAGAGGTCGCGGGCAGTTCCGGCGTCGACCTGGTCGAGGCGATGACGGCCGTCTTCGGGGAGGTGACCCCGGCGATGAACCTGTGCATGCAGGTGCCGCTGGTTCCCGCGGCATAACCGGTCCCCCCCCGCGGGGCGGGACGCATAGCGTAAAGGACGGGGCATTGGCGATGAAGGCACGACAATCGGTGGGAGCGGAAGCCGGGGAGGCTCCCGCCATCCTCCTCCTCGAAAACATCCACCCGGTCGCCGCGGAGAGTTTCCGGGCCGGCGGCGCTTTCCGGGTGGAGACGACGGCGGGATCCCCCTCTGAAGACGAACTCCTGGGGAGGCTCGGCGGGGTGCAGGTGCTCGGCATCCGCTCCAAGACGCGGATCACGGACAGGGTGCTCGAAGCGGCGCCGCAGCTGATCGCCGTGGGATGTTTCTGCATCGGGACCGACCAGGTGGATATCGAAGCCGCCACGCGCCGCGGGGTCGCCGTCTTCAACGCCCCGTTCAGCAACACCCGCAGCGTCGCCGAGCTGACCATCGCCGAGGTCGTCATGCTGGCCCGGCGGGCGGCGCAACGCTCGATGGAGCTGCACCTCGGGCGCTGGCAGAAATCGGCCGCCGGCTGCATGGAGGTCCGGCGCAAGACGATCGGCATCGTCGGTTACGGCCACATCGGCCCCCAGGTGGGGCTGCTCGCCGAATCGCTCGGCATGAAGGTGGTGTTTCACGACATCGTCAGGAAGCTGGCGCTCGGCAACGCCCGGCAGGCCGCGGACCTCGACGAACTGCTCGAAGCGGCGGACTTCGTCACGATGCACGTGCCCGACACCGAGCTGACGCGGGGGATGATCGGGCGGGAGCAGCTGGCCCGGATGCGCCCGGGGAGCTACCTGCTCAACCTCAGCCGCGGGTCGGTGGTGGACATCGTCGCGCTCTGCGAGGCGCTCCGGAACGGGCACCTGGCCGGGGCCGCGCTCGACGTGTTCCCCGAGGAACCGAGTTCGAGCCGCGACCCCTTCCGGTCCGACCTCTGCGGGCTGGACAACGTGATTTTGACCCCCCATATTGGCGGGAGCACCGAGGAGGCGCAGCGCAACATCGGCCTGGAGGTTTCCGGGGCGCTCCTCGACTATGTCCAGACCGGCAGCTCCACCGGCTGCGCCAACCTCCCCGAGGTGCAGATGCCCGAGGTCGCCGACAGCCTGCGCGTGCTCAACATCCACAAGGACGTCCCGGGCGTCCTCAGCCGCGTCAACGGCCTGGTGGCGGGGATGGGGGTCAACATCAAGGCCCAGTCCTACCATACCCGGAACGGCATCGGGTACCTGATCATGGACGCCGAGCGCACCCTGTCCCGCGGGATCGCGGGCGAGATCGCGGCGCTCGAGAGCAACATCCGCACCCGCATCCTGAACGGCTGACGCTTGAGACCGCCGCGCCCCATCTGATATACTGCGACGCATTCCATGGGCGCCCATAGCTCAGTTGGATAGAGCATCTGCCTTCTAAGCAGAGGGTCGCAGGTTCGAATCCTGCTGGGCGTACCATCCATTTCCCACCAGGACAAGGAGCGGAGCGTCCGGCGGAGCGGCGGGGGCCTCGGCCAGGAGGAAGGATGAAGATTTTCGTTCCCGGGCGCGTGTGCCTGTTCGGGGAGCATTCCGACTGGGCCGGCGGCCACAGGCGCATCAACTCCGAAATCGAAAAAGGGTACACGCTGCTCGCGGGGACGGACCAGGGGCTCTACGCCGAGGTCCGGCCGCACCCGACGGCCCTCGTCGTGGCCTCGGTGACGCCGGAGGGGGAGCGGGCGGGCCCCTGCGAGATCCCGATGGAGCCGGCGGCGCTGCTGGAGGAGGCGCGGCGCGGGGGCTTCTGGAGCTATGTCGCCGGGGTCGCCTACCAGGTGCTGACCCATTACCACGTCCAGGGCCTCGAGATCGACAACTACCGCACCGACCTGCCGATGAAGAAGGGGCTCTCCTCGAGCGCCGCCGTCTGCGTCCTCGCCGCGCGGGCGTTCAACCGCGTCTACGACCTGAAGCTGACCACGCGCGGGGAGATGGAACTGGCCTACCAGGGGGAGATCACCACCCCCTCGCGCTGCGGGCGGATGGACCAGGGGTGCGCCTTCGGCAACCGCCCCATCCTCATGACCTACGACGGCGACCGGATCGAGGTGGAGGAACTGCGGGTGCCCGAGGACCTGTACCTGGTGCTGGTGGACCTCGGCGGGAAGAAGGACACCATGGAGATCCTCGCCCGGCTCAACCGCGCCTACCCCTTCGCCGACAACGAGGTCGAGCGCGGCATCCAGAGGCTCCTCGGCCCGGTGAACCGCGACATCGTGCACCGGGCGGTCGGGATGCTCGGGACGGCCGACGCGCGGGGGCTCGGGGCGCTGATGCGGGAGGCCCAGGAGGCGTTCGACCGCTACGCGGTCCCGGCCTGCCCGGCGGAACTGACGGCGCCGCGTCTGCACCGCGTGCTCGGCCTGGACGCGCTCGCGCCCCATATCTGGGGGGGGAAGGGGGTCGGGTCCCAGGGGGACGGCACCGCCCAGCTCCTGGCCCGGAGCGCGGCGGACCAGAAAGCGGTGATCGAAATCGTCGGGCGGGAACTCGGGATGTCGTGCCTGCCGCTGACGCTGCGGGCGGGGCAGAAGGTGCGCAAGGCCGTGATCCCGGCGGCCGGTTTCGGCACCCGCCTCTTTCCGGCCTCCAAGGCGACCAAGAAGGAGCTCTTTCCCGTCGTCGACCGGGACGGCATCGCCAAGCCCGTGATCCTGCTGCTGGTGGAGGAGGCGCTCGGGGCCGGGATGGAGGAGGTCGTCATCGTGGTGCAGAAGGAGGACCTGCCGGAATTCCGCTCCTTCTTCGGCGAACAGGTCACGATCGAAAACTACAACAAGCTGCCGCCCCATTTTCAGGAGTACGCCCGCAGCATCCTCGAAATGGGACGGAGGGTGAAGTTCGCCCTGCAGACGGCGCAGGAGGGCTTCGGCCACGCCGTCTACGCGGCGCGCGAGGCGGTGGGGGACGAGCCCTTCCTCCTCATGCTGGGGGACCACCTCTACCGGTCGAACCGGGAGGAGAGCTGCGCCCGGCAGCTGGTGGACGCCTACAACGGGCACGGGGCGAGCGTGCTGGGGCTCCGGTGCACCGGGGAGGGCCGCCTCGGCAGCTTCGGCGTGGCCACCGGCGCGTGGATCGAGCCGGGGCGCCTGCTCAGCGTGAGCGAGTTCGCCGAAAAGCCCACGGTCGAATACGCGCGCGAAAAGCTGCGCGTGCCGGGCCTCCCCGACGGGGAGTACCTGACCGTCTTCGGGCAGTACGTCATCAAGCCGAAGCTCTTCGAGCTGCTCGAGGAGAACATCCGGAACAACGTGCGCGAGCGGGGGGAGTTCCAGCTGACCTCGGCGCTGGACCGGCTGCGGCGCGAGGACGGCTTTTTGGGGCTCATGATCGACGGCCAGCGCTACGACATCGGGGTGCCGGAGTCCTACCTCGACACCCTGGCGAGCTACAGCCGGCCATAGGGGGCGAATTCCGGAGAGATTCCATGGCATCCCCCGTGGTTCCGTGCTATTATTCCGCCTGATTTTTCAAGGGTGGTGAGCGTAGCTCAGTCGGTAGAGCTCTGGATTGTGGCTCCAGCGGCCGGGGGTTCGAATCCCCTCGCTCACCCCAGCCCCCCCATTCCCCCCATTCCCTGGATCCGGCGATCCCTACGGCTCGATTCCCATGTCGCGCAACTGCTGCTTGTCCTCCTCGGAGATCTCCCTGTCCGTCTCCAGCCGGAACTTCTCGTAGGCCGCCTTCATGTCCCGGTGCAGGTTCACGAACAGCAGCGCCTGCGCGGCCTCCTCGAGCGCCTCGTACTGGGCCGAGCTCTTGTCGAATGAGTTGGATATGGATGAAAGCACCGTCAGGTGGTCTTCCCATCGCTTCATGACGCCTCCCGGCGCGGCATCGCCGCGCGCTTGCTAAAAAAGATCAAAGGAAATCCTGCCCATAAGATCACAAATCGAGATGGATTGCCTCAGAAAAGGGGGATTCGGGAGGTCCATCCACAGAATGCTTTCATCACGAGGAAAATTGTCGCGGAGAAAAGTTGATTAGTCCGCTCCCCTCGCCCCGATAAGAAAGGATCTCTTTGTTTTCAGTGGCTTGATAGTTCGATAGACCATACTCCATATATGCACGCCATTTATGGAGCATATTCAATGGTAAATTCCCAGATCCTTGAAATTGACGAAAAAACGGGTGGAAAACTAAGCGAACATTCAAGGACAGCATTCAAAGACGGGGCTTCCGGGGATGCGGGAAAGCCGTAAAGTGTTGAGATGGTTGGTGCACCCGGCCCGACTCGAACGGGCGACCTGCGGATTCGAAGTCCGACGCTCTATCCAACTGAGCTACGGGTGCGAGCCTTGATAATACAGCACTTCCGGCTATCTGCGCCACAGTTACTTTTCCCCCAGTGCCCAACTATCGCCCACCGCGCAGGCTTTGCGACCTTGCAAGAGCCGCAGGACCTCCAGGGCCTCCCGGACGGCAGTTTTCGGCGAAAAATCGGCGCAATGATCGAGTCGCCGAGAACCATGCCCGGGCATGGCTGAAATATCATGCATCGGGCATCCCTGCTCGGCGAGTCCTATTGCGGAAGGCCCGGCGTCAATCCTGGGACCGGATGCGGCTGATCCCTTTCCGGGCGCGGGTTCAAATCGCCGTCAGGCTGTCGCCCCTGCACGGGCGCATGGCGCCGGGGCGGGAGAATGCGGTGTCCCCATGGCAGGGAAGGACCTGCAAGGCAAAAATCGGAAGCGTGCTGGCAGCACCTCGATAAATAGGGCGCGGTTTTCTCGAGGTCACGCACCATTTTGCCTATTCGAAGCAATTTTCTTGACACCGCAAGTTCCTTGCTACTACGATCGCCCACGCAATATTCATAGACCGCGACTTTCGCACATCTTCACCGCACCTTGCCGCGGAGTCGCCTGCTTTAGTCGCAAGACGTAAATACATGTTGGACGCCGTTGGTAGCTCCGGCGCCTCGACTCATATGGATTCCATGGCAACCCTCATGCCGTTGAAAGAATTATTTACGGGAGACATGATGCGGCAAATCCAAGGTAGAAATTTCGCTCGTGGCGGCAGTCGTTTTTACTTATTCGCGATCGGGATCTTTTGTTTGGTGATCATGACTTCCGTGCCCGCCCTCCAGGGTCAGCAGACTCGGCGCGAGCATATCTTCCTGAACGGCAAGGCGATCGTGGTGGAAACGCAGGCGATAACGCCACCCGCCGTTTCCATCACGTCTCCAACATCGGGCACTGCATACAGCACCAGTGCCAGCTCCATCACGCTGGGAGGCTCCGCATCCGACGATCAGGCGGTTTCCCTGGTATCTTGGAGCAACAGCCTTGGAAGCGGCGATGATTGCGGGGGAACGACAACGTGGACCTGCAGTGCGATCCCGCTTCAGAACGGGTCCAACGTCATCACCGTGGAAGCCTATGACAACGAAAACAACGCCACTGTCGACGTCCTTACCGTAAACAGAACCTCCTGCACCTATAGCATTTCCCCCACAAGCGCGAGCGTGCCCTACACCGGCGGTCAATCGGCCGCGGGCACCCTGGTGACAACCAGCAGCGGTTGTTCCTGGACATCCACCAGTCAGGCGGGATGGATTGCCATTGCTTCTGGAAGCGGGACCGGAAGCGGCGCGGCCACTTTCAATGTCGCCCCCCTCAGTTGCCCGGCTTCAGGCAGGAGCGCGACTGTTACGGTCGCCGGACAAAACTTCACCGTAAACCAAGGCGGATGCTCCGATTGCACGGCGTGTGCGTTAGCATGCCTGGCCGCCGGCAATCCTCCGGAATACTGCGCCTATGTGTGTGGCTGCTGGTAAGAAACCCAAAGGATGGATCCTGATTTCGGTGGCGAGTCTTATAGCAGCTTGTCGGCCCGGATCCGAGAAACAGGCCAATACTTGACGAGGACGCCATGAATTTGCGACATACGTTACCGGCAGCAATGCTTTCTGTCTTAATCGCAGCGCTCTGCTGTCCGGCACTCTGCCAGGAAGCATCCACAAAAACGGTGATTACCGCCAGGCCGGGCATCCCTGGATTATTTCATAAGCAGATAGCCGCGCTGGGCAGGCGAATGCAGCCATCCTCGGCAGATAGAACCATCTATCTTGGACAATATTTCGACGGCCATGGAACGGCTCGCGCTGCCAAAGTCACCCAGGATCCGACGGGAGCCATTCTCCTGGAGGGATTCAAGGCGGATTCCACGATGCTTTCTTTTGATGGCACAAAACCCATCGACATGCCTGCAAGCGAATCGGATGCCGCACTTTTGGAAGTTTTTGTAATGGATTCCGCTGAAGGAATGTTCGAATCCGTGCGGCACAATGCCGCGGTCCGATCTCTTGGATACGGCATCGCGCTGGATCCCGAAAACTATCCCGAGTATAAGGGACAAAAATTTGATATTTATGAAGTCACGGGTCCCGTACGCTCCAGGCAAGACAGAGCATTGCGCATGAGGCTCTACCATTTTGACAGCACGACCGGCTTGCTGGTGCGTACGCAATACCTGGACCATTCGGTGAATCCCCCGGTGAAGGTGGAAACCCGGTACTCCGTTTGGGGCGAAATCGCTGGTTCCAAATTTCCTGCGCGGATCGAGCACTTCCGAGAGGGAAAGCTTCAATTCACGTACATTTCCGAAAGTATCGAACTGAATCCAATTGCGAATACCTCGGAAGCATCCCGATAATCCGCGTGAAAGGAACGTAGATATGCTCAAGTTTGGTGCTCGTCATCTTCTCATTTTCCTTTTTATCGGCGGCGCCTCCCTGGCAGCGCAAGCCCAAAACCTCGATACCCATCCGATGCGCGGCTTCATGCCCAATATGGACCAGCTGAGCAGCCCGGTGGACAACATCGATGTTTCCGGCGGAAAATTGAATCTTCAAATTCCATTGGGTTCATTGCCGAGAGGGCAAGGTGGAATTGGTTTTGACCTGAACCTCGTCTATGATTCCCGGTTGTTCGACATGGAAATCCACAAGGATCTTGCATATAATCCCGTTTCAGGGCAGCAAGTCCCCTATGAATATGCATATCTGAAGTCCATCACGACCAGCGGGAGCTGGAATTACGGGCGTCCCGGATATCGGATAGATACGGAACTGAAGCAGAACGTAAGCGAATGGGACACGTGCCCGGACATGTCGCACGCGAATCATATTCGATATCGCGTGGTATTGCCCGATGGCAGCCAGCACATCCTGTATTTAAAAGGATATGAGGCCAAGGATCCAGAAGGAGAGGGATATTACGGACTTGGGATGGGGGGCGGATCCAATTTATGCGCCCAGCATTTTGGGTATCCGGCAAGCTATACCGGATGGCTGACCTATTACACCAACGATGGCAGTCATTTAAAATTGGAAGTTTATGCCGATGGGGTCAATACCCAGTCCACGCTCTTCTTGCCGGATGGAAAAGTGATTACGGGCGCAACTGCCTATGATGCTAATGGGAATTACATTACCACAACCGCAAATGGTTATGGCAATCCGGCTGGCCAGCAAATACAGATTCTATACAATACCGCTACCGCAAATATAAATGGTCAGTTATGGAAACGAGACCAGGTGATTGCCCCCGGCCCAAACGGCGATGTTACGTACACTATCGATTGGCAATATCTGCAGATAGGGAATGATAATCGCACTTATGTGATTGGCGTGCATCCCTGGCAGGGCGCATTATCCATGCCCCTGGACTTTGGATTCTGGGTTGTAAAATATATCCAATTGCCATTGGCCGGTCCAGTAGCACTGGGCAGCGCCCCTCTTGTTTATAACAGCTATGAGTTTGGATATTGGGATAACGATCCTACGCAGCCAGAAGGGGCGGGATACGGCCAGTTGGATTATATGCGGATGCCTTCCGGTGCTGAGTACCATTACCTTTATGAAGGAGAGACAATTACCTCCCCCTATGTCGAAACGGCCATGATCGCGCATGGGCTGAATATCACGCGCAAGACAATATCCTATACAGAGGGCTCACCCCTGGTTTGGGAATTCGACCGATTGGGATTAACGGTAAACGTCACCAACCCTGACGGCGGCAAAACCAAACATACCTATTTGAATAGGAATACCGGCAGCTGGTACGATGGGCTTGTAAGCAAGATTGAGGAAGTGAATCCTGCCGGCGAGAGAATCGGAAAGGAGATCAAGCGCTTCTGGGCCCAGAACAAATCATATCCGTTGAATGGCGCATGGATTACCCCGCACAACCCTTGGATGACAAAGGAGATTGTCTCGGTGCCCAATGCTGCGGGGGCACTTTCCAAAAGTGCTATTGTCAATTTCAATTATGACAAGAACGGAAACCTGTTGACAAAAACCGAATATGATTGGGTTAATTATGGCGTGGAAACGGGAAGTACGATAAAACGCAAAACCCAGTTCGATTATTACGTATCGCTCCCCCAGGCGTCTTCCGTTGTTGACAATGCCAACGCTTACTGGAGGGAACATAATACATCCCTGTGGCCGACCGGAACTGCGCGAAGGTTGAATGCCGTCAAACGTCAAACAATATTTGAAGGTACGACGGCAAAAGCAGCCACCGAATATGTTTATGATAGTGCGTATAGCAAGGGGAATGTTACAAGTCAAAGGCGCTGGGACAGCGTAAAAGCGGCCAGCCTCCCCTCGCTCGGGAATCTTTCCTCGGCAAATTCCCAGGTTCTCACCTACGGATACGACGCCTATGGCAACCTCACCGATAAATATGAGCCTGAGGTTAGAACCCATATCGCCTACGATTCCAATCATGCGTTGGTCACTCAGGTCGACACCGGCTATGGAACCTCTGCCGTTCGTTCCATGTCCTATGCCTGGCTTAATGGCGTTGCCATGGGGATCAAGCATGATTTGCAGAATGACCTAAAGACCACCTATGCCTATGACGATGTGGGACGCCAGACCATGGCACGTAGCCAGGATGGGTCACAAAATCTTAAGGAAACAATAACTGATTACCGTGACGAATTACGGATAGTCATTACCACAAGCGATCTTCATGAACATCAGGACAAGAAACTTCAGAGCATTACTCACTACGACAAACTAGGCCGCGTCAAGCAAGTTCAAACTTCGGATGGTCTTCCCTTAACTAATGAACAGGGAACTTGGATCGTTGATGCTGGAATCAAATCGCAAACGAGTTACACTTACCCTCCTTTAATTAATGGCGAATATTCATGGGGCGGGCGCATGGTTATCGCCTCGTCTCCATATAGAGACTTCTACGATAGTACGCTGGAATGGACTTGTACCCAGCATGATCTCTTTGGCAGGGTTATGATGGTTTCAGTGTTCAAGGGAAGCGTCCAACCCTCCAGTTGCGAATCCACGACAAACCGAACCGGGCGTTCTCTGACAAGCTATGATTCAGAATGGACAATTTTCACCGATCCAGCCGAAAGACAGCGCAAAGAGAAACGGGATGCCCTCGGGCGCCTGGTCGAAGTCATTGAGGATCCTGCAGGCCTGAATTACAGCACAACCTACGCCTATGATGCGATGGACAACCTGACCCAGGTCGTTCAGGGATCCCAGGTGCGCACTTTCTCCTATAGCTCCCTTGGGCGCCTATTGTCGGCATCCAACCCGGAAAGCGGGCAGACCCAGTACGAATATTACGATAGCGGCAACCTTAAAAAGAAAACGGATGCGCGCGGCAAATGGAGCCAGAACACCTACGATCCATTGCAGCGTGTTTTAACGAAAACCTACAGCGATACCACTCCGTCGGTTGCCTATGAATACTATCTCGCCGGGGGCTCGTCTGCGCCAGATATTGGCCAGCTCAAATCGGTAACCTCCGCTGTCTCCTCAACGCAATATTCCTACGATGCGCTTGGAAGGGTGGAAGCCAGTGCCCATACCATCACCGGCCACCCCGGCACCAAATATTTCGCCTATGAGTGGTACCTGAACGGAGCGCTCCAATCCATGGAGTATCCCTCCGGCCGGGTTGTAAACTACGATGTCGACGATGCGGGGAGGACGGAAAAGGCTTATAATGGGTCCATGGCCTATGCAGACATGACGGCGGCCGGGATCACATATCCCTTTTATCCCGATGGACGCATTGCGCAGATGAAACTCGGAAACGGGCGCTACGAAACCCATGACTTCCACACGCCTGGAACGGCGACGGTCTACAAGCTTGGAGTCGCCGTGGGGGACGGCAGCATTACTCAGATTAATTACGATTTCCAGGCAACGACCAACAATGGAAATGTCTGGAAACAAGGGATCATTCGTTCCCAGCTCAGCGTAGTGCAGGAGTATGGCTATGATGCCCTTAATCGCATAAGCAGCATTTACGAATCTTCCGCTGTCAACAGAACTTACGGCTACGACCGCTATGGAAACCGCTATGTGGCCACCTCATCGAGCCAGATTCCATCGCCGATAGCGCCTGAGCCGACATTACCGGGTCATTACAACGCGGCAAATAACCGGCTGGCGATGCCGGGGACGGGTTTTGATGCCGCCGGAAACCAGACCACCCTGGATCCCTTCACCCTGGAATACGACGCCGAGGGCCGCAACACCGTGGTCAAGTTGTCGGGCACTCCCTACGCAACCTTCTCCTACGATGGCGAAGGAAGGCGAGTCAAGAAGGCGATGAATGGCGGCGATACCACCTATTACGTGTATGACGCCCTGGGTCAGATGGCCGTGGAGTATTCGACCGAGACTCCTTCCAGCACCGGGCCCTCCTACCTGTTCACCGACATGCTGGGCAGCGTTCGAACCATAACCAACAATGCCGGCGCCGTTGTAGAATGCTATGACTACCTCCCCTTCGGCCGCATGCTGGGGTCTGGCGTCGGCGGGCGCGGGACCTGCTACCCCGACCCGCCCGATGCCAACTATGACAGCCGGGCTCCTCAGAAGTTCACCGGCAAAGAACGAGATGCCGAAACGGGGCTGGATTACTTTCTCGCAAGATATTACAGCGGACCAGAAGGTAGGTTCCTGAGTCCTGATGAGTTTAATGGCGGGCCAGGTGACGCTCTTACTGGCCGTGACATCACTCCCTCGGGTCCACTGCCATATGCGGATATAGGAAATCCACAATCCTTAAACAAATTTAGTTACGTCTATAACAATCCGTTACGCTACATCGATCCGGATGGACATGCTGCATGGCTGGCTGGCGCATTTGTTGGTGCTGGAATGGATATGATGGTCCAAATGTTTGTTGAAGGACGCTCCTTTGGCAGTATCGATTGGAAATCGGTTGGTATTGCGGCAGCCACGGGCGCAGTCGGCGGTGGAATTGCAGCCAATATTGGCAAAATTGCTACAAAAACGATGGCAAAAGGAGCTATACAAGAAGGTGCGGGTATTGTCGTTGATTCTCTTGGCAGTGCAGCGCAACAATATCACAAAAATGGTAAAGTAACCTTCAACGATACCGCTATTGATGTTGTGGTAGGGGTTGGTGCAGGCAAGACTTTGGGGACCGCAGCTGAAAACAGTGCAAAGGCATCAACATCTGTAGCATCGGCATTAAAAGATTCAGAGCGCAGCCTTCGAATAGCTTCCAGGAGGCTTGAAGCAGGAAAAACATCGCGTGCAGCTGCAGCACTTGAGGATGCAGCTATTTCTACTCAGCAAGCTGTACAAATTGTAAAAAGCAAAGGAATTGCAGCGTCGACGGCTGCAGCTCAAGTGGGTTCAACAGTGGCCAAAAAACTAGAGGTAGCAATTACAAAAAAGGAAGAATAGTTAATTGATTATGGGCATGTCTAATCAATCGCGAAAAGTGATGTTGTTCGAAAATATATTTACGATTACTTTGGTTGCTATCGGATTTGCTGCTGCTATTAGTATATATGGTTTTCGGGTGGCTATTAGTACATTTGTGGCCATTTCCGGAATGATTGTATTTGCATGTTTGTTGGGCCCTCTTTGTATCCTATTGGTTGATAAGGATAGGAGAATTGCCCCTGCAGAATGGCGGAAGTTACTATTGCCATCTATTTTATCAATAATAAATATCATACTTATATTCATTTCGGGAATTAGTGGTGAATTCGCAATGATACTAAAAATGTCTTTGGCTTTTACAGTAGTATTTCTAGTTGCTCGGGGGAGATGGTTCGCGTAGTGGTGGGCATCAGATCAATTTTTCTCAAAGCACTGACGGCTTTCCCCTGTCTGGGGATCAATCGGGAATTAAGTCCAGAACCATCTATGAATACCCTTCCATCGGGCGCCGGATCATCTCCACGACTCCTTATAGGAATGCGGACTTGAGCGATTCCACCCTTGAGTGGTCATGTACCCAGCATGATCTCTTTGGCAGGGTTATGATGGTTTCGGTGTTCAAGGGAAGCGTCCAACCCTCCAGTTGCGAATCCACGTAAGCGTGCATTGGTCCCCACATTCCCAAGGGCCTGCCGAATGTCTATGATACCACCCGAAAAATGGGAGGAGTCATGGCATTCAAAACAGGACAAGCCACCAGGCAGGTCTGGCGGCAGCACGTCGAAGCCTTCAATGAGAGCGGCCTGACAAGGCCGGCCTACTGTCGGAAGCATCGTATCCGGGTATCCCGGCTCGACTATTGGCGACGAAAACTATCCATCTCTGGGATTGCGAAAGAAGCGGCCCAATGGGTGTAGCCGGTTACCATTGCCGAGGAAGCGGCGGAAGCGGATCCCGGGATCCAGCTCTGGATCGGGAAACTCCGCATTGAACTCCGCCCCGGATTTGATCCCAAGCTTCTGTCCGAGATTCTACGGGCCGTGAACGGCCCATGCTGAACCCGGAAGCGGTGGGGCGGGTCTTTCTTGC
>Ga0209510_1002699_pt1 | contig 17688 bp, 14 predicted proteins | sample BiotimSIPDNA_FD_185749 | JGI IMG/M metagenome (GOLD analysis project Ga0209510, IMG submission 185749) | Anaerobic biogas reactor microbial communites from Washington, USA - Biogas_R1 time_0 SIP DNA (SPAdes) (version 2) | ecosystem: Engineered > Bioreactor > Anaerobic > Unclassified | place... | reverse complement strand
TCTTAAAGATGTTGAAAAAGGAGAAGTTAATCAACCTTGCAGTAATTAACAATATGTCTACCTGGCAGCATTCAGGATTTAATGTTCATTGCAGCAGCTTTCTTTCACTTTGTGGATTTCGGAAAATTTGAATGGAACATAGAAGCATTAATAAAGAAAAAATTCTACGCAAAAATATGTGAGAAGGCAAACCTCTACGATATGGTTAGACATTATCCGGTTGAGCTGGCGTACTGTCTTGCGCTTATTAACGCTGAGAGCCGCTTCTCGATAACTCCTCCATGGGTTTTGCGCAGCTATCCAAATGTGGAGCGCCTGATGTACCAACTGAGGAGAAAGCCGTGCCTGAAGGGGTGCGTATACTGTAATGAAGCCTTGGACATTTATAAAGGGCTTAAGATGTTTTTTGGATTTGATTCCTACAGAACCTATGCAGGGGAACCATTACAGGAAAAAGCAGTGACTGCCGCTGTTTACAACAAATCGCTGCTGGCCGTTTTCCCAACGGGAGGCGGTAAATCCATCACATATCAGGTGCCTGCGCTTATGAGTGGTGTCAATGCGAATGGGCTAACGGTTATCATCTCCCCGCTGCAATCATTGATGAAGGATCAGGTAGACAATCTAGAAAAAATACATATTACAGATGCTGTTACCATTAATGGTCTGCTGGATCCTATCGAACGCGCAAAGTCGATGAAAAGGGTGGAGGATGGCTCGGCCAGTATTCTTTATATATCACCGGAGCTGTTGAGATCCAGAACGATCGAACGCCTTTTGCTTGGAAGGAATGTAGTGAGGTTTGTTATTGATGAAGCACACTGTTTTTCAGCATGGGGGCATGATTTTAGAGTTGATTATATGTACATCGGCGACTTTATTAAATGCTATCAAGAGAAGAAAAACCTTGAGAAGGGCATCCCGGTATCCTGCTTTACGGCCACGGCCAAGCTGAAGGTAATCGAGGATATTCGGGACTATTTCAGGGACAAGCTATCCATAGAAATGGAAGTGTTTAGATCAGGTGCGGCCAGAAGCAATCTTCACTACAGGGTTTTTGAAAAAGATAATGATGATGAAAAATACAATGCTGTCCGTGATTTGGTGGAAGAGAAAAACTGTCCAACCATCATTTATGTGTCAAGACGGAAACGGGCTGAGGAACTGGCTTATAGGCTGAGCAAGGACGGTTTCCCGGCAAGGGCGTTCCATGGAGATATGGACAAACAGGAGAAGACCGAGAATCAGGACGCGTTCATCCAGGGTGAGCTTTCTATCATGGTTGCTACCTCTGCATTTGGCATGGGTGTTGACAAAAAGGATGTGAAGATGGTCATTCACTATGATATCTCAGATTCGCTCGAGAACTACGTCCAAGAAGCAGGAAGGGCAGGACGGGACGAAAAAATTTCTGCTGATTGTTATGTATTATTTAATGACGAAGACCTAAACAAGCATTTTATACTGTTAAACCAGACAAAAGTGAGCATTCAGGAAATACAGCAGGTTTGGAGGGCAATAAAGAATTTAACCAGATTCCGATCCAAGGCATCTCAATCTGCACTGGAAATTGCACGTGGCGCCGGTTGGGATGACAATATCAGCGATTTGGAAACGCGTGTTAGAACAGCTATATCCGCACTGGAGGAGGCAGGCTACCTAAAACGGGGACAAAATAACCCATACGTTTATGCAGACGGCATTCTTGTGAGAACTGCCAAAGAAGCCATAGACAGGATCAATCGTTCCTCTCGCTTCGATGAAAGACAAAAAGTGCATGCGATCAGGATTATTAGGTCATTGATTGCCAGCAGAAGCAGACAAAAAGCTGATGACGGAGAGGCGGAATCCAGGGTTGACTACATTGCTGACCGTCTGGCGCTTGAAAAACGGGAGGTCATTGAAGCCGTAAATCTACTTCGTGAGGAAGGGATCCTTGCCGACACAAAGGACTTAATTGCATTTATTCGCAAAAGAGAAAGCAAAAACCGAACCCAGAACATTTTAAAACAATATGGTATGCTAGAGCAATTCCTCCTCACTGTGATAGAGAGGGAAGAGAAGACGATCCACATAAAGGAACTGAATGAGCAGGCGGAGCAGTTTGGCTGTAAGGATGTAGCGCCCGGCAGGATTAAGACGCTGCTAAACCTGTGGACGATAGACAAGTGGATCAGGCGCAAGGCGGTTTCTGCGAATCATGTTGTAGTAATGGGGATACCTGACAAGGAAACAATGAGAAGGAAGCTAGACAAAAGGCTAATTCTTTCAAAATTCATCGTAGAATATCTTTCGAACATTTCCAATAAAGTATCACAGGAACAGGATAGCATCGAAATTGAGGAGGTGGCTGTTGAATTCTCTTTACTGGAGCTTAAGGAGCAATACAATAAACAGCTTAAATTGGGTGATGAACCGGCTACCTGTGCAGAGGTTGAGGATGCGTTGTTTTACCTGTCAAAAATCGGGGCCATCAAAATTGAGGGTGGTTTCCTGGTGGCTTATAGCGGGATGACAATAGAGAGGCTCGAAAAGGATAATAGAAAGAAGTACAAGCTAGAGGACTACGAGAAGCTGCGTCTATTTTATGAGAATAAAATTCAGCAGATACATATTGTCGGTGAGTATGCAAGGAAAATGATTGACGACTATAACGCGGCACTGGAATTTGTCGATGATTATTTTCAGCTGAACTACAGTGCATTTCTAAGCAAATATTTCAGGGGAAGCCGTGGAAACGAGATCAAAAGAAACATTACACCGCAAAAATTCAGGCAGCTCTTTGGTGAATTATCGGCGACGCAACTAAAAATCATTAATGATAAAGATTCAAAGCATATTGTTGTAGCCGCCGGGCCCGGAAGCGGCAAAACACGCATTCTTATCCACAAACTGGCGTCCCTGATGCTGATGGAGGATGTCAAGCATGAACAAATGCTGATGGTAACTTTCTCCAGATCTGCGGTGACGGAGTTCAAAAAGCGGCTCATAAAGCTAATCGGAAATGCTGCCAACTTCATCGAAATTAAAACATTTCATTCCTATTGTTTTGATTTGCTTGGAAGAGTGGGGACCATAGAGAAGTCGGCAGATGTTATACAGGAGGCGATTCGCAAGATCCGCAGCGGAGAAGTAGAATCAGGGCGAATCACAAAAACGGTTCTTGTTATTGATGAGGCTCAGGACATGGATGCAAACGAGTATGATCTAGTCAGCACACTCATGGAATATAATGAGGATATGCGGGTCATTGCTGTTGGAGATGATGATCAGAACATTTTTGAGTTCAGAGGCTCCAGTTCAAATCACATGAAAAAACTGATGAATGAGGAAAATTCGGTTTTATATGAGCTAATCGAGAATTTTAGAAGCAAAAGAAACCTGGTGGAATTCTCCAATGAGTATGTAGAAAGGATGCCAAAAAGACTCAAAAAAACGCCTATTATAGCAAATCAGAATGATAATGGCACGATAAAAATCTTTCATTACAACAGCGGCAACTTAATAGAACCCCTTGTAAAAAATATTCTTTCACAAGGGCTGTCAGGGTCTACATGCATATTGACACTAACGAATGAAGAGGCGATGCAGATCACCGGTCTATTGCTTAATAACAACATACCGGCCAGATTGATTCAATCCAACGAAGGCTTCAATTTGAACAAGCTTGTTGAGGTGAGATTTTTCCTGAACCAGCTTCAATTGGAAGAAGGGGTGTATGCAATTGACGATGAAGCTTGGGCAAGCGCTAAACGGCTACTCGAGGAAACGTTTGCCGGAAGTATGAATCTTGAGGTGTGTAAAAACCTGATATCCGATTTTGAAGCCACAAACACTAGGATAAAATACAAGTCTGATCTGGATATTTTTATTCGAGAATCCAAACTGGAGGACTTTTATGGCGGAAGCATGGAGACTATATTTGTTTCAACTATCCATAAAGCTAAGGGCCGCGAATTTGACAATGTATTTCTGATGCTGGACAAAGCTGGAAAAGGATTTGGGAACCGGAATATAACTGCTGCAGTAAACTGGCTGCAAACTTATGAGGAAAAGCGTCTGTTGTATGTGGCACTTACAAGAGCAAAAAACAATCTGACCATTCACTATAATGGTAACTTTCTTGATTCCATCAAGGTGGAGGATCTGGTACAAATTTATGATTCCGGTATCTATGAACTGCCTTCCCAGTTGGCCATACAGCTATCTCACAAGGATATTTGGCTGGACAGCTTTGCTGAATGTCAAAGCAGCGTAGCCCGACTTATGGGCGGAGATGATATAAAGGTAGCCGGGGATTGGTGCTGCGATGCTGGCGGGAGAAGGATATTCCGTTTCTCAAAAGCCTTTCTTCAAAAAATCGAAGAAATCAGGCACAGAGGCTATATTCCCAAGTATGCTAAAGCACGGTTCGTGATTTACTGGCAGAAAGAGAATTCGGAGTATGAGATACGAATTATTTTGCCAGAGCTGTATTTTGAGAGGCTGGAAGGACAGGGATCTTAAATTTCATTCAGATTGATCCCCATATCTTCAAACATTTTATCAACGTAGTAATATGCTTTTAATTCGCTACTTTTATACTCGGCATCAATTTCTTTGATAAGCATTTGCAATGCGAACCTCCTCCTATCACTGTAAGGTATTATGCAGGTTAGTTGATGCCAATGATGCCGCCATTGTAATGTTCAAATGCCATAATATTTGCTAGGTTCACCTGTAGCATCTGCATATACCATTTGCCGTTGTACCTCACCAGCTGCGGGCAGAATATCCAATCGTCTCCGTTAGCCTCGAACGTGATGACGACGTTGGCGACGTCCTCAATGTCTGCACCGAAGGTTTTGGCATGATTGGCAATAGCCTCCTGGTTCTTTTTATTCAAGTACACATCACACAGGTCTTCTGGCTTCTGTGTGCCGGTAATCTCCAAATCTTCGAATATGTAATCTTTAGTATCTCGCTCGAATTTTTTAATGAAATCCGAGGTCGTCCCCGGATCAATCGTCACAAACTTGCTATTATTCAGCGCCTCCGGCGTGTTAAATTTCATATATTGATATATGATCAGCCCTGTGATCTGACTGGCCCGAGATGCAATGTTCATCCGACGTGCGTAATCGTTGGTATTGGGAAAGCGGATTTCTGCATTGTACTGGTACATCATCAGCCTCTCAATTTGAACTTCAAAGTCGTAGTTATCTACATAACTCTCAATTGCAAAGGTGGATAGCATAGCGCCCATGTCCTGAGCCTTGAGACCCATTAAATACGCCTTAGCTGCATCTTCCGGCATGGCGAAACCGGGGCCTTCAATGGTTCCGCCACCGAAAGAGGGTATGCTCGCTTTGTCTGACACGCTTGCTGTGCCGGATGCACCCGCTGTTTCTGATACGCTCGCTTTGCCCAACATGCCTGATATGCCGGTTACGTTCACTAGCAGTAGTATAATGGCCATCAGTATTGCACCTATTGTCATCCCGCACGCACCGAACAGCAGGTACCTGCCCTTCGTGTTTTGGGCTTTCGGTATCTGAACAGGGGAGGGAGTCAGTTGAACGGGTGAACTTGGTATTTGTATCTGGGGTTGAGCTTGAGTCATTGATGTTTGCGCTGAAGACACATCCCGACCACACTGATTACAGAATTTAGATTCATGTTCCAGTTTTCCTCCACAATAAACTGCAAAACATAACATACCTCCAATTAATACCTGCATAATAATTAATACTTTTACTATTATGACACATATGTCCAATAAAGGCTACTAAATTTAGGCTAAATTTCTGTTAACTATTGCATTCAAATATCCATATTTACACTGTTTTCCCTACATAAAAGCAACCTTTGGTATGGAGCTTGTTTCTGAATGACTTTAGTAACTTCAAAGTGACCGTAAGATGGTATATAATAATATATCATACCATATGGAGAGATAGCTGTGGGCGATGGCAGATACTATACAATATATCAGTTTTTCAGTGTTTCCCTGCTTGTCATGCTTTCGATGATTGTGATTACCGGCATGCTTATTGGATACATCAGGAACAAGAATAGCGACAATGCACGAGCGGTTTTTCGTTTGTTCTTTGTGTTGGTTGTCCTCATGACGTTAAAAGTAGTTGAACTGGTTATTCCAGGAATAAGCATTGGATTTATGATCCGATGTATTATAGCGATGGCAATTATCATCATGTTCTTAGAATGGTTTATTTATCTGAATCATCATGTTTTTAAAATAGTTCAGGGTAAAAAGAGTCTTTTTGCCAGAGCAATTTTCCGCATAGCTGCAATGATGCTAATATTGACAACGCTTTTTACTAATGGACGTCTCATTATCACACGGTATGACTTTTTAAACACGCGGTTCAGTGGGTTTTATGCCGCGCTGCTCATCGCTTTATCCGTTCTTGTCAGTATATTCATAACATGGATATTAGCTTCAAAAAAACAAATGAACAAACTGTACAAGAATAGCGTATTAGCTCTAGGCCTGGTCATGCTGCTCTTATGCCCCCTGGTTTTATACAGCGTGATGGTATTTTATCATGCCGATTATGTTGACTTTGCGGAAATACTTATTTTTACCGCCTTTGGTGTCCTTTTCAGTATTATTATGAACAAACAGGTACCTTTGGGATTGACTGTTCTGGCCTTTAACCGGATTGGGGACATCATTCAGGACTACATTTTTGTTACGGATATGACGGGGAAAGTGATATACAGAAACAGGCAGGCAAATCAGTCGGCTTATTTTGTGAAGGATGAAAAAATAACTATTGAAAACATCAATAAACTCTATACAACGGAACCCATCATTAAACAAAATGCTGAGGGAAATGAATATGTAAAACTCAAATACAAAAAGGAAACCCGCTATTTCTCGCATAAATATGAACCTTTGAAGGAACAAGGAAAAACAATAGGCCAAATTATCACGATTGTTGATATTACTAAGCTGATGAATTTACTGTTTTCATTGGAAGATCAGAAGAAGAAATCTGAAGAAGTTCACGCAAAGCTGAAGAATTATTCCAAAGTAGTATATCATGTTGAAAAAGAAAAAAAAATCAATGCTCTGCTCGAAGAGATTGTATCTTCAAGGGAAAATGAGATGCAGCATTTGATAGCGGGAATTGAGGAGTTGATTGAAAATGAGGGTGATTTTAAAGAACAGGTGGATCCCGTTATCCGCTTTAATCAAAAAATATTAGAGGATGTCAGAAAGGCTGTCAGTACATACCGGCAGCAATTGGAGGTTAAGCATGATAAAAATAATATTGGCTGATGATCAGACACTGCTCAGAGAGTCTATTGGATACATACTGGATAATGATGACGACATCACGGTTGTTGGAATGGCATCCGACGGAAAGGAGGCAATCGAACTCTGTAAAAAGGAAAAGCCGGATGTGGTGCTGATGGATATTGAAATGCCCGATATGAATGGTGTGTGTGCGACGAAAAGATTAAAGGAAATGAATCAGGACATTAAGATTATAATTCTTACCACCTTTGAAAATCCGGATAACATTATGGAGTCTTTTGCAGCCAATGCAGACGGATACCTTGTGAAAAATATCAGTCATCAGGATTTGTCGCTCGCCATCAAGTGTGTTTACGCAGGGCTTACCGTTATCGATGAAAGCGTCAAACACATCATGATGGAACGGTTTAAAGGGTTGATAAACTACAAATTGCAGTATGAAGAAATTTTGACCGAAAAGGAAGTTGAAATTGTAAAGCACATTGCAAAGGGAATCAGTAATAAGGAGATTGCCAATGCCCTAAATTATTCGGAAGGCACAATAAAGAATAATATTAGCAGAATATTAGAGAAATTGGAAATGTCGGACAGAATGCAAATTGCTATCTTTGCAATGGAAAACGGCATTGTATAGGTGAATGTATGGAAGAAGCCATCAGGATTGAAGTAGCGACAATAACATTATGGAATTTTGCGGCGATTATTGTAAATGTCATTGCTTTTGTTCTTCTTTATGTCAATGCAAATAGAAACGCATCCCTGAAGGCTTTTTTTATCGTAGAGCTATCCATGGTGATATGGCTTTCCGGAAAAGTATTTAAAACGGTTTCGCCAACGGAGGAAATCCGATGGGCATTTATCGTATTCTACTATTTTGGTATTATTTTTCTGGCGGTTAGTTTTTTGGATTTTGCCTACATATACAATAAGGGAAAGCCCATGCGAAGAGCCTTTAGGATTTGTATTTATGCATTGGGAGTGGTTCAGTTTGTTGTTGTGCTCACCAATCCTTATCATTATCTGTTTTATTCCAGGTACAACTTCTGGGGAGATGACTTCGGGAAACTATTCTATGTGCATCTTGTCATCAATTACCTGTTTATTCTGATTGGGATGGTGCTTTGCTCACTGCGGTTTAATAAACAGCTGAAGGAAAAGACAAAACTGGGAAAACTCCTCATTATATTTGCAATCCTGGCCCCGTTGGTCTTAAACTTCCTCTACATCTCTCGAGTGCTGCAATCCATTTTTAACAGGCTGAACATTCAGGTTTTTGACATTACTCCGATTGTATATACTTGGTCCCTGGCCATCTTTTTATATGCGACATTCAAGTATGAATTTTTTGATCTGACACCGATGATAAAGGATGAAGTGACACGTAATCTGGACACGCCAATTCTAATCACAGACGTACACGGCAAGGCACTGTATGCCAACAAAAAATTTGAAATGCTTTTTGAAAATGTGGCAGGGGTCGTAAAGCATCTCTTTAACGCAGAAGCCAATACATTCACATGGTATGACAAGTATTACAGATGTCATCAATACGAAGTGCAGAAAATGGGGAATGCTAAGTTTATTATTTCGCTACATGATATAACATCATATCAAATGGTCAACAATGCACTGATTCTTGAAAATCAAAGGCTTGAAACGGTCAATAGAAAGCTGGAAACACAAATCCGGTTATTGAAGCAAACCTCCCATCTGGGTGCAAGAAATTATGTGGCAAGAGAGCTCCATGACATCATCGGACATTCTTTGGTTATTTCCATGAGGCTTTTGGAAGCCGGGAAGATTTTTTATGATAAAAATAAAACGAAACCGATACATAACCTTGAACGAGCCAAACAGGTGATAAAAAGCGGTTTTAAAGAAATAAGCAATGTAAAAGATAAAGACAGTCGTGCGACATACAATGTTTCTATTCTGGAGCGTGAAATCAAAACGATGTTGAAAACCGTTGATGTCAGTGGGATCAAAACAAACTTTTTCCTGCGGGGAAGCAGAAAAAACATGGAGGAAATGGTTTTTGATATTATTAAGAAGGTTTCTACCGAGCTTGTTACAAATACTCTGAAGCATTCTGGAGCTACCAGCCTGTTTTTGTCTATCATATTCGAAGAGGATCGTGTGGTAATCTCGCAGATGGATAATGGCAGAGGGTTTGAGAGCCTAAAAAAAGGGAATGGGCTTTCAGGAATTGACGGCAGATTGTCCCTGGTCAATGGCATAGCAAGATATACCAGCAGTGCCGGGGAAGGCTTCAACGCCAATATCCTGATTCCCCTTCGTTGAGTTCCTATATTGGGGTGTGGACGAAGTCCACTTTAGTTCTCCAGCCAAAATGGCATATGTTCGCCATCATTGATACTTCCTTCGCCATGATCGATCATCTCATAAGTAGTCATACAGCTTTCATCAAATATGCTTTTATCGAATGGAATGAAGTCAATCGTATAGGATATTTCCTCTCCTAATTTTTCTTGAGACATTATGTTTTCTAACATATAGGTATTGATTTTAACAATCTTTTTATCCTCTATGACATATTCATAAATTTGATAGAGCCCGCTTACGGAAAGATTCTTGGGATCGTAGAAGGTATAAATCATCTGGCTGTCTGTTTCTGAAACCCCGATGAGTCCAACCTCTTCAAAATTAAAGAATTTCTGCTCAAAGCAGGATTCATCATACACCTCAATGGTTTTCAGATCATCAATAATGGTATAAAATCTGTCATCCCTCATATTCTTAACGGTCAACTCCGTTCCGTCGTTTTTGATATAATTTGTTACATACAAAGGATGTCTCAGACTAAAGTTGTTCATTCCACTGGTATATATGGTGATTTCCTGGCCTTGATCACCGGTCAATACAATCCCGGTCGCCTCTTCAGGGATGGTATAGTATATCCCATCATCTAACGAAGCATAATCTCCGCCCTCTGCCTTAAAAATTAACAGTGTTATGTCTTGATAATCAACATCTTCGGGTTCCTGAAAAAGAGTGTCGTCTATCGTTTTTTCTATCACAGAGGTTGCTGTTTTATTCTCAATAAGGACACCCTTGTGGCTAAAGACCAATTCTTTGATGAGAACCCCATGTCGTATAGAGATCCACCTTTTGTAAAGCTTTTCACTCGCATTCAGTTCTAAAAAGACGCAGGGTTCATCATTGAACAGTGTAATATAGCAATTCATTAATTGCTCGTCCTTTTCAAGAAGGAAAGGATTATAGGTTGGCTTTTGAATATTCTCCAATCCCATATAGTTGCAGGACATACCGATGCGCATTCTGGTTAACGTTTCAGCGGGTTCTGAATAATTACCAAGCATCGTATCTTGTACTTCGTAAAAAACTCCCTTTCCCTTATAAAAATACCGATAGAATTTCGCATATTCATCAATGATTTCTTCCTCATAAATGCTGTCTTCTTTTAAGCTCACCGATATCGTTTTTTTATACTCGTTATATGTAATATCTCCCATAAACTCATCCCACTCATACCTTTCGTGCTCATAACAGATTTCAAGCTCTGAAAATCCTTTATGATTCATCGTATTGAATAAAGTGGCTGAATCTTCACTATATGTGTAACTCACACTGTCTTCTTTTTTGGGGCTATATCGGTAGATATCCAATTCGCAGAAAGGAGATGCCAAACCCATATCCTCAGCCTTACGGATCATGGCTTCGTCCGTTTCCGGCAGAGAATTGAAGCTCATTCTTGATCCAATCAACTCAAGGGCTTTAAATGTGACAGAGACTTTGCTTTCCTGCTTGTCTGTCTCTGACTTTTCAGGCGCAGATTCTGAAGCCTCTGTATTCTCTACAGTGTCTGTCGTTCCTATTGCCTCTTTTGCATTATCCTGATGAATGAGGGTGCTGTCGGTTAAGTCTTTATCAGTAGCTGAAGGTTTTACGCACCCCATCAGTAACAAAATTAAAACCAAAGGTAAAATAATTTTTCTTTTCATATTGTCCTCACTAATCATTATTTCTCGTTTTCAATAAAATCCGCCTGACCGTCTTCTACTTTCAGCATTCTTTGGTAATCGAAGTTTGCAGTAAAGCTTTCCCAATCGGTTGGCATCACATCCAATATATCAACAGGAAGTGGCTCTGAGTCATAGGCCTCTTGTTTTCGTATGGCATAATAAACATTTTCACCCACTTGACAGATTAGCATTTGATTGGTTTCGCTTCTATCTTCCTGGCTATCGCCATAAGAGACAAACAGGGCTTCATCCGTGGCGAAGTAATGCGCTTGTGTAATTTTACCGTCAGAATCCATGCGTTCGGCCACAATCCTCTTCAGAGACGGATTATATGAGAGCTTAATGTATAAGGTTTTGCCATCATTATAGGTAAAATCATAACCAAAGAAGTAAAAATCTCCGTCTAAAGTAACACTGCTTGTATAAGTTCCACTTCCGTTTGGTGCTTCTTTTATCTCCGAGACATAAGTATCCACTGAACCGTTAAGTGCGTGCTCCAGCCCGGCATCATGAATCATTCCACTGACCTGGTAGGCGAAAAGCATATCCCCAAGGATGTAAAAGCTATCAATATCGCTTGAGGCATCATCCAGTTTATCTGTTGCTTCCTCAATTAGATTAATAAAGTTAGAAATACTGCTAAAATGCTTCCAAGTATCTCCATCCTTCTGTGGGCTTGCTGCCTCTACGGTTGTTTCGGTTGGTATTTTTTCTGTTTGTGTTGTTGGAACCGTTATTTCAGCTTCCTGAGTTGTTGGAACCGTTATCTCAGCTTCCTGTGTTGTTGGGGCTGGTTTAGTCGTTTGATTGACGCTCTGTTTTCCTTGGCACCCGGAGACTAAAACGACGCATAATACTAGGGGTATAGCACTTTTTAATATTCTTTTTTTCATGATTCTCCTCCTGCATTTTAATTTTGAGTTTTTCCATGCAATTTCTAAAAAGCCGATTCAAAACAACTTAAGTATACTTCTCACATGCATTTTTAACTATAACCTAGTAGTCATATTTATAGTGACTTCAGGTACGATAATGGAGCAGACATAACGGTGGTACTTCAAAGATTTTGGCTTTGCTCCATGGAACGAATTGCAGCAGAAAATGTTTGAAAAAAATGACTTTTTGTCATTCCGGTGTAAAAAGGATTACAAAAGTCATTCTAAAATGACCATTAGGATATAGGTTTTTTCTCCCAATGAAACTAGAATAAGAACAGGTGTTATCTAATGCTAAGGGAGGCTAAAATGGTAGTGCCGTGTTACATTGGATTTAAACGATATGGAAAAGAAATGCAGTTTGTAGAGATGATATTGAATGAAAACGAGAGGGTAGTGGCCAAACCCGGGACAATAATGTATAAGGATGGGCAAATAGGCATGGAAACGCTCATTGGGGGCGGAAGTGGAACCGATGAAGGCTTCTTTATGGGGGAAGGCTTGTCGATGATTATGTTTTCCAACCTTGCTTGTGATAAGGCATCGATTGCGTTTTCTGCTTCCTATCCGGGCAGTATTATCGCAATCGACCTGGCCGAATATGGAGGAAGCCTGATATGTCAAAAAAATGCTTTTTTATGTGCGGCCAAGGTTTCGTCGTTTAAGGTGTATCAACAAAAACAAATGGGAGAAAGTTATTCCGAAGACAAAGACGATATTATGCTGAGACTGGAAGGCAATGGCGTGATCTTTTTGCATGCGGCAGGGACCGGTATCAAAAAGAATATGCAGGCAGGTCATAGTTTGGAACTGGAGACAGGCTGTCTTGTTGCAATGACAACCGGTATTGACTATCGTGTTCGGAATGCAAAGAATAACCATCCCGGAATATCAGGGGGAAGTAGCGCGACTTTGGTAACGATTAAAGGTTCAGGTTCTGTTTGGGTACAGTCTATTTCCTTTAGCAAAATGGCAGATGAGATTTGCAAGGCAGCCTGCGGCGGAAACAAAGAGGAAACCAAGGACATTCACAATCCGTTTGAGGGAATGTCAGAACTTGCGCACTTGTTTGACCGGGATCAAACATGAAGAAGCGGTTGCAAGTTTCGGTAATGGGAAACATATGACATTTTAGATGAAAGAAAGGAGTGGATTGAATTGAAAAACAAAAATATTTCAATGATTATCCTATTGGTAGTATTGTTGCTTTTTTCAGGTGGATGTACAGGGAAAGAGGCAGCAAGCATAACAGAAGTACCGAAAGAGGCGGCGATTACAACTCAAAGTAAGACGGATAATATAGCCGAAGAAGCAAAGCAAGACAAACAGGAGACGGAACCTGTCCAAACAGAAGCGGAAGCACAGAAAACAGAAAAAGCACAGAGCACGGAAAAACAAGAAGCGGCAGATAAATCAACTGCACTGGATCTATCCTTGAAGGATAAAGCACTGGTTGATTCGCTCAAAGGGGATAGACCCAAAACCATGAAAATGGAAAGTGAAATGATCGCCTATGGTATGACATCCCAGATTCTCACCTATTATGATGGCAGCAAAACAAGAACAGAAACCTCTATCCCACAGGCAGGGAAAAGTATTTGTATCTTTTTGGAGGATGAAGGGGTTATGTACAGTTATGTTGAGGGGGATACAGATGGAACAAAAATGATTGGCGCAAACAGTGACCTCGCAGAGGAGATGGGTCTTAGGATTGATAACACTGATCTTTTAGCGGCACTTGTCGAGGGTTCTTCGGAAGTTTTGTCGGCAAGGGTTGAAACGCTAAATGGTGAAGAGGTGGTTTACATTGAAGCGACTGAGTCGGATGATGAACTGGGAGAAGTTTTTGTGCAAATGTGGTATTCGGTCAAATACAACACTCCTTTGAAGTATATGATGAACATCGGTGAAAAAACGATGATGGAACTAATCGTGACACATGTTGAGAGAGATGTCACTCTCGACAAATCGCTGTTTCTGCCACCGGACAATGTAAATTTCATGGAAATGGATGCGGAAGCGATGATGAATGACTGGTAAATTAATTTTATTAATATCACTATATATGAGGAGGATTACCATGAAGAAAATTTTGGGATGTATGATCGTTTTTGCCTTGTTGCTGACGATGTCTATGACGACCTTTGCAGACAGTGAAAGCGACAGCATTGTATCTGCTGCAAACAGCGCAAGCTTTGTTGTCAAGAATGACGGCTCTCTATGGAGCTGGGGGCTGGATTTTGTTGGAAATGGTCAAGGTTATGACGGGCTCGAGTGGAAGCCGGTTAGGATACTGGATAACGTAAGAAGTGTTTCTGCTGGAGGATGTCAACGAGCTGCCGTAAAAAAAGACAATACATTATGGGTGTGGGGCAGTATGTCGGGATATTACAATGGTGAGCAGGTGCCTAGCTACACAAAGCCTGTAAAAGCTTTGGATGATGTGGAGATGGTATCGGTTTGTGCTGACTTTATGATTATACTGAAAACAGATGACTCCGTGTGGGTGAATAACTTCTTATTAGGGGATGGCACACAAAACCGTTCTGAAGGGTTTGTAAAGGTAATGGATGGCTGCAAGTATGTTTCAGCAGGTGCTGGTGATAATGCCTATGTCATCAAAAATGATGATACATTATGGGGTTGGGGTTCGAATCGCTATGCCGAGCTGGGGAATCGTGATACCGAAGTCATATACACACCTATTCAAATATTGGAGGATGTGCGCATGATTCATGGTAATTCTGCATCCGTCCTGGCAATCAGACTGGACAATAGTTTATATACCTGGGGTGCCGGCTCGAATGATGGGGTTTATACCGAAAAAGGATGGGTAGACTTTGCAGGTACTCCCTATAAGGTTATGGATAATGTGCTGAGAGCGTGTGCCAGTGAGAATAGCGGTCAGGTAGCAGTTATTAAAACGGATCATACTTTATGGGCATGGGGGCTTGGCGGAAGTTTTGTTGAATCGGCACAGCCGACAAAGCTATATGACCATGCACGGGAAATGGCCATTGGGGAAAGACATGTTGCTGTTGTTTTTGATAATAACACCTTGGGAACTGCCGGAACGAATTATTATAAGGTTTTGGGCCATGGCGATATGGAAAGCTGGAGTGAAAGTATCCCGCTGAAAACCATTATGGATGGAATTCAGGATTCTCCTGCAAGCTGGGCTGTAAAAGAAGTAGAGGAAGCCATCGGACTGCAGCTGGTACCGAAAGATATGCAAAACAATTATGATCAGGACATTACTCGGGAAGAGTTTTGTATTCTGGCAGTCAGACTGGTGGAAGAAAAAGCAGGGATGACTGTAACTGAATATATTGAAAGTCAAGACCTTCAGGTGCCGGAACAATCACCGTTTGATGACTGTAACCATCCCGATGTGATAGCGGCAAGTGTGTTAAAAATTGTAGAAGGAACTTCGGCAACCACCTTTGCCCCGGATAACTGGCTTACTCGCGAGCAGGCTGCAAAAGTTCTGTCCGCAGCGGCAAGGGCATTGGGAGAAGATATTCAGGCGGATTTCCCTGTGTTCGGGGATGGTCAAAATATCGCAAGCTGGGCCAAGCCTTATATAGGATATGTCTACAACGCAGACATTATGAAAGGCGTAGGCAAAAATCTATTCAATCCCAAGGGGGGGTATCAAAGACAGCAGGCGTATATGACCATCTTAAGACTGTTAAAATCTTTGGAGTAGCTGCGGAAAGCTTTACAAATCAGAGAAATTTGATTATATAGATTATAGATTATGTCAGCTCAAAGAGGGGAAAGGCAAAGCTTAAGAATATGGCGGGCGGAAGTGAAAGGGAGATAGCTACGCACCAAAAAGGTCATCATTGCGGATGACCCTTTTGGTGCTCCTCTTTTGGTGCTTTTTCAGATGTCGATCTCTGAGCCTCGATACTAAAATAATTCTCAGGCAAATTACTTCTTAATCTGCGCCAGCACCTTGTCAATTACTACGGCATTTCCATAGGAATCATCCAAGCTGAGATGAGGTGCCTCTCCATCCAGAATGCATCTTCCGAACTGCTCCACTTCCAACATATAATTATCAGGAGTAGATACTGTTATGATATCGGTATGGTCGTCTTTAATCACTTGTATTCCGAGCTCTCCCTTTGCATTGAACATGATGTCTACTTCGATTATGCCCGTCTCCCCTACTATGCGGTATCCGCTTCTTGGAGCGGAATTGAATGCGCAGTGGGCGGCTGCCTTTAACCCATTCTCAAATTCAAACAGCATGCAGCTGCTTTCATCCACGCCTGATACGGGGCCTGTTTCTCCTGATGCCATTACCTTGATCGGCTCGCTTCCGGCGATATAACGTATGATATTGATGACATAGCAGCCGACATCATAGGTCGCTCCTCCGCCGAGATCGTTTATTAGCCGTACATTATTCAAATCATCCAACCGAAATGAAAACCAGGCCTCAATGACCTTCAACTTACCGACTATTCCGCTGTCGGCCAGCTCGCTCCTTTGCTTTATGTGTCAGGGGGCTGTGCCTGTATGCAAATGCCTCCATAAGCTTCACATTGTACTTTTCACAAGCCGCTTTCATATCCAGTACTTCCTGCGCATTGATTCCCAAGGGTTTCTCACATAGAATGTGCTTTCCCTTCTCAGCAGCCTTTAGAACCCATTCCTTGTGGAGAGCATTGGGTAATGGTATGTATACGGCATCAATATCCGGGTCGTCCAAAAGCATATTATAGCTGTCATAAGCTTTTTCGGCATGGTGCTTGGTTTTAAATTCCTTGGCCTTTTCGCGGCTTCTGCTGGACACCGCATAAAGCTTTGCATTCTGCGCGCCGATAATTCCAGGGATGACTGCCTTATCTGCAATATTTGCGCAACTGATTACTCCCCAATTCACTTTTTTTGCTGTCATATCTTTAATCTCCTATCCAAGTATAATGAGTCTATATTCTCTATTATAACCAGCCGTATATAATAAATAAATAGCTACACATATGACAGATTCTAAAGATGTGCGTAGAAAATCTGAACACCAATTATCCAGCCACATCTAATTTTTGCTAAGTAGCGATAAAAATTTACCGTACAGAAGGTTTTTAACTCTCTCTATCGAATAACATAGTAGATACAATGTACCAGTAATTGGTCTATATTTATAAGCCAAATGAAAGCCATACAAATTATAAAAGGGGTCGATGAATATAGTTATTCGTGAAGTAAATATCAATGATGCCTATGCACTATCTGACATCTACAAATATTATGTAGATAATTTTCCTTATTCATTTGAGTATGTCGCACCGTCATTTCAGTCGCTCAGCCTCAAAGTCCTGCGCAAGCCGAAGACCTTACAAAAATAAGTGGTTACCACAATACCACGACCCACCCGATCATCTAGGTAATTATAATATGCCCGCTTCTCTAAATGTCGATACTATTCCATCACTTAATGAAACTTTGGAGAATACACAACTGAATATGT
>Ga0209510_1002698_pt1 | contig 17695 bp, 12 predicted proteins | sample BiotimSIPDNA_FD_185749 | JGI IMG/M metagenome (GOLD analysis project Ga0209510, IMG submission 185749) | Anaerobic biogas reactor microbial communites from Washington, USA - Biogas_R1 time_0 SIP DNA (SPAdes) (version 2) | ecosystem: Engineered > Bioreactor > Anaerobic > Unclassified | place... | reverse complement strand
ACTTCTGTCCGCCCGGTTAGTTTGTTCTGCACCCAGCGCACCACCTGGTCCACGTGCTCTGGTCTTGAAACCAGGTCCAGATCATCGCTGTTGATGATCAGCACCGGGCATTGGTCGAAAGCATTCATCCAGTCTTCGTAAAGGTTATTAAGCCGTGCCAGGTATTCCCTGGAAATGCCGGCTTCATATTCGCGCCCTCGTTTGGCAATCCGCTGCATCAATGTATCCACCGATGCCCTCAGGTAGACCATTAGGTTGGGTGGGGGAAGCAGGGAAGCCAGAATATGATACAGATCCTGGTAGACGCCATAGTCGCGCGTGCTGAAATCGCCCTGCAGAAAGAGGTTGCGCGCAAAGATCTCGGCGTCTTCATAAACACTGCGGTCCTGGACTACTGATCCCTCAGCCAACAGCAGTTCTTTGTGAATTTTCAACCGACGCGTCAAAAAATAGACCTGGGAATGAAAAGACCAGCTTTCCATGTCTTCGTAAAAGTCAGCCAGGTAAGGGTTCTCTTCATGCGGTTCGTAAAAGGGAGCAAAACCCAGCCTGTTGCTTAGAATCTCGACCAATGTCGTCTTCCCTGCTCCAATGTTCCCTGCAATAACGATAAACTTGTCCATTGATCATCCTCGTTTCATTCTCAATCCAGTTGTTCGGCCGTCAACGCTGTTTGTGCATACTTTGAATCTAATTATAAGCATGCGGGTTTTAATTAGTGAAGGAATAATCTTGTATAAAGATTTGGTTGAATCCAGTTTGGTTTAGTAATAGCATAGTTTTAAAACAGTTTTAAACAATTTAGAAAAGGAGTTAAAAATGTTTGAAGGATTAAATTGGCTTTGGACCATTATTGTTGGAGCAGTTGCAGGTTGGTTGGCTGACCTGGTTGTTCCTGGTGTCAAAGTTGGCTTCCTGGGGGCAATCATTGCCGGTATCCTTGGTGGTTTACTTGGCGGTTGGCTCTTTGGTCTGCTTGGCATTTCCACTGGTGGTCTGTTTGGCATCCTGATTGCTGCCTTCGTTGGCGCCATCATCGTCCTGTTGATCTATCGCGCAATTTTCAAGCGATAGCTAAGTATTGTTCGTTTTAGTTCAGAAGCCGGCATACGCTGGCTTCTGTTTTTTTATGTCCATTTACGCATTTCTTTTCTCGATCAGGGCTTAATCACCCCGGCCTCATTTTGAGTCCGGAGGTGAGCATGATCAGTAATATCTTGATTGCGTTTCTTCTCACAAATACCACCGCACCTTTAGGCATAAGGAAAAGGGTCACTTCAAAATCATTGGTACATAGATGTAAAATACATCCGGCACCACTTCGTTGACGGTGACGTTCACATTGACTACCTGAGAATATAACTCGCCATCAAAAGCCTTATAGGTAAAGCTGTCTTCACCGAAAAAGTCTGCATCAGGAGTATAGGTAAAGGACCCATCCGCAACCAGCAGCAGCGTGCCGTTAGCAACGTCTGTTTCCAGTACAGCGGTAATAGGACCATCGTCAGTATCGTTACTCAACACACCGGGAGCTGCCACACCCAACTCAACATCCTCATCAGTAGTGTAGGTATCGGCTGCTGCCACAGGGGAGTCGTTGACCGGGGTAATGGTGATAGCGACTGTGACAACTTCAGAGTAGAGTTCGCCATTAAAAGCCTTATAGGTAAAGCTGTCTTCACCGAAAAAGTCTGCATCAGGAGTATAGGTAAAGGACCCATCCGCAACCAGCACCAGCGTGCCGTTGGCAACGTCTGTTTCCAGTACAGCGGTAATAGGACCGTCGTCAGTATCGTTACTCAACACACCGGGAGCTACCACAATCAGCTCAACATTCTCATCAGTGGTGTAGGCATCAGCTACTGCCACAGGGGGCTCTCCACCGGAAACAGTGAAGAAAATCGCTGTTGGCGGACCCCAATTTCCGCTTCCATCCAGGGATTCCACAAATAGCGTATGCTGACCAGGGGTTAAACCTGTAGTAGAAAAATTGAAGGTGCCAGTGAAAACAGGTACTGATTTTCGTAAAACTATGGTTGTGGCATTTGAACCGCTGATCCAGGAAGGCTTGTCAACCGAGTAGCGGATGGAGTCGATACCTTGAGAGGGTATACCGCCCTCGTAGGTGCTATAAAGGGTATCGTTGGCAGTATAGGTAACTACCAGGTTCTGTCCGGGTTCCACCGGGTTGGGTGCCACCGACAGGTTGGTCACTTCCGGACCATAAGCCAGACGATAAGGCAGCCGTGCAAGCTTGATCGCCCGCAGTAAAGACTGCTGATTGCGGGGGTTGATATCATTCTCAAAAACACTGCAGTCTTGGTGGAAGCTATCGCCGACTTCGAAACAGAACCCGGGTACACCCAACTCGCCATAGGCCCAGTCATCGGTCGTGCCGGCAGAAGGATAAAGCTCGGTCGATTTTTGCGGGTCATGACCGTTATAGTAAGCGAATTTATAGCTCATGACCTTCAGGCTGTCATGGTTGGGAGCGTTATCGTAGGTGTAGCCCCAGGGCCAGAGCACCAGGCGGGAGTAGCTGTGCAGGTCGATAAACATACCGGTGGCGTACCTTTCGATGACTGGATCCGTCGGAAGGTCTCCTTTTTGATCCGGAAAAATACTTTCCACATAACTCGTGATCGCAACCGTCTCGGGTTCTGAATTAGCCGAAGGACCAGAGTAGGTTGCATCACATTGATAATAGCTGTTTTCCCAGGCATAAGAATAGTTGCGGTTCAAGTCGGCGCCGCGGCCATTTTCACCAGTCCCATTCGTGCAATAGTTGTTATTCGTGTTCTTTCGCCACATCCAGCTGGTGTTGGCTTCATCCTGCAGGCGTCCATCGGGGTTGGTAGAAAGCACCAGGTGCACGCGGTTGTAATCCAACAGCCATTTCACATCGGCATTGGTTTCGTAATTGGTGAGAAGGTACTCTGCCAGGCGCAGATTCAATTCCGGCGGAGCCCATTCGCGGGCGTGGATGCCGCTCATGAAAAAAGCGTCTGATTTTGGCACGGAAGGCGTGGTGCGGTTACCCAAAACCAGCACCTCCATATCCCAACCCGCATTTGGGTTTTGGGTCTTTTCCCAGGAATCGCCAATATCGAGCAGTTCCACCAGGTTTGGATAATTGGCTGCCAGGTTGTCTGCGGATGCGTAAATTTCTGCGAGCGTACGGTAGCAGGAATAACCAGGAATACCGTTGGTTTGCCCAAACAAAGGCTTGACAGGCGTGTTGATCAGGGTGGTATAGTCCTGGTCGACCGTCCATGTGAAGCCGTCAGCCGCCAGAGCGTCCCGTGTGATCTGGTTGCTGAAGATCTTGACGGTCTGCGCGGCTGAGTCGACCTCAACTACGTCAAAACGTTTCGCCAGATCTGCCAACTGATCGCGGTTCAGGTAGGCAACTATCAGAACTTGTTCGTCATAGACAGGGTCTCCGGCTTGTACCGGAGCAGACTGGACCAGGGTAAAGACAATTAAAACAGCCAGGAGGACAGGGAGGATATGGGTGAGTTTTTTAAGCATGGATCTCCAGACGGTAAAGAATTGGTAATTCTTATGAGTTTAAAACAGCTTCAACAAACAACCTGGCAGTTATTTTATCTCTTTGTGGTCATCTTGAGGGCAGATCAGACATTTTTTTCAAAGTAATTGCAGCATTTGCACGATTTGCACTGTTTTTTGACGGTGCACAATCCCATTTCTGCTGCAAACAGGCGGTTGCATGGAGATTTGGTAAGGCAGAGCCGGGGTTTTTACACTTTTTACACTATTTACACTGTTTTTTGAGGGTGCAGGGTTACACTGTGAGTGTACATTCCAACTGATTATTAAGGTGCATTCTCTGAGTTTCAGATAATTCAGCTAATAATAGCACATTTGTTCTGTTTTGAAAAGCAAAACAGGGGCAGAAGGTCTGATGGACAGGCAGAGAGATAAAACCGCCTGAACCGGGTATTAACCAGAACAATCAGAGCGGCAGGCATCAGGCAACCAAGGCGCAATTAAGCAGCACAGCGGGCGCCGCGTTGTGTCATCTTTTTTAAGATAAAAACCTACTCAATCGCGATCAGCTCTTTGAGGCTGGTCTGCTTTAATTTGGAATCCATACACTCCTGGATGGTCTGCCAGTAGGTTTTATATTGTTTCGCCATGGGAAAACTGCATTCTTCCGGCTGTTTCAGACATTTATTGAGCATGAAAGGTCCATCGATAGCGCTGATGACGTCATAGACCGTGATGCCGGAGGCATCTTTTGCCAGCCTGACACCACCCCTGGCTCCGCGCTGGGACTCCAGCAGCCCGGCGTTGACCAGCTGCATATTGATGCGGGAAAGGAAGGTGGCGGGAATTTGCATCTCGTCCGCAATTTTCCTGGTGGAGGTCCAACTTAGCTGGTCTGACTTTGCCAGGTACAGCATTTCCCGAAGAGCGTAGTCGATCTGGTTGGTGAGTGTCATGGATCTTGCCTGCCTTTATAGAGATGTAGAACCATCAGAATGCCGCTGCCAAAGGGTAGTTATCGAAATTCGATCTGCCTGCCATCGCTGATCAACTCTGACCATTCCAGTATCGATTTTACCTTGTCTGGCGGGTTTGGGGCACTTTCTGACAAAATATGCTTGGTATTGCAGGTTAAGTACAAGGAACTGGATTGGAGGTCCGTTGTCAGGCGCTGGCACAAAGGAACACCCTGCCAGTCTTCAAGCGTCACAGCCGGCATCAGCAGACCAGCTGACATTTCACCGTATTGCAGCGCTACCCCTAACAAACGTTCCGATGTGGTTTGAAAAGCAAAATCCACCTGCCCATCGCTCAGCAGACTGGTGGGCGTCAAGGTTGATTGCCGGACTGCCTGGTTTTCCAGCAAATGAGAGAGATTACGGCTGGTCTGATTGGTTTCAGGATCACACCCCCACAGAACTTGCCCTATTTTCAATTTGGAAGTCAAAACAAACAGATCGGAAAGACTCTCCCGCCTGCAATCAGGAATGACGAGAGTGTCAAGTTTATTCGAAAAAAGGGGAAGTTGTTTTGTTACCAGGTCTACCAGACTATCGGATCCCGCGCTGCCTGCGATCAACAAGGTTTGTCCTCTCCCAGCCTCAACAAACACAAACCTTTGTTCACTCTTATTTGGGATGATGATATGCAGTTTTCCATCCGGAGCTGAGTTTACCTTCAGCCAAACCACCAAAGTTAAGCCTGCCAGGGCTGGAAAAACGTATTGGGGACGGTAAAGCACCTTCAGGATTTTCTTTAAACTGGGTCGAAAAACCACCAATGAAAATGCAAGATAATATAGCATTACCCAAAAAAGGTTGATTTGAGGTAGATTCCAGCGCTCCGGTGCCAGACTTGCCAGCCACAGAACCATACGATTACTGTACGCCACCCATGGCCAGGCTACCCATGCCAAAACGCGTCCGAGCGGCAGCCAAAGTAATCCCGCGCTCATTGCCGCCAACCCCAATACCATTACTGCCGGCTGAACCGGTAAGATCAGTGGATTCGCCAATAGAAAGAGCCAGGACACTTCCCGAAAGTGCCAAACGCTGAGCGGCAATACCAATGCCTGGGCGATCATGGTGAGCAGGAAAGTCTCTGAAATCAGGCTGCTGACAGTTAGGGCAGTTTTCTGTTCCAGGCGTTTTTCCAGCCAGCCTTCCAGGCGCGCACGCAAGGGTCCGGCAAACAAGGACAATCCCAGGGTCGCCATGACTGAAAACTGAAAACCCAAATCCCAGGGCAGGTGAGGGTTCAATACCACCATCAGCAGAGCACTGACACCCAAATTATTGAGCGTATTTCCTTTTCGGGAAATTGAATGACCTAAAACTGCATAGGAACCCATAAAGGCTGCCCGAACCACCGAAGCACTGGCTCCGACCAAAAGGCTATAGCCTCCCAACAGCACTATTGTTAGCATGGCGCCCCGTTTTCTCCCAAACTGGCGGGTGAAAAACAAACTCACCAACCCAGCCAACACAGACATGTTAAAACCAGAAATTGCGATGATGTGACTGGTGCCAGTCAGGCGATAGGCATCTTCCAGCTCGGGTGAGATGGCACTTTCATCGCCCAACAGAATGCCTTTGAGCAGGCTGTCTTCCGGACTGGGAAAAACAGCACTCAAGACCTGTCCCCCCTTTTCGCGCAGGCGATAGAGAGCTGCTCGCAGAGGGTTGCCCTGATTTTTTCCTACAATACGAAATCGGGGAAACTCCATAGTTGAATTAATTCCCTGATGCTTCAGATATTCGCGCCAGGAAAAGTCGATGCCCTCGTCCGGAGGCAGGAGCTCACCACGGATATCCAAAATATCGCCATACTGAATTTGATTGCCCAGGGGGAGGTAAAAGATAATCTTTCCTTTAACCTCCGGCTCCCTCACTGCCAGTTCTTCCGCCCGCAGCGATTGAGATTCTACCAAAACTTGCAGGCTATCCGGCTTCATTTCGGGCGGGGCAATCACCAGAGCAGTGAGATGAACCTGACCTTTGTTGTGATAATAGAGGAGGTTATCAGGAGCTACCTTCGGCAGGCTCCATTGGTAGAGCATGGCTGTCAGAGCAAAGGCAACCAAAGCCAGGGCTGCAGGAAAGCGACGTACTGTTTGTACGGTTTTGTGAGGTTTTGTTGATAGTACAGTGAAAAGCAATGCCCCCAGACCCAGAAACGCCCACCAATACCAGGGAAAGTCTAACTTTTCGGCAGCAAAGGGACCTATGACGCCTGCCAAACCCAGCCAGAAAAAGGGCATAAAGGCTGGCCAGCGGATCTGGCGGGCACGGAGTTTCTCTTCCTCGGTATTAATTGCGTCCTGTGAGGAAAAGTAGATCATCGATTAATGGGATTCTGGCTTGCCAGATTTCCCTTCCAGGTATTCCCCTAATTTTTCAAGTGCCAGCTGGGCTAACTGGGCTTTGACCGACTCCCGGTCTCCTTCCAACTGAAAACGATAAGCCCAATCGCCCTCCGGTGTAGAAAGCCCGCACCAGCTGGTGCCAACCGGTTTATCAGGGGTGGCGCCGCCCGGACCGGCAATGCAGCTGACGGAGAGCCCCAGGTCGCTATTGAAGGCACGACGGGCACCCTGCGCCATCTGGAGCACGGTCTGGCTGCTGACGGCACCGTATTTCTGGAGGGTTTCCCAGGTGACCCCCAGCAGATTGACCTTTGCCTGGTAGGCATAAGAGACAATGCTGCCCATAAAATATTCGGAAGAGCCGGGCACATTGGTGAGGCGGTGCCCGATGAGCCCGCCGGTGCAGCTTTCTGCCAGACCGAGGGTCAGTTTTTGCTCAAAAAGAAGCTTGCCAATGCGGGTTTCAAGGTTGTCGGTATCCATGATATTCTCCGTCACAACATATTCAGGGGTTTTAGAATCGATCTGCTTCCAAATCTGGACCAGGTCATACCGGGCGATATAATCGGCAACGGGCAGGCTGAGAATGCCTTCATGCGCCAGGACCATTGGATCGACCGCCTCTGTCAGCCTGGCGCGGATGCGGCTGGATGAGATATCGGACACCTTAATTTCCGAGAGGTAGATCGTTCTGGCACCCTGGGCAGTGAGACTTTGCAGGAAATCCTGGTTGGGCTCAAAACCCACACGCGGGCTGATGACCAGCGCGGCATCTTTGATCAGCTGTTCCCAACGAAACCAGCGTGAGAAAGAAGGCTGCTCGCCAGAAAAGCTATCGGCACCGATCAGGAAAGCCAGTTCAAGCTGAGGGTCTGTTTGGGCACGCAGAGCTTGCAACGTCTCTGCCGTGAAGTTGGGGCGGTTGCCCTGCCAGACCAGCTCGCGCTCCAGAGAGCTGACGCTCACTTTGGCGACCTCACCTTCAAGGAGGCGGGTAAGTTCGGCAGCTGCCAGCTGGCAAATGGCAAAACGGTGTTCAAAAGTGAGCGTGAGGGAGCTTTTGATGCCATCCTGAATGTTATGATGCCTGAAAACCGGCATCAGGACAACCTCTGCCACATCATAGCCGCGCGCAGACAGGGCATGGACAGCATCCACGATCAACTCGATATGCCCCTCATGAAGCGGATCGGCGGAGGTGCCAAAAATCAGCATCAATTGTTTTTTCATTAATTATCCTTACCTGTCTGGAGCGTGCTTTCGAGTTGGTCAAGCTGCTGGAGCCACAAAACCGGACTGGCATCGGCAGGCATGCGCCAGCCGGAACGCGGAGAGAGACTCAGACTGAAGATACGGGGACCATCAGGGGCAGCTGTGCGCTTGAATTGATGCCGGAAAAAGCGTTGATAGAAGGTTCGCAGGGTTTTCAAGATGAAATCCGGTTCGTATTCGCCCACAAACACCTGACAAGCTTGCTCGAAAACATGAGACGGTGTTTTTTGCTCCCGGATGATATGCCAGAGAAAAAAGTCGTGCAGCTGGTAGGGACCCAAAACCTCTTCGGTTGATTGGCTGATCGTTCCATCGGGCGAGAGGGGCTTGAGCTCGGGTGAAATGGGCGCATCGGCTATACGCTGGGCGACCTGCCTGCCCTGCTTACCAAAGAGCATATCGGCTGCCCAAACCAGTTCCCGCAACAAAACCGTCTTAGGCAAGCCGGCATTAACGTTGAACATGCTCATCTGATCGCCATTATAGGTTGACCAACCCAGCGCGTTCTCGGACAGGTCGCCGGTACCGACCACCAAGCCATTGCGCAGGTTGGCGAGGTCCATCAGGATCTGGGTACGCTCGCGCGCCTGGGCATTTTCAAAAGTGAGGTCGGGTGTGTGCCCATCGTGCCCGATAATGGCAAGATGTTCCCTCAGCGCCGGATCAATTGATATAACAAGCGGTTCTATTTCCGCCAGAATTGTTAAGTCAGTCAAATTTTTGATTGAGTTAATGGAACTGCCCGGACCAGGCATGGAAACAGCCATTAGATTGCGGCGGGGCAGACCCATTTGATCAAGCGTAAAACAGCAAACCAGCAGTGCCATGGACGAATCGGCGCCTCCGCTGATGCCCAGCAGCAGTTTTTCAGTTTTGGTGTGACGCATCCGGCCCATCAGGGCAGTTGTCTGGATCTCGAAGGCGGTCTCCAGCTGTTTTTCCTGGTCATCAAGCAGAAAGAAGGGCAGGCGGGGGTCGCGCGGTGATTCGGTTTTATTCTCACGGAGGGGGTCCTCGACACGGAGGGAGACAAGCCCCCTCCCTACGATTGGAAGGGGGTATTCGGTGCGGAAGGGGTCAAGCCCCTTCCCTACGATGGGAAGGGGGTATTCGGTGCGGAAGGGGTCAAGCCCCTTCCCTACAATTTCGAAGGGGTTAAATTGCAAGAGTTTGCTCTCAAAGCCAAGTTGGGAGTCTTCTGCCAGTAGTTTTCCATTTTGCCAGACCTGACATAATCCGGATAAAACTGCTTCTCCCGTGGATTCAGAGGCTCCGGCTGAGCAAAGAGCGAAGATAGCCTGATTTTGCTGCGAAAACTGTTGAAATTGGACATCATAGCAGCTGTCAGCCAGGGCTGGCAGGGCAGTGGGATTGAGAACGAGCGTTTCGTCTGACCAGAAACGTCCTTCCGGCAGCTGGCCAATAACAATATACACTTTGTGACCAGACAATAATTGGAATTCGAGCGAGCCTTGTTTAAATACTTCTACAGAACCTGCCTTCCAACTCAGGTTGGAGGGTGTTTTCTGGTTGGGCGCGTGAAAGTAACGGAGATCGGGCTGTTGATTGAGCACAAAGCCGCGCAAACCCTGCGGCTCCAGCACTGCCACGGCATCGTAGAGATGTTCCTCGAGCAGAAGGGGAAGTCCCAGTATTACGCTCAGTTGGGAGCCGGCAAGGGCGGTTTCAATTTGCTCCAGCGCAAGCAAACAAGCTTGTGCCAGCAGGGGTTGGAAAAAGAGATCCGCGCAGGTACTACCGCTGAGAGAAAGCTGGGGAAACAGGCAAAGCTGTTTACCGGTTGAAGTGAAGGCAGTTTCTTGCAGGACGCGCAGAATTTGGGCAGTGTTAAAACTGACGTCTGCCACACGCAATTCGGGCACACACAGGTTAAGCAGCCAATCGTTTTCTGCCATTACAGTAAGTCCCTTTCTTGCGGTTAATCATAACAATCTTTTTTGGTCAAGTGTACAATTAGCATGTTTTTCGGTAAATTAATTGTCAGTCGTTTTCTTATCCGCCCATATCACACCTGGCACACCTTGCCAAAGAGAGGAATTATTGAGTAGAAAACCGGCTTTTCTCCATTTGCTTCTATCGTTATGTTTTGTGATCTTCATCACTTTCTCCTCTGTTCAAGGCGAATATCAGCCTCAAAGCAGTGTCCCCGGTTTTGATTGTTATCGTGATTTCGATTCAATTGTTCAAAGCCTTCAGGCATTCGATGCTGAATATCCGGAGCTGGCGCAGCTTTCCGCTATTGGCAATTCCTGGGAAGGACGCCCTATTTATGCTCTCACGCTCACCAACGAGGCGAGAATTGAGGAAAAACCGCGCCTGGTTTTGGTGAGCGGATTACGCGCCAACGCTTTCGCACCGGTGGAACTGAGTTTACGTTTTGCCGAAAAGCTACTTGCTGATTATGGCGAAAATTCAGAGAGCGGCTGGCTGCTCGATCACTTTGAGCTGCATTTGATCTTGCTGGCAAACCCGGATGGACGCGCGAGAGCGGAAGATCAAGCTATTGATGGACCAGAATACATCACCTGGCAGAATAATACGCATAATTCCTGCTCCAGTGAGGATATTGGCGTGCGGCTGAATCAGAATTTTCCATATGAATGGCGTTCATCCGATGCATGTGATCCTGCTTATAGCGGTGAATTTGCCACAAGTGAGCTGGAAACGCAAGCTATTATCAATTATCTGCAAATACTTTCCGCTCAGCCTAAGCCTATCCTACTGCTCAACCTGGATAGTTACAAAAATGAAATCCTCAGCCCTTACCTTTCCAAGCCGACGGCAGATAATCCGCACCTGGAAGATCTGTATACCCTGGCGGAAAAGATTGGCTATGACACGCTCTCTGGTCCTGTAAGACAGGGTGGTGATCCAAGCCAGCAGCCCTCTTTTGGCACATTAGTTGATTATGCCTATGGAACACTGGGCATTCCGTCACTGGTATTCAGTATGGGAGATGAGTTGGCGGGTGGTTATACCAGTTATTGCTGGTATTTTGAAGAATATCTGCTTGAAAGAAATATCAACGCTTTAACCCGGGCATTGAAGATCAGTGCCGACCCTTACCACCATTCCTACGGACCAGAAATTGAGATTGGGATTGTTAGCCAGGATATTAATAGAGTGATTGTAGAAGGCAGTGCCAACGATTATTTAGCCTGGTTTGGAGGCGCGGATCTTTATAGCCAGGTGCAAAGTGTTCAATATTCTATTGACCTGCCACCCTGGCATCCGGAAGCCGATCTTCAGCCTGTATCAGGACTAGTTCAGGATGCAGATTATGACTTCATTTCTCACTTTAGCCTTGAAATCGATTATTCCTCCTTCACTCCTGGCTATCACCGCATATTCTTGCAGGCCTGGGATACGGAAGCAGATGGAAACTCCAGCAATCCGGGATTGATTGAAGCGGTTGACATTTTTATTCCATATCAATGTTTCATTCCACTGGTGAATAGTGAGTGATTTTGCCATTTAACAAAAAACAATATTATTTAACCCTCACCCCCGTTCGCATCGCTCACGGACCCTCCCCCAGAAATGGGGGAGGGCTTAAAGACATGCCCTGTTCGCACCTAAAGGCGGAGTGCAAAAGGGATTAGTGCAAAAATTTTGCAGATCGATAGGGATAATCTTTTTTCTTTTTATGGTTTAAGTAGTAATAAGTAATAGTATCTGGGGAGAATGGGGAAAAATTGCTACTATCACGCAAATTCAGGCGTTCTGACGAGAGAAAAGGATGGTTTTCTTAAAATCCAGATGGCGTGTGGAAAATGTCGTACTTATCCCCATTATTCTTTTCAGATGAAGAAGATATTCATTAATCAAAGCACTTATTCCAAAAGAATCCGCAGATCTTCCACTGTCAGTTTGAATTCATCGACAGGTTTTATACACAAAACAAGAAGGGTTATCCCCAGAAAACGGGGAGTTATCCACAATTGTGTCAGAGATTGTAGGAGTTTTTGTAATCTTCGAGCAGGTGCTCTGCCTGGTCAATAAAGTGATCCAGGTTGGTAAGCAGATCGTCACGTCGATCTGGTGAAAAACCGAGCTCCTCCAGAAAACGGTGCCAGTTTTGGTGATATTTCTCATTTTCCAGGCAGGAAAGAGCTTGCTGCCAGGTCTCGATCATGGGCCAAAGGACGGCATGCAGGGTTCCGCTTTCTGACATGGCATCCACGCTTTGCAGGAAATAGGCTTTGCGCACCTTTGAAATATTGGGCGGACAATCGGGCTGATCATTGGCGGCATCCAAAGTTTGTTCCCAGATGGGGCGCCATTCTGCAAAGAGATCTTCGGTCATGTTCTGGTTGCCAAGCAAGCGGGTCAATTCACCGACGAGGGGTAGGTTTTCGAGGGCTTCAGCACGGCTGGTGAAAGCGAGCATGAAACGGCGGGTGGTCAGGGCGGGTCCGTTCAGGCAGGCGATGGCATTGGCAGCCGTACCAACGGCTTTGAAATAGAGCGCGATCCAATCTTCCCAGGCTACTTCCTGGGGGTCATCAAGATCAAACCAGAGGGTGCGGGCGTTCTCGCCGAACTGCTGGGCGCGTCCGTAGACGTTTTCGGGGCTGTCAAAGCGGGCACTGACACTGGCCTGGATAAATTCCAGCCAATGATCTTTATCGTGCAGGATATTCTGGTGATTGCACAGGGCAAAGCCAATGCGGGGGTTCTGGCGCAGGCGGCGGTGATAGGTATAAAAGGATTGATGATGATGTTCGATATCCAGGGAAATTTCGTAGGTAACCCGCAGTACTTCGCGTTTGAGGGGCGGCTCTTCTTTATGGACGAAGATCAGGTCAATGTCGGTACTGCCGCCCAAGAGGGGCTCACCCTCAGAAACAGAGCCGGTTAGATAGACTGCCACCAGGTCTTTCTCTCTTCGGATGCGTTTAGCGACATGGTCTTTGGCTATTTTGATCAGCATATCCTGGGTGATTCTCACAAAAGCTCCTATTCCAGCGGCAAACTTTGTTGATAGGGCGCCATATGCAGCGCTTGTTTGATGCGGCTGATGATGAAATCCAGATCGGCAGGATCGGCGATGAAGTTCAAATCGTCGGTTTCGATGATCAGCACCCGTCCCTGCCATCGATCCTGGGCAAAAAAGTGATCATAGGCTTCCATCAGTTCGCTGATGTAGGCTGGATCCATATTTCGTTCGTAGGAGCGGTCACGGTGGGCAATTCGGTTCATCAGTGTTTCCAGGCTGGCTCTCAGATAGACGACCAGATCCGGGTTGGGAATTTTTTCTGCCAGGGCAGAATGCACCTTATGATAGACCTCCAGTTCGTCACCGGTGATGTTGATGCCGGCGAAGAGGGCATCTTTATCAAAGGTGTAGTCGGAAATGACGGTTTTGCCGGCAGCCAGAGCGCTGGGTATGACGTTGTTTTGCTGGTGATAGCGGCTCATCAAAAAGAATATCTGGGTTTGAAAGGCATAGCGACTGCGGTCACTGTAAAAATTGCTCAAAAAGGGATTTTCTTCAAAGACTTCCAAAAGGATTTCGGCATTAAAAGTAGGCTGGAGCAGGCGCGCCAGGGTAGTTTTGCCGACCCCAATAACACCTTCAATAGCAAAATACATAAAAACCACTCCACGTTGAGATTAGGAATTAAAACTATACCATAAAGGTTGATGTAAGGGAGGAATGGAACGTCCATTGGAGGTTCCCTACGATTGTCTTAAGCCATCCCTTTCAGGGGGAGGGTCCGCGCAGCGGGAGGGAGGGTGGTAAGGATGAAGCAATTTAACTGTTACAAACACAGAAGCCCTGCGGTCAAATTGCGTGCTCGGTCCTTACAGGAGGCTTCGCACTCAGGAGACCGGCACGAACAGAGAGAGACTGGCACGACCAGTCCTATATCTTCAAATGTTCGTGCAGGGTAGCTTTAGCCCGGGCAAACTCAGGGGAATAGCGCATCTCGTCATCCCGCGGACGGGGCAGGTCGACCGGCAGGTCCAGCACAATGCCCTGGGGGAAACCTGACAGCACCAAAACCCGATCTGCCAGAAAAACCGCTTCGGAGATCGAATGCGTGACCATCAGGATGGTTTTGCGCTTCTCGTTCCAGATCCGCAACAATTCTTCGCTCATGCGCTCGCGCGTCAATTCATCCAGCGAACCAAAGGGTTCGTCCAGGAACAAGATGTCCGGGTCCTGAACCAGGGAACGCGCAATGGCAACGCGCTGTGCCATGCCACCTGAAAGTTCGTGGGGCCAGGAATTCTCAAAACCCTGCAGCCCGGTCAATGAGACCATTTCATTGACCTTCTGATCGATCTCATGGCGGGGAGTGTTGGCGAGTTCCAACGGCAGGGCGATGTTCTCAGCCAGCGTGCGCCAGGGCATCAGGTTGGCTTTCTGGAAGACCAAGCCAGTGCGGACTGTGCGTCCGTGCACCTCAGGGAACTCAATGGAGCCGGATTCAAAGGGGATCAAACCTACCAGCGTGCGCAAAAGCGTGCTCTTGCCGCTTCCGGAGGGTCCGATCAGGCAGGCAAACTCATTTTTCTGAAGACTGAAACTGACGTTCTCCAGGACTTGGAGCATGCCATCTTTCTCCTCGAAGCTGACCTTGAGGTCCTGTACCACCAGAGAATTTTCAAGGGAGGAATTCATTGGTGTACACATCCTGGATGTCCAGTTGACTTTTCATCAGACCAATCTCGATCAACACATTCATCATGTTGCTCCAGCGCAGGTCCTGGTCTTCTTTTGTTTCCGGTATGACCTGCCATAGGTTGATCGATTCCTGTAATACGTTTTTCTGGATGGGGGCGACCTCTTCGGTCAGGTTGTCCACATACTTTTGGCTGATGGTCCAGGCTTCCCCAGGGTTGGCTGCAGTATATTCCAAGCCTTTTCTGAACGCCCTGACCATTTTTTCGACCAGTTGCGGATCGTTTTTAATGCTGGTTTCGTTGGTGACCAGGCAATTGCCGACTAATTCGATGCTATCCTGGACCGCCATCACGTTGATCTCATAACCTCGCGCCCGTAATTGCACCGGCTCGTTTGCCAAATAGACAACCACGGCATCCACCGTGCCGCTCACCAGGCTCTCCACCTGGGTAAAACCGATGGAAACCAGTTTGTAATCGTCTGCTCCCAGACCGGTCTGAGCAGCCAGAGCTTCCATTCCGATGTAATTTGCGCCGTAGAGTCCTGGCAGACCGATGTCTTTGCCAACCAGATCAGATGGTTGGCTGATGCCAGACTGCTTGAGGACAACCACGCCGACAGGATAATCTTTGTACCAGTTGGCAACAGAAACCACTGGCAGACCCTGTTCACGGCTGAGTAAGACCTGTTCCCCGGAGGCGATCATAAATTGCTGATGGTTTGAACCGACCAAAGCCACCATATCGGCTTCATTTCCGTAGGCGAGTTTGACTTCCAGCCCTTCGTCTGCAAAAAAGCCTTTATCGATCGCGACGTAAATAGGCGCAAACTGGATATTGGGAATATAGGTCAGGTTGAAGGTGATCTCTTCCAGCTCAGCTTTATTTTCTGTTTTACAGGAAGATAAAACAGGAAGAAAAATTAGAACGACCAGAACGAGAATTGTTTTTTTCAAGGCTACTCCAACTTAAATCTCTTGCCAGGTTTGCCACTTGAGGGCGCGCCGCTCGAGGAATAATACAATGCTGTAAAGGCTGGCTGCCAGGAAGATCAGGCTAAAGACAGCCACAAAAACAAGGGCAGTATCATATTGACCCCGCCCCAGGTTGATCAGGTAGCCAAGACCACGGTCAGACCCCACCAACTCTCCCACGATCGCGCCGATGACCGAGAGGGTCGCCCCGACGCGCAAGCCGCCCAACAAGACTGGCAAGGAGGCGGGGATCTCGAGGTGACGTAAAATCTGCCACTTGCTGGCTTTGAAGGAATCCATCAATTCCCGTAAATCCTGGGAAACCTGGCGCATTCCCACCAATACATTGACCAGGACCGGAAAGAAAACCGTCAGGGAGCAGATGAGTACCTTGGAGAACAAGCCTGGTCCGAACCAGATGATGATCAGCGGGGCGATAGCCACCACCGGAACCGATTGGCTGCCGACCAGAAACGGCGAAAAGAGTTTCTCGAGCAGCGGCGTTTTTGAGAGAATGTACCCAAAAATGGAGGCAATCACGCTTCCGAAGAAGAGCCCTAATGCCAGTTCAAACAGGGTATAGGAGGTGTTATGCCACCACATGCCATTGCCTAAGACTTCCAGAAATTTCGTCCATACCATAGCTGGGCTGGGCAGGATAAATGGGGGTAAGCCCAACACGGTATAAAGCAACTGCCAAACTCCCAGGAACAGAAAGAGCGATGCCAGGGGCAAAAGCCAGCGCTGCTGGACGACCTTTTGCCAAAAAGGATTTTCTCGGTCGGTTTTCGTATGTATTGCCATGATTCCAGTGCTAATTGTACAGGTTTTTTTGTGTGTAGGGAACGCGGCTCGAACATCTCCGCTTCGTGATTATTGGAGTAATAAAATGCCTTACTCTTTTTGGATGAGGCAGCCTCATCCCTACTGGGAGACTTGGGACGGGCTTTAATCTGTCCGGTTAGAGTCGAACTCTTCAAGAGGCACGGTGGGAGACAAGCCCCCACCGTACAGAGCAAGCCCTCACCTTACTGAGTTAACCCCCAGCAACCCTCCGGACAACCTCACGATTCTCTTCAAACTGGTAATTGCTGGGTAAATCCGACTATAATACTGCCAAGATGTCTCTCTCACCATTTAGCCCTCAAAATGTGATGCTGATGCCCAATGCTGCCGCCCCAAAGGCGAATATTTTGGTGGAACAGGTCACAAAATCCTTAAAGACATCCGATGTAACGGTCAACACCTTTTTTTATGACTTTGAGAATCCCGGAAATACACCAGACCTGGACGGCATCGACTTACTGATCGTTATTGGTGGTGATGGCAGCCTGTTGAGAGCTGGGCATTTTTGCGCCCCCCTGGGCATCCCCTTGTTGGGAATCCGCTCCGGGCGGTTGGGCTTTTTGGTGGAACTGGATGATTCTGAACTGGAACAAAACCTGGAAAAACTCCTGAGAGCTGAATACCGCCTTGAACGACGCATGATGCTCAAGACAGAGCTGTTTTCCCAAAAAACTCTCAAAAACTCCTGGGATGTTATCAATGAAGCGGTTGTATGCAGAGGCAAGGATGTACACCCGATCGAAGTGCGGGTAGACCTCAACGAAGGCTATCTGAATTCCTACATAGCGGATGGTGTCATCGTTTCCACTGCCACAGGATCTACAGGATACGCGCTGGCAGCAGGCGGTCCCATTCTGCCACCGGAATTACGCAATATGCTCATCCTTCCAATCGCACCCCACCTCAGTCTGGACCGGGCGGTGGTGTTAGCCGAAGGCGCGGAGGTCAACCTGTTTCCGACCATCAATCACGATGTGGTCATCAGCATTGACGGGATGGCACCCGTCTTGCTGGAAGATGGTGACCGCGTACACATCCTGGCTAACCAGCACTCTCTCTACATGGTACGCTTTGG
>Ga0209510_1002697_pt1 | contig 17702 bp, 13 predicted proteins | sample BiotimSIPDNA_FD_185749 | JGI IMG/M metagenome (GOLD analysis project Ga0209510, IMG submission 185749) | Anaerobic biogas reactor microbial communites from Washington, USA - Biogas_R1 time_0 SIP DNA (SPAdes) (version 2) | ecosystem: Engineered > Bioreactor > Anaerobic > Unclassified | place... | reverse complement strand
ATACATATGCATCATACTTCGGCGCATCAGCACGAAGATCATCGTATGTTGCATAAAACTTCTCAGAAAGCTTCATCTCACCACTAATAAAGCTTTCGAAGCGGTCGTATCTTTTTCTAAGCTTGCTTAAATTCAGGAGTGTATCCACGTTAGACAAAAGCACTCTTGCGGACAACCCCCTTTTGAAAAGGCTGCTGCCCTCAATGGTATCCTTCCTTACATAATTAATGATTTCACAATCATAGCCCTGATTCATAATCGCTCTCATTAATGCGAATGCCTGAAGCTGGGCCCCGTAGTGATGAGCATGATGAAACGTTAATATACCGGTATTCATATTCGCTACCTTCCTGTCGTACAATCCTTCATAAATCCACGACAGCCTTTCGCTTTGTCGAGTAATTGGCATCTTGTGATGTTACATGTTACGAGTTCCGCAGCATATGTATTTCTTACGCCATCAAGGCGGTTACCTTCCCGCACGAACTACTCATGCAACAAGCCCCTCAGTCTTGCAAAAACAGCCTTAGCCGTGTTCCTCTCAATCAGGATATTGCCACCGGCAATGACTATAAATGACCATAGTGCTACGGGTATTGCTTGCAGAACCCACTGAATCGAGCTCTCAGGCTTAATATCCGTAAAATAGAGAACCGGCAATACAGTCGCGAAGAACAGAAGAAAAATTCTCAACACCCTTCTGATTGTCATTGTGGGCTTTAGCTTGGTGACTGCTTTGGGTATGTAGAATATCAGGTCAATATCCCTGTACAGATTCGAAGCTATGCTGGCAGCCAAAACTCCGGCAATCCCGAAGTGTGGCGCCAGTATTAAGGAAAGCACAACAATTATTGACGCCTGAATAAATGATTGCAGCTTTGTTTCCTTATAAAGCCCTGCAGAAATGACCAGCATGCCCTGGGGCGTCTTTATATTCGATGCAATTCCGTTAGCCACAAAGAGAGCCGCTATTGCGGGCCGTATGTATTCCGCATCGGTAAACCCCGCTGTGTATATTTTCAAAAAGGGCATAATCAATATGGCTGCACAGGAATAGCCCCAGGTCATAAGGGCGTAATAAATATACTCATATTGCTTATAGGCATTTTGCAATATGTTAATTTCTTTTCTCACCAGCAAATCGCCGAATATGGCACTCAGTCCTTCACTAAAGGTCGTCAGCAGTGCCAGAACGGCTACAAAAACCATATTGTAGACTACGTATACGCTGGCCTCCTTGAGACCAAGAATAAGAGAAATAACAACTACCGGCGTCGCATTCGAAGCCACCCCCAGCAGCTGCAAAATCATTGAGTCCCAGCGTTTATCCAGCGCCTCATTTTTGGGCGGTACTTTCGGATTAATGGTCGGATACTTCCGTTTCCCATACACAATGTACATGAACGAACGGGCAAAGAAGCTGGTGAGTGCAATTAACTGGACAAAAACAATATTAACTCCCAGGCTGGCAAGCACCAATATAATGACAGCGTTAATGGCTACGGCAGCCGCGTTAATTAGAGAAATGACATAGCTCTTTTGATCGGCAGTATACAAGACCTTATATTTCCCAACAGCAAAATACTCCATTGCACCTGATGCCCCGATTATCAAAACCAGAAGGGCAATCGTCCCTGCGTTGATGCCCTGCCCTGATGTGAACATGGGGTAGACAAAAGCAGTAATCAGAACCAGTGCCGAAAAGATAAACCCGGAAATATTGTAAAACCGGTTGGATGCAGAAATTATGCCGTCGATATCATCCTTGTTCTTCTGCGCAAGGGGCTTGTAAAGGGCATAAACAGCTGCTCCCGAAAGACCTGCCTCCACAAGATTGAAATAGGAAATGAACTGCTTGATGGAGTTAACGAGCCCGTTTACAGATGAACCGTATACTGTAATCATGACCTTGGGCAAAACCAGATTCACCACAAGATTCACTATCTGGAGCACTAAAGCACTTATTGAATTATATAGTGACAGCTTTGTTCTTCTCATAATCCTAAGCCCTTCCCAGAACCTTTTTCACAATACATTTCACCTTGTAAACAATGCTTTCATTGTCCATGTACTTTCTCCTTAGCCGGTCAAAGCTGTATCCGGAATACATATCGTCGAAAAAGCTCTTGCGTTTTGCAGGCTCCATAACCGAGGTCAACAGCCTGGGGTTATACTTTACAGCTTCGTCAAAAGAGCGTTCCTTTTTAAAGACGCTTTCCCTGATTTGGGATAAGGCCTCCTTACCAGCCGCGGTGTGGGCTATGACAAGCGAAACACCTTTATTGTCTCGAAATTGGCTGTCCTCCTGCTTGTCTATTCCCCAAAAATCTGCAAGTGTGATATCCGCCTTCGTGTTTGCTACTCTAAACTTGCAGTCAAAGCAGGATTTTCTGTTAAAAATGCTCTTACCAAAGCCTATGAAAAATATTTCCCTTTTCACCTTGTCAGTATATTGGCGACCATCGGTAAAGTCTATTCTCATGCTGCTGTCGTTCCAGCCAGTAGACTTGTCACGGAAGGAAACCGCCTCTATGTCACTTTGATACTTGCTTTTGATATAGTCAAGGTACATGCTCCACACCTTAGGCGAAGGCACTCCGTGGCATGCCAAATCACAGGTTAATAAATTGGGGAACTCTTTGTTCAGGTAAGCCTTTAATCCAGCAATTTGGCAGGGTGTTCCACAGTAAAGGACCTTTTTGCCCTCTTTCAGAAAAGACTTCACTTCCCTGAAAGTATTTCCCGTATCGCTCTGCACGTATTTAGAACGTCTCAGGTTATCAAGATCACATTCACTATTTACATAAGTGTGGCGTACGCTAAAGCTCTCGTCAAACCCTGCGCCGAATACCACGCCACCTTCTGAAAGCACCTCCATGGCGAGCTGAGTGAACACTCCGCCTGAAGAGCTGGCCGCCCTGACATCTTCGTCACGGCAATAGCAGGCATATACCTTTTGTTGCACTGAGGCATCCACATTCTCTATCTTATTAATGGGGCATGTCCTGGTACATAAGCCACAATCGTTACAGAGCCCTTCATTAATATGCGGGTGAAGAAAACCCTCATTATTGGCTAGCATCGAAACAGCCCCCTGCGGACATACCTGAAAGCAGGCTCCACAGCCCGTACATAGCCTCTGTTCACAAATGGGGTCTTTCATCATCTCACATCCTCTTCTGCGCAAATTGCGGCATCTTGCAAAATACAAACATACACTGCAATTAGACATATCAAAATACAGACATACGCCAATATATAGACATCCTTTGCAATCGCTCTTTTAAAACTTGTTACTCAATATCAATAATTATAGTTTTGATTCACATTTTTTACAATGCATATGGTGGAATTATAGTTTTTTGATGAAACATACATTTTCTATATGGCCGGTTTTGACCGCCCAAAACCGGTAAAAGGCGCCACTCATAGGGCGTGGTGCCTGTTTGGGCACTTTGAAAAGGCTCCGGCGGAATTTAGGCTCCGGCGGGATTTAGTCCTCGTGTTATTGTGGTAAATCGGCGGTGCGTTATTATATCACAAATTCTTCATATTCATGATATAATAACCTCATAAATGAGGTTATTATATGCCTCTGGCGGAATTTATGCGCCGCCGAGATTTTGCCCGTACACTAGTGTTGGCAAAGCGGCGATGCGCAATTATAACATGAATATCAATATATTCATGTTATAATGACCTCATAAATGAGGCATGCAATGTCAATTCTCGCAAAACTACAAGTGAGCAGGTGCGCCAATGATTAAGGTCCTACATCTTATTAACTACCTGGGTAGCGGCGGTACGGAAAAGTACATATCCTCTCTGGCTGCGAAGCTTCACAACAAATCATGCAGGTTTTATGTCGCATACTCTACTGAGGGCAATGGAGTGAAAGCCTTTGAAGAGGCAGGCGTCGACCTGTTAAGACTTGAAATGAAAGGTCCTTTCGATATCGGTGCCGCCCGTAAACTAAAAAAAATATGCACTCAGTATTCAATTGAAGTAATCCACACTCATTTTCTAAGAGAAAACTACATCGCCATTCTGTCCAAAATACTCGGAAACCATGTAAAAATAATAAATACGAGGCATATGCTCCTCGAAAACTCAAAAGCAGTTATTGCAGCAAACAGCTTTTTTACTAGATACAATGATAATATCATTGCCGTGAGTAAAAAGGTCAAAGATCAGCTTTTAGAGGAGAGAATCCAACCTGATAAAATAAAGCTTATCCATAATGGAATCGACCCGGAGGACTGGAATACCACCATGCAACCTACTTTCCGAAAAGAAGCGGGCATTTCCGATGATGATATCGTCATCACCTCCGTAGCAAGGTTTTCGCCGGAAAAGGGGCATGAGTTTTTGCTGGAGGGAATTCGCACATTCAAGGACATGCTCGAAGGCAGTTCTATTGTTCCCGCCAAAGCCAGGTTTGTCCTGGTCGGCGATGGCGAGCTCCATGGGCAAATCATAGAAAAGGCGAGAGCCCTCGGCCTGCATGAAGACATACTGTTCACAGGCTATCAGGAGGACATAGGAACTATATTGAAAAGCTCAGATATATTTATATCCCATTCCAGCAGCGAAGCCTTTGGCATCTCGATACTGGAAGCTATGGCATCAGGGCTTCCTGTTATATCCACAGACAGCGGTGGGACGGCAGAAATCGTCAACGGCTTTCGCAAAAGCGGGATATTGATTGCTTACGGCGATAAGGATGCACTGGCGACAAGCCTTATTCGCCTGATCCAAGATAGAAAGCTGATGGATGAATACATACGAAACGGATATCAAAATGTCAGGGAACATTTCAGCCTTGATAAAACGTCTGAAGAAACATATAATCTTTATGCAGGGCTTTTGTGATGTAACCTTAACATAAATTCACAACACAATATATAGTGGCATGCTTTCATATATACCCGCAGTATATAGCGCTGCGGAGCTTAAAGTGTGATACGTCGCAAAATACCCCACAAGATGCCCTATGTACTAGATGAGTCCAAAGAACTATGAGAAGGATGTGGTGACAACGATTGATAAAAACGGTAAATTATTCGGCAAAGTAAACATAATTGATATAATAATAATTATCCTGCTTTTAGTCGTACTTGCATTCGCAGCGTACAAGCTGGGCTTTTTCGCACCCAAGCAGGTCATTTCAACTGAGACAAGCAAAATCAGGGTTGTCTTTTACCAGGAGGAAGTCAACACATTTACAGTAGAAAACACAAATCTCGACGATCCTGTCAGTGATGCAACTCAAAACAGCAGCTTTGGCAAGGTAGTGGACATAGAGTCCGGCGAATCTGCATCCTGGGGTGTTGACAGGGACGGGAAGCAGGTAATGTCCGCGAAAGATGGCTATTCATCTGTTTATATAACAGCTGAGACCACCGGTACCGTGCGCTCCACAGGTATATCAACGGGCGGTAGAAATTATTATGTGGGACAGCTTCTGACTTTAAGAGTGGGTACTTCAGCCTACTACTGCAGAATTTATAGTGCGGAAAATGTGGAGGAGGATTAATATGGCTAAAAGAAAATTTACTTGGATCGATTTTGCCATCATTATAGTAATAGTGGCAGCTATTGCCGGCGTAGGATATAAGTTTGCAAAATCCAGGGTGGCTGCTCCCACTGTTGAGAAAGATAAAATACAAATCACATACTATATGGAATGTGCACCAGATAGCTCTATAGAGAGCATAAAGGTCGGGGATCCCGTGAGAGAATCTGTACAAAACTCGAATTTTGGCAAGATAACTGAAATTGTCACCGGAGAATCAATTTTATGGGACTGCGATGATGAGGGACAACAGGTGTCCTCTCCAAGGGAAGGGTTCTCCTCTCTTATTCTGACCATGGAAGCAGAGGGCGTAATGAATAATAATGGAGTCTCCATTGATAAATCCGTCTACTATGTTGGTCAGACAATAAACATATATGCTGGGAAGAGCACATTCGTAGCCGGAAGGATATCTGATATCGCTAAAGCACAATAATGGTTTGAAGTAGCCACAGCGCTACAAAAACCACCAAAGCAAAAGTAGGGATAATTATGAAAAGTTTTTTTCACAATACAATAAGCAACAGTAAAATATTGAACTACATAAAGGGGACTGACAATTTACAGAGCCTTTGGGCAAATAGTATTTTCTCTATGGCACTTGAATGGATCTTCAACTTACCCTGTCGCCTGCTGAAGCTTTTATACGGCCGCTTCCAGCAAGCCTTTGAGGGCAGTGTGCTCATTAGAGCTTCACGATTTATGACCGACAGGATGCATATCCTTATCGGACTCTATCTAATTGTAACAATGATTATCCCCGATCACCGTTGGCACAACGAGTATGGCGTTTATATGACTATTTTGCTGATCATGGTTTTTGTGCTTAAAGCAATGATTACTCCAAAGAGCAGCTTCGATATAGCCTCTATGGATTATAGCGCCGTACTGTTTTTCCTCACTATTATGATGGCAGGCCTGACCTCTTTGTTCTTCAGAGATAGTATTAATTATTTGATATATTACTTCATAAGCTTTCTGACTATGATAATCATAATAAGCTCGATCCAAACCTACGATCATCTGAACATGCTGATTAAGCTCATCTGCATCGGTACCCTCTTAACAACCCTTTATGGAATATATCAATGGAAGGTTGTCGGCATCCAGGTGAACCCGGCTTTTACGGATCTGGCTATTAGTCAGGACCTGGGCGGCAGGGTGTACTCGACCATGGGTAATCCGAATATTTACGGTGAGCTTCTTGTATTAACGATTCCATTCTTTTTCCCACTTATTCTGAATGAGAAAGCTATATACAAAAAGCTCATCTGGGCAATAATGCTGATGCCAGTGATACTGATTCTATTCAAAACAGGCACCAGATCCTCATGGGTGGCATTTGCCGTTTCTGTTTTCATCTTTTTATTCTTTTGGAATAAGAAGCTCATACCGATATTTTTGATATTAGGAATGCTCGCGCTACCCTTCTTACCCGCACCTATATATAATAGGATTAGGACTATTGTTAACCCAAATGATAAATCCGGACTATATAGGAAGCAAATACTGAACTCGACTATTTCGATGCTTAAGGATTATTGGTCAACCGGTGTAGGCCTCGGGACAAGGGTATGGAACGTAATTTTCAACAGGTATAAAAGCTTCGGGCTGACAAATGTCGCACATACCCACAATCTTTTCCTTCAGATATGGTCTGAGGCAGGAATAGCAGCTATACTTACCTTTTTTCTGATGGGCTTTAGAATGACAAGAAATACCTATGCGGCAGTGCGTAAAAAGGAGAATCCCGCCCTCAACAATATCCTGGCGACATCCCTATCATCAATAGCGGGAATTACTGCAATGGGATTAGTGGACCATGTCTGGTTCTACAACAGAATCCTGTTTATGTTCTGGATTGTCTCAGCGGTGCTGTTCACATCGCTTAAGCTGATAAATAATGCAAATGCAATTAAAACAACAGGAAAAGGGGAGACAAAAATTTTGCCACCCCTATCCAGTCAAGATTCTTAGCCGGGGCTTATGCTATGCCCGGCTTTTGTTGTCATCCCTCAGTTGATATCAATTCTATGTGTCTTTGGCTTAACCTCTTCAGACTTGGGTAAAGTTACTGTAAGCACTCCATCGTTATACTTTGCAGAAACATTCTCCTGCTCTACGCCATCAACACTGAAGCTTCTGCTGTAGGAACCGTATTTTCTTTCCTTGCGGATGTAATTGTCTTTCTCCTCATTTACCTCTTCCTTGTGCTCTACGCCGAGGGTGAGTACTCCGTCCTTCAACTCAAGCCTGATGTCTTCCTTCCTAACACCGGGCATATCAGCTTCTACAATGTACTCCTTGTCGTTCTCACGAACATCCGCCTTAATGGGATGCGCCGTGGTAAAAAAGCCGGTTGTAAAGGAATCGTCGAAGAAATCATCGAAGAATTTTTCTAGGCTAAATGTGTTGTTCCTTCTTGCTAAATCACTGGTTCTTCTGCTAAATGGTACTAATCCAAACATATATAACACCTCCGGAAAATAATAATAATTCTATATGAACGTCTGAGATAGCCTGTCAGTCATTGTCCTGTCTTTGACTATCTTTGACCTTAGTTACATTATAGAGCCTCCTAAATATTTTTGCAAATCTGATTTTGACTATCTTTGACCTTTGGATTAAAGAATTCTGCTCTTACTTCGGATATCTCTCTTAATCTTAATTTATCTAGCTTTTTCGCAATGTCGAAACGCGACTCATGCATTGCTCAGCCTTGCTTCCTACTGTAAAAACTAATAAGCTCCTTGGGCTTTAGCACTCCGGTCAACACCATGAAAAACGCCGCTGCAAGAACATTTGTGACTATAGCCAGCAAGGTTACAACAGTCTCCTCCTTAAAAAATATCTTGTAGAAATAGAGCAGATACCTTCCAATCACAACCATTATGACGCCGATCAAGCCGGGCTTCAGCAGCCACTCCCTGATATCCAGAACCAGGCCGGTAATACGGTTTATTGCAAACAGGTTAAGGCTCTCTGCAATGACAAGACTAGCAGTGAAAACAAGTATGTAACCCCTTATCCCATAAATAGGTATCAGAAAGTAAACAGCCCCAATTCTTAACAGAGAACCAGCTATAGTATTTCTTAGAAGAACCCCCTGTTTTCCAAGACCGTTTAACACTCCTGTCAGCGTCTGCTGCAGGTAGACAAATACGCATGAAAAAGACATCATTAGCAGAATATCACCGATCTTTTCACGCCTGTATACTAATTCACCGATTTCATCAGCGTAACTAAAGAATAGTGCGGTGAAAACAATTCCCAGCACAAAGGTTATTTGAATGGATTTTGAGATTCGATAGTTTACTGCTCTATAGTTTTTTAGCGATACAGATTCTGATATTGCAGGCACCAGAGTGGTTGCAAGTGAATTGGTGACAAGTGATGGAAATAGAATTAGTGGAAGCACCATCCCTGTGAGTCGCCCAAAAATCTCCATACTGCTTTTGTCGTCTAGCCCACCTAAACTAAGCATTACAGGGATCATTATGTGTTCGGCGGCAGACAGTATCGAAATAATCATCCTATTAGCTGAGACAGGCACTGCGCATCTTAACATTTCCACGACAATATTGCGTTTACGCGTCCCCCCTGCTGCTTCCATATATGCACTCACCCCTGCGCCCTTGAATGTTAATCCTTTACGCGATGCACCATTGTGCGTTTTTCTTAAGTGTATTTTCGCTCTACCATTTACCCTTGTACCAATATCTATCCTGCCAAGCCCGGCATGTAAGACAAAGCCCCTTTCCTTAAGCCTATATGCGCAGTAGAGTACTAAAAGATTAATTATCTCGCCGGCCGCAGCGGAAAATGTCGCAACCGTGCAGGCATACTCCGCACCCTCTCCAATTATGTCCTTTGAAAGGAGAAAAATAATTACTATTTTAACTGTCTGTTCGGCGATCTGAGAATATGCTGTAGGAACAACCTCCTGCAGTCCATAGAAATAGCCTTTTAATGCTGCCGCTGCAACTACTGCCGGAAGGCATGGTACTAGAACCAGCAATGAATTTCGAGTTCTTATGTCGCCAAGTATCCTTATGCTTACCAAATCTGCATTGAAGAGGATGATAGCTGACACAATCACCCCGGCAGCCGTTACAATTACAAGAGCACTCCTGGTGATTCTGCCATAGCTAGCCCTGTTGTTTTTTGCCTTCTGTTCTGCGATCATTTTGGATACGGCTATTGTGACTCCGGAGGTTATTGTCAGTACTACAGCAGTATAGACAGGCACAATTAATTGATGTAAGCCCATGCCCTCAGCACCGATTAGATTAGACAGATAAATCCTATAAATAAACCCCAGGAGTCTTGCAATCAACCCGGCTCCAATCAAGATAAAAGCTCCACCTATAAAAGACTTCCGCACATATTCACCCCAAAAATTTGTCCCTCTTCATTCATATTAGAAAATTTAATCAAAAATGCTTTATTTTTTTGTGAATTACTGGTATTATAAATAATGTTTGTTAATATAAAAACAATGCGGGAGTCACAAATGATAAAGAAAAGAGCTTTTACTTTAACTATTACCCTAATAGTCTTTTTCCTTGTATTCTCAGCCTTATTTCTAGTGTTCATTTTTGACCTTGACCACCGGATATTATCACGCAACGGAATCAGCCAGGACAGCGAGGCAATAAAAATAGTCACGGGGTGGCAGTATCGATGGGGCGAGAAACCTGACCCATACTCCTCTGACGAGGGCTGGATAGATTTTAAGTATCCCGGGAGACCTTCAAATCCGCAAAAAAATAAATCAATACAAATAAAAGCACCCCTTCCTAACACCAACATTGAAAATGCATCCTTTAGATTCCGGGCGCCTCAGCAGTCTGTCAATGTCTATCTGGAGGATCAGCTAATATATAGCTATGGCAGCTTTGATAGAAACGAAAAGGTAAGAACCGAAGGCAGCGTTTGGCATTTTGCATATCTGCCCCCTGATTTCGCCGGCAAAGCAATCTACATAGAGACATTTACCCCCTTTGCACATTACACCGGATATTTAACCCAAATCGCATTGGGCAACGAAAAAGCACAATATTTGGATATATTTAAAAGCAATATAGTGTATTTCATTTACGGTTTCATATTTATGATGATAGGTATGGGCATAATAATAATCCGAGTGTTTGGGCATGAGAAGTGGCGCGACCTCGTTTATCTCGGGTTAGCGGCTTTATCCATTGGCGGCTGGTATATTGCCGACAGCAGCCTTCTTCAGCTTCTATTCGACATGCCCGTTTCGGCCATATATCTGTCAAACTACTTCATATTTCTGACTCCGGTTTGGCTCCTGATTTATTTTAGCAAAACACTACAGTCAGATATTATCGGGCACCGTCAATTAATAAATATCCAGTGTGTCCTTTATGCAACACTTGCCACTGCTGCATTTACTCTTGACATGGCGAACCTGGTATCTTCACTGTACTTTGACCAAATATTCACCATACTCTTGCTTATATCGACCGGATATTTTCTATTTATTATTGTTATTGCAGCAGCTAAGGGAAGAAGAGATTTTCTACCCTTACTATCTGGTATACTTGCACTTGGGCTTACCGGAATACTGGATGGATATGTAATGATTTATTACACATCACCGGAGCAGCCCTATACTAAAAGCAGCTATATAGGTATGTTTTACTTCATGGTAGTGCTGCTGGTATATGTAGTCAAGAACCTGAAGTCCGTCTATCAGTCTCTTGAATTGAGCTATAAGGAAAATGAGAAGAACTACAACTCCCTTTTTAACAACATGATTGACGGTTTCACCTATAACAGGCTGGATTATGACTCCAATGGACACATCGCAAGCTGCACAATTCTCGAGACAAATAATTCTTTTGCAAAAAATACCGGACTGACTAGTGAAGCCTTAATCGGCGTCGATTTATTTACAATTTATCCATCAATAAGAGGCTTAAGTACAGACTGCATTAGGACCTTTAAAGAAGATTCGGATGAAATATCTTCCCTTCATTACACCAATGCAGTATCAGAAGAAGCTGCAGCAAGCGACCAGAAGCTTAGAAACGATGCTATACGGCTCGATGATAAATGGTTCAGGATATCAGCATTTTCTCCAAAACAGGACTATCTATGCATTATTTTCTCTGACATTACTATGATGAAAGAAGCAGAGGATACTATTAGGCGACAGTCTTATTCTGATGTCATGACCGGTTTTTACAGCAGGCCCTATTTTGAGGAGACAATGGTTGAAATGAATAGTATGTTGGATTTAGTAGCCCCACTAAGCATTATAGCCATTGATATAGACGGCCTAAAAATAACCAATGACACCTTTGGGCACGATGCCGGTGACAATCTGCTTAAGAAGGCAGCCGCCATACTCACTGAGGTATTTGACCAGAACACCTCTATCTCAAGGATCGGTGGGGATGAGTTCTGTATAATCCTTCCAAACACAAAGTTTTCTGAGGCTCAAGAAAAGGCTGAGCAGATTGTCAAAGCGACAGAGGCATTCAATAGCCGCAAGCCTATGGTTCCAATCAGTATGTCGGTTGGCGTTGCTTCGTCGGGTGATGATAGTAATGAAGATATTTATAGTATTTACCGCAGAGCCGATGACGAAATGTATCGTTACAAGATGAGCCAGACAAGCAGCGAGAAAAGCAAAGTCATCGATATGCTTTTGACAGCCCTGTCAGAGAAGGATTATGTTTCGCAGGGGCATGTGGAGAGGATTTCCGAATTATGCAAGCTTATGGCAGAATCAATGAAGCTGCGTGACAAGCAAGCGAGAAACCTCGTACTATTGTCTAAGGTTCATGATGTCGGAAAGATTGGTGTCCCCGATGAAATACTTAATAAGCCCACAAAGCTTAGCCATGATGAATATGATATAATGAAGCTCCATGTAAAAACCGGTTACAATATAGCAAGCCGTTCAAGAGAGCTTGTGACAATAGCACCATTGATTCTCCATCATCACGAGCATTGGGACGGCAAGGGTTATCCTGACTCTTTGAAGGAGCGAGAGATTCCTCTTGAATGCAGAATACTTGCCATAGTTGATTCTTTTGACGCAATGACCAACGACAGACCTTATCACAAGGGTATGTCAGTCGAGGAAGCCCTTAACGAAATCGAAGAGTGCGCAGGTACGCAATTTGACCCTGAACTGGCCAAGCACTTTGTAAAAAACATGCGACGCTCCTGGGCAAAGTCCATTGAGAGGCTAAGGACTCCTAGACGTCCAGATGCTCCCAGCCAGTCCGGGGCTCTTTCCATGTAGGTTGCTTCAGTGAAGTATGGCTTTTCTTCATAAGTCTATTTTTACGCTTTTTCAGCTCTTCAAACTGCCTAGTGCCTGATAGTCCGGCACGCAGGCAGTTTTGTATTGCCTTATCTACAATACTTAGGGCCATCAGAGGATTCTTTGACTTGTGTTCATAGTACTTGGCCATTTCGATAAGATGGAAGGTTTCGAACTCAGGATTTTCGGCGTCCAAGGCCTCCCAGTGATCCAGCGCCTGCTCATAGCTGCCCTTTCTCTTGTATACCTTTGTAAGCCGCTTCACCGCATTCATCCTTACAGTAAAAAGCTCCGATTCAGTACACGCCTCAAGGCATTCAAGCTGTTCTTCAGTTCTTCCGTTTGCTTCAAAGAGCCTGCCGACACCCAGAAGCTCAAAACCCCCATCTGTTTGCGAAAACGGGTTACTCATCATATCAGAGAGCTTCGACAGCAGTGAAACCATTGAGAGAATATCTGACTCGTTATGGCTTATGACCCTTTTTATTTCCCGAGCATCCCTATCCTCCAGATACTTAAAATATACATAAGGGATCTGAGCCCCGGGTATATCATCGATTCGGTATTCGCTGAGTATGTTTTCCTCCAGGGAAGAAAGCCTGCAGCTTTCAAGCTTAAGCCCCCATACACGCCTGGACGGATACAGTAAATCAAGATTGGGCAGATCCTTGAAGAAAGGTCTGAAGCGGTTGGAAATAAATCTACTTTGGAGCAGGTTGATGTCAAAGGCCTTCCCATTAAAGGTCACAAACCCTTGATGCTCAGTAAACAGTTGTGCCAGCTCCTCAAGCATGGCTGCCTCTTCATCATAGTCCCGCATAAAGTATTGCCTTATTACAAAGTAGTCTCCCTCAAAAAAGCCGGTTCCCACCAAAAACGCTACTGTACCGGCACCACCCGACAGTCCCGTCGTCTCCGTGTCAAGATATAGAAGCTTGCTCGTTGTTTCCAGTATTTGGCAGTCAACCCCGCCCAATGCAGTGATTGCATCACTTCCAACCTCCAAAGCCGCACCAAGCCTATAGCCACCATAAAGGGTAGACATAGGGATTTTCTTTTCAACAAGAAAGCAAGTGCCCTGTTCGTTGGTCAGGACTTCTCCCTGGATCAAATCATGAATATCACAGCCGTTTTTATTGCTCTTTTGCTCCGGCATCATACCGATACCCTCCTGATATAGCCCAAGCTTGCTTCTTAAATCCACTTCATTACGCCCCCTTCCCCGGTAACCTGTTATATCATGGCTATGCTCCCTTTTGCCTAATAAGCCGAATCAGGCTCAATGTCAGCTCCTTCGGATCGCCTGTGCCGGTAAACTCGTTCAGCGGCCCCACGCAGGAAGGGCAGCCCGATTCACAGCCGCAGCTGCCTACTATGCCCTCTGCTGTCTCAAACAACTCCTCATGCAGCTCATAGAGCTTATCACTGAAGCCAATGCCTCCTGGATAGCTGTCATAGATATAGATCGTAGGCAGCTGTGTGAAGGTAGCGCGCACCTGATGAACCACCTGGATATCCTTTGGATCGCACATCAGGTAAATGGGTGCGGTATTCGCCAACACGTTAGAGATGCCCATAAGGCCATTTTGCAGATCTGATTGGGACATTCCCGGCAACTCTCCCGGCAAGCTGACCCAGTAAGCCGTGGTATGCATCTCCAGCTCCGGAAGCGTAACAGGCCCCGATCCGATATTCTCATGAGTATGCAGCTTAATCTTCTTAAACATGGTGACCAGGGAGCTCACAGATACCTCTCCGCTGCTTCTTTGCACAAGCCCTCCTTTATCCTGCCTGAAAACATCTATAACCTTAAGGTCAACTGCCAGGTTCGCATCTGTATAATAGTCCACATTCACCCTGCGCACATAAGCCTTTTTATCATCAAAGTCCAGCTCCTCCACCTGATATTGAACACTCTCGTGCATATATATGGCCTCTTCGTGAAGAAGCATCGGAGCACTGAAGCGGTCCATCTCACCAATGACCACCGGCTTGGGATCCGATATATCAATAATGATGAAATTCTCGTTCGATGCGCTGCGCAGACTGATCTCATTGGCAGGGAAAACATCAGACATCCAGTGCCAGCGATTGCCAACATGCCGCACCAGCTTTGCCTCCTCCATGTAGGACAGTACCTGCTGTGTTGTTTCAACGCCGTACTTTTCACCCTCCTCGAAGGGTAGCTCAAAAGCGGCGCATTTCATATGATTGTATAGGATTACCAGGTTGTCGGGGTTTATCAGGCCGTTCTCCGGACTCTTCCCAAAAAAGTAATCCGGGTTGTTGATAATATACTGATCCAAGGGGCTACTGTTTGCTACAAGAAAAGCCGCTGATACACCGTTTCTGCGCCCGGCACGACCCATCTGTTGCCAGGTGCTTGCTATAGTGCCCGGATAACCGCATATAACGCAGGCCTCCAATGCGCCGATGTCAATACCCAGCTCCAGAGCATTAGTTGACACTACGCCAGTGATGCTGCCATCACGGAGCCCCTTTTCTATCTCCCGCCGCAGGTTGGGCAGATAGCCGCCTCTATACCCGCGAACTCTCCTATCGCCTTCCTGGCTGCCCTGATAAATATCCTTCAGGTAAGTTACGAGCACCTCAACATTCAGCCTGCTTCTGGTAAATACTATGGTTTGAACCTTGTTACGAATCAATGCCTCAGCAATGCCTTCCGCTTCGAGCATGCTGCTCCTTCTGATACCAAGCTCCTTATTTACCAGCGGCGGATTATAGAAAATAATATGCTTCGCGCAGCTGGGCGCACCATTATTGTCAATCAGCTTCATATCCACGTCGGTAATCCTAGATGCCAGCTCGACAGGATTGGCAATGGTGGCTGAGCAGCATATAAACTGGGGATTTGAGCCATAGAATGCGCAAATCCTTTTTAGGCGCCGAAGCACATTTGACAGGTGACTGCCAAACACACCCCTGTAATGGTGCACCTCGTCAATGACTATATATTTCAGGTTTTCGAAAAGCTTTGTCCATTTTGTATGATGAGGAAGGATACCGCTGTGAAGCATGTCCGGATTTGTCACTACAATGTGTCCCGCCTGCCTGATGGCCTTCCTGGCGGATTGGGGCGTGTCTCCATCGTAGGTAAAGGTTTTGACATCTACTCCAGCTTCCGTAATCAGTTCATGAAGCTCCGCAGTCTGATCTTGAGAAAGAGCCTTAGTAGGAAATAAAAAAAGTGCCCTTGACTCCTCATTCTTAATTATGGCATCGAGCACCGGAACATTGTAGCAAAGCGTCTTTCCCGATGCGGTTGGCGTTACAACCACAACGCTGTTTCCATCGTGAACCACCTCAATGGCGCTGGCCTGATGGGAATACAGCTTATATACTCCCCTTCTTTCGAGCGCCGCTTTAATCCGGTCATCAATGAATTCCGGGAAATCTGAGTATACCGCTTCCCGTGCAGGCATCTCCACCCAGGAGGTAACGTTACTTGTCATCTTCTCGGATCCCTTAAAATAGTCCAGCATTTGCCCCAGATTCATATGCGCCTCCCGAACATACATTCTTTTATTATTTTAGTACAAAAGAAATGACTTGTAAAGGATGTTGCACCAGTCTGTCATAATAAGCAGTTGTCTAATACGACAGCACCGCCGCATTACTAGAATAATCATACAGTCACAGTCCACTAATCAATTCTGTCATTTCTTCCTTCGAGACAGCTTTGAAGGCTCTGTCCTTAAACTGCGCTGAGTTTCTTTGCCCCTTTACATACCAAGCTAAGTGCTTGCGCATTTCCCGAACTCCCGTATATTCACCCTTCAGCTCCACAAGCATGTCCAGATGCCGCAGCATCATCGCCCTCTTTTCGTCTGTTGATGGCTCCTCCAGTAGCTCCCCGGTTTTTAAGAAATGGTTAATCCTGCTGAAAATCCAGGGGTTTCCCTGGGCTCCTCTGCCAACCATAACTGCATCACAGCCTGTTGACTCCAGCATCCTTACCGCGTCCTCCGGCTTGTAGATGTCTCCGTTTCCAATCACGGGTATGGATACAGCCTCCTTCACTCTTCGAATCGTTTCCCAGTCGGCCTTTCCACTGTAAAACTGCTCACGCGTCCTGCCATGTACTGTTATGGCAGCCGCTCCCTTCCTCTGTGCAATCAGTGCAAGCTCAACAGCATTGACATTCTCGTCATCCCAGCCTTTGCGTATCTTTACCGTAACCGGCTTTTCTGAAACGGAAACTACGGCTTCTATCAATTCGCCGGCCAGTTCCGGCTTCAACATGAGTGCGCTTCCATCTCCGTTCTTCGTGACCTTTGGGGTAGGACAACCCATGTTGATGTCGAGAATAGCTGCCATGGATGAGTTCAGCTTCTGTGCAGCGTAGGCGAGGATGTCAGGCTCCGATCCAAAAATCTGTATGGCGGCAGGCAACTCCCCTTCACTAAGCTGAGCCAGCTTCCAGCTCTTTTCGTCCTTATAATACATACCCTTAGCGCTAATCATTTCGCTGTAAACAAGACCTGCACCCTGCTCCCTGCAGAGCGCCCTAAAGGGCAGGTCTGTAATACCCGCCATTGGCGCGAGGAATATCTTGTTATCAATTGCTATTGGGCCTATTTTCATTGCCAGCTCATGTCCTTCGCCATAATTTCCTGTCATATTGCTTTGCCTCGTTTCCTTGCTGCATTCGACTGCCGTTCTTCAATCGGCTTTAAATCGGGTAGGAGGCTACCCATTAATTGAGTAGCCGACCTCCCACAGCACCGTACGTACCGTTCGGTATACGGCGCTTCCAAAGTTTACACTTACTTTGCAGAATAACATTCGACAAAACTGAAATAT
>Ga0209510_1002694_pt1 | contig 17720 bp, 14 predicted proteins | sample BiotimSIPDNA_FD_185749 | JGI IMG/M metagenome (GOLD analysis project Ga0209510, IMG submission 185749) | Anaerobic biogas reactor microbial communites from Washington, USA - Biogas_R1 time_0 SIP DNA (SPAdes) (version 2) | ecosystem: Engineered > Bioreactor > Anaerobic > Unclassified | place... | reverse complement strand
CATGTTTGAAACCGCCCTGATGGAAGAGAACTACACCCTGTATGCAGCCAGCGGCTACCGCAGCTATGGCCACCAGCAGATTTTGTTCAACGGCAAGGTGGAAGAGGTGGGCAGCCGGGAAAAAGCCCAGCGCCGGGTGGCGCCTGCCGGCTCCAGCGAACACCAGCTGGGCCTGGCCATCGACATCCAGGCGCCCTCCCACCTCAACCTCAGCCAGGCCTTTGGCGAAACCGAGGAAGGAAAATGGGCCGGGGAAAATGCCCACCGCTTCGGCTTCATCCTGCGATACAAAGCTACCTGGCGTGACATCACCGGGGTGAGCGATGAACCCTGGCACTTCCGCTTTGTAGGCATCGCCCATGCGACTGCGATGCACCAGTTGGACATTCCCCTTGAAACCTACTGTGAATATGCGGCCAGACTGCCGGAATATGTGCTGACAGGGGGCAGCCACCCCCTCCTAATCGGCCTTGTCGGCGACCTGATGGCCGGCAGGCAGCCGGAACGCTTGAATATGCTTGAACATGCAACCGCATCGCAACGGGAGGAAGCGCTGCGGGCTGCCACCCTGCCTTACCTGGCGTCGGGCGAAAGCTACGAACAGGCGCTGTGGTATGCCTATCCCACCCCCAAGCCCACTGCGGAGCCCTGGGTGGATGAGGATGAGGACGTCGCCCTGTTTGGAAACTCCGGTCAAAACTGATGGCCTCCCTGTATGACAGGCTGAAAAGCGCGCAGCCCATAAAAGCTGCGGAGCCACGGGCCGTGCAGCAGGAATGCCTGGTGGTCACGAAACGCGTCAGCCTGGGGAAGGTGCCGGATATCTTCCCGGCTCCTATGATGGCAGACATCAGCAACCAGCATGTTCCGAATGACCTTCTGCCCCAGGACCTGCTGTTTCTGGACACGGAGACCACAGGCCTGTCTAGGGGAGCCGGCACCATCGCCTTTTTAATCGGCTACGGGCAGATCAAGGGAAACGAGCTGCACATCACCCAGGTGCTGATGCGGGATTACCACCAGGAAATCCTGCTGCTTAAAGACCTTACAAACCGGCTCCAATCCAGCCAGTGTCTGCTCACCTATAACGGCACCAGTTTTGATTTGCCCCTGCTTCAGGGGCGGCTTGTCATGAACCGCCTGCAAACCGATGTATCCAGCCTAATGCATCTGGACCTGCTGCATGCTGCTAGACGCATTTTCCGCATGCGGCTGGGCCGCTGCCCCCTGATCCGTCTGGAAGAGATGCTGTTTGGATTTGTCAGGGAGGATGACCTGCCCGGGAGCGAAGTACCGGCCCGGTATTTTGAGTATTTGAAGCAGCAGAATGAGGCATTGCTACGGGATGTGCTCGAGCATAACCAGCAGGACATCCACAGCCTGGCCCTGCTGTTTCTGCGGCTGGTACAGGTATACACAAAGCCCCACGAGATTGCGCACCAGCAGGATCTGTTCAGCCTGGGCAGGGTTTATGAGCGCCAGGGGCAGAAGGAGCGCGCCATCTCCTGCTACAAAGCCTGTTCAGAAAAGGCGGTGCGGGACATCGCCAGGCTGCGGATGGCCGAAATCCTCAGGAAACAGCGCAGGGATAACGAAGCCCTGGCGGCATACGAAACCCTCCGGCAAAGCCGGTCGGTGAGCCCGCAGGTGTATATCAGCCTGGCCAAAATCTATGAGCACCGCTTCCGGGACCCGGCCCGTGCCCTTGAAATTGCAAAGCAAGGCATGCTATATTGTTCGGAGCGATTTGGCTTTTTGGCCCAGGAAGATGCAGATTTTCTGGATTTACAGCACCGCAGCCTGCGCTTGAGACGAAAGGTGGACAAAGCCCGTGAAATGGACTGACAGACTGAAGATTCGCGCCGCCCTGCTGAAACACCAGCGCGGCAACAAGGACGAAGCCATGGCAATGTATGAATCCCTGTACAACGACGGGGTCATCATGGCCAATTATATTCTGCCCTACAGCGTGCTGCTGCTGCGCTCGGGCAAGGATGATGTGTACACCAAAGTGCGTGAAATGCTGGTGAAAGCCCAGAAGGCACCGGACCTGAGCGATGACCGGCGGCAGCAGCTGCTGATGAACTACGCCATCGCCGTGTGGAAGCTGGGGGAATTGGACAAGGCGGTCAGCACCCTGGAAGCCTCGCACAAGCAGGCGCCCTGCAGCCTCACCTACCAGGCGCTGGGCTTTTTGTACATCGAAACCGGCGACGCTGAAAAAGCGCTGGCCTACAACATGGAAGCCCTGGACTATGATGACGAGGATTCCGTCACCCTGGACAACCTGGGGCAGATTCACTACCGCCTGCTGGGAGACAAGGAAGCAGCGCTTCCCTATTTTAAAAAGGCCCATGAGAACCGCCCCAGCCAGATTGACACCCTGTATTTTCTTGCCATGTATGACGAGGAAGCGGGACGGTTTCAAGACGCAGAACAAAAACTCACCACAGCCCTGGAAGGCAATTTCTCCCCCCTCAACCACGTGGACCGCCAGATGGCGGAAGAGGCCCTGGAACGCATCAAAGCTGCCGGGAAGAAGGCCGAGAACAGCCTGGAGATTGACTGATTGCTTGATTGGTTGCAGCAGGACCCCTGGGGCTTCCTGCATTTCATGGCATACCGGGCGCCTGCAGTGCTGTTGGCGTTGACTTTGCATGAACTGGCCCATGGCTATGTAGCCTACCGCTGTGGCGACAGCACAGCCCGGGACCTGGGCCGTTTGACCATGAACCCTTTGAAACACCTGGACCTGGTAGGCACCATCAGCATGTTCCTGATGGGCATCGGCTGGGCTAAGCCGGTGCCGGTGAATCCCGCACGGTTTAAGAATGGCCGGATGGATGACCTGAAGGTGTCCCTGGCTGGCGTCACCACCAATTTTATCCTGTTTTTGTTGGCCAGCATGCTCAGCATCCTGGTTGCCAACCAGCTCTATTTGCCAGAGGTGCGGCAGTATTTCGGACTGAACTATTTTCTCAATTTCCAGATGGAAGGCTTTGCCATCCAGCTCTTTCCGCAAAACGACGCCATCCTGAAGGGTTTGTTGAAGACCCCCTGGCTATTGCATATCCAGCGGTTTTTATTGCAGCTGAGCCTGGTGAATCTGGGGATGGGGCTGTTCAACCTGCTGCCCATTCCGCCCCTGGACGGGTTCCATGTGGTGAACGACATCCTCTTCAAGGGGAGAATCAATATCTCCGGACGGGTGTTCCGCTTTACCCACATCGCCCTGCTGATTCTGCTGTTCACCACCAATTTTGTGGGCTCCTGGGTGACCCGGGGCATCTATGCCGTGCAGGGCTTTGTGCTGCCCTTCCTGTTGACCCTCTTTCAGGCAGGCTGACCATGAGCCTTGTCTTCAACCTCAAGGACTACCAGGGCCCCCTGGACCTGCTGCTGCAGCTGATTGGCACTGCCAAGATAGACATCAAGGACATTTTTGTCTCCCAGGTGACGGACCAGTACATCCAGATTGTTCAAAACGCAGGCATCATGGACATGGAGGAGGCCAGCGAGTTCATCCAGATGGCAGCCACCCTCCTTCTCATCAAAAGCCGTTCTATCCTGCCGGTTGTGAAAACGGAAGAGGATGAGGAAGAGGACCCGGAAACCACCCTCATCCGCCAGCTGGAGGAATATGCCCGCTTTCAGCAGCTGGCCACCCAGATGCAGGAGTTTGAACAGGCGGCCTCCCGCCTGTTTTCCAAGCTGCCGGATGAGTTTCCCCTGCCGCCGGTATATGAGCTGGAAGGGCTCACCCTGGACGGGCTGATTGAAGCCTTTGCCAAACTCAGCGCCCGCCTGCTGGCCAGGGAGGAGGAGCATCCTGAACACCGCCGGGTCATCCGCCTGGATCAGCACACCCTGGCGGATTGTATGAAGACCATCATGCACCATACCAAAAAGGGCAGCGTCGGCTTTTCCCGCTTGTTAAGCGATGCTCCCACCAGGAATGAGGTGGTCACCCTGTTCCTGGCCTTGCTGGAGCTGCTCAAACAGGGGCGCCTGAAGGCGGTGCAGGATCAAAATGACGCAGAGATCATGCTGATGCGAAACAGGAGGGGAGAACAGGTCCATGCGGAATGAGCGCTTGTGCGGGATACTTGAATCCATCCTGTTTGTGTACGGGGAAGCCATTGAGGTGGAAACCCTGGCAGATGCCCTGGGCCTGGCGCCCCGCGCAGTCGAAGATGCGCTGGAGGACCTGGACACAGCCATGCAAACGGATTCCCGGGGGCTGCGCATCAAGCGGTTTGCCGGTAAGGTGCAGGTTGTGAGCAAGGCGGACTACGCCACCTATGTGGAGAGGGTGCTCCAGCCGGTACAGCGGCAATCCCTGTCTCAATCAGCTTTGGAAACCCTGGTGATCGTTGCCTACCGCCAGCCCGTGACCCGTCAGGAAGTGGAGGCCATCCGAGGGGTGAAGTGCGATTATTCCTTGCAGTCTCTGGCCCAGAAAGGCCTCATTGCCGACGTGGGCCGGAAGGAGACCCTGGGCCGGCCCATCCTGTACGCTACCACGGATTTGTTTCTGTCCCATTTTGGCATCACCGGCCTGGAAGAGCTACCGGCCCTGCCCGCTGATTTCCCGGGTGAAGCCGGGGTGCAGATGAAGATGGAGATCGATCAGGTCAACACCTGAGCCACCGTCATTTTTTTAGGTATTCCTTGAATCATTATAAAAACAACACCACCAATTTTTGGCGGTGTTGTGGCGTTTTGCAGGTTGATCAGATGATCTTCAGCGTGCTTCTGATGCGGGTGAACACCGTGTTGGAATAATCGGTGTTGTATTCGCCCGGGCCGGTATAATGAATGGACAGCACCCGGTTGTTGTCCAGCAACGCCATGTGGACGCGGCCCCTGACGATGGTGCCGTCATACATCACGCCCCGGTAGGTGACATAGGCGCCGGGCTTGCCCAGCAGGGTGCGCTCGGCGGTGTCGGACAGACGCCATTGCTGGTAGTTGACCTTGCCCAGTTCTGATGCAAAGGTGCGCAGGTCTGTCTTCAGGTTGTTCAGGGTGTAATTGGCATTGACGGCAGACCGGGAGAAGGTGAAGACCACCGAGTAGTTGTCCTTTTGCTGTTCGATGGGCTCGGTCAATACGTAGACATCCGCCTGGCTGTCGTCCACCAGATAGCCCGCCACGCTTTCAAAGGTGATGCCCAGCTTGGCGGCGGTATAGGACGCGAAGGTGAAGGTCAGGTCTGGGCGCTTGGTGGGGGAAGGCATGTCCACCGGGTCTAGGGGAACCGGGGTAGCGCCGGCGTGCTGGGCGACGCCGGAGGCATCATAGTTGCCTTCGGCAATGGGCATGTTATCACCTTCCTCAAGGCTGGGATCATAGCCCTCCGGCAGGCCTTCGATGCCTTCCGCAGCAGGCTGCTCGGGCTGCTCCAGCGGGGATTGCTGCCCGACAGTGCCAGCGCCTTCCGCCGGTACCTCCACATTGGTCTCGGGCGGAACAGGCTTTGGCTGACAGCCAGCCAGCAGCACCAGGGCCAGCGCCAACAATGCGATGAAAACCAGTTTTTTCATACCATCAACCTCCGATGTCGGAAACCTTTTGGAAGTTTCGTAAAATTATTGTAACAATTAAGCAGCGAGGCGTCAAGCAAATCCGTGCATCTTACAGGAAACGGTTGTATGCCCGCTCGTCTTCATCGCGGCGGTTGCGGATCCGGTCCTCTGACAGTTCCTCATCCGCTTCAGAAAAAGGCAGGTTTTCCTCTGTGCTGTCAGCCACTTCTTCATTCAGGTAAAAGGGATGGTATACTCGACGGTCCAGGGAATACACCTTCTCGCTGAACACGCCCTGCCGGGTGCGCAGCTGGGCCGCTCGCATGGCATTGAGCCTTGAATCCAGCACATCCAGCCAGTTGAGCACCTCTGCTTCCGGGAACATGGGGGGGCGGGGACTGCCGTATTCCGGAATCCCGTGGTGGCTTAAAATCATGTGGGCCAGCAGCAAGGGGTATTCATCATCCGGCTTGTAGCCGCAGGTGACGGCGGCGTCCCGCAGATCGGCCACCCCGGTGACAATATGCCCCAGGAGCAAGCCTTCCTTGGTGTATTCAGACACAGCGCCCATCTCATTGGCGTTCATCTCATCCAGCTTGCCCAGGTCGTGCACGATGACCCCGGCGGTCACCAGGTCCTCCTCCAGGTAGGGATAGCAAGTGCAGATAGCTTTTGCAGCCCTGAGCATGTCCGTCAGGTGGTGCAACAGGCCGCTGCGTTCGGCATGGTGCATGCTCTGGGCGGCCGGGTAATATAAAATCTTGTCAGCAGCCCGCCTGACCAATTCGTTCACGATGTCCTTCAGCACCTGGTTTTGCATGCCGTCAATGATGCCCTGAACTTCACTGAACATTTCTTCCGGGGTGCGGGGCGCAGCGGCCACCAGTTCGGACAGTTCCACCTGGTCCTGGGGTTCGCTGGACCGCATCCGTTCAATGCGCATCTGCAGTTTGCCGCTGTATTCCGTGATGGTGGCGCGGACCTTCAGCACACTGCCGGCTTCCGGCGCCGGCTCATCGCCGCTGTTCCAGACCTTGGCATTCATTTCATGGCTGTTGTCTGCCAGGTTGATGTCCAGGTAGGGGTCCCCGTTTTTGTTCACGCGCCTGGAGGCGGATTTAACAATTAAAAAGCCTTCAAAGCGCTGGTCTTTTTCAAGCTGGTTCAGTTTAGTCTGATTCATCATACGCTCCTGATTGGATCATTCGGTTTTCAAAGAGGGTGAAGTCCTGGTTCCAGGTCAGTTCCACTGTGGCCAGGGGGCCGTTGCGCTGCTTGGCCACAATTACTTCCGCCAGGCTGGGGTCTCCCTCTTCCTTGTTGTAGTAATAGGGCCTGTGCAGGAACATGACCACGTCGGCATCCTGCTCGATGGAGCCGGAGTCCCGCAGGTCGCTGAGCACCGGCTTCACGCTGCCGGTGCGCTTCACATTGGCCCGGGACAGCTGGGCACAGGCCAGCACCGGCACTTTCAATTCCAGGGCGATGCCTTTGAGCTTCCTGCTGATTTCACTCACTTCCAGCTGCCGGTTTTCTGTGCGGCCATCCGCTGTCATCAGCTGCAGATAGTCGATGACCACCAGGTCCAGCCCTTTTTCGGTCATCAGCCGGCGGCAGCGGGAGCGCAGCTGGGCAGGGGTTAGGGAGGAGCTGTCGTCCAGGTACATCCGGGTTTCAGACAGCGGCCCCAGGGCTTCTGACAGGCGCTGCCAGTCCTTGCTGCTCAATGAGCCATTGCGCACATTTTGCATGTTGACCCGGGCATCGCCACACAGCATGCGCATGGCCAGCTGCTCCTTGGGCATTTCCAGGCTGAACACCGCGATGGATTTGCCGTATCTTGCAGCATACGCAGCGATGTTCATGACAAAGCTGGTTTTGCCCATGCTGGGGCGCGCGCCCACCATCACCAGTTCACCGCCGTGCAGCCCGGTGAGCAGCTGGTCCAGGATGGAAAAGCCTGTGGGGACGCCGGCAATCTGGCCCTTGTTGCGCACCAGTTCTTCAATCTGGGCCAGGGTCTTTTTCATGACCTCGCGGATGGGGGTCAACTGCTCGCTGCCGGTGCGTTTCATGACGATGTCAAAAATCGTCTTTTCTGCGAATTGGAGGGTTTCCGCCATGTCCATGCGCTGTTCAAAGCAGACGCGGCTGATGTCCCCCGATGCGGCAATCAGCTTACGCAGGGTGGCTTTTTCCAGTACGATGTCCACATAGTGCTTCAAAAACGCTGTGGAGGAAACCGACTGGGTGAGCTGAACCAGGTATTCCACGCCGCCAATGCCATCCAGCGCCCCGGATTTCGATAGCTCTGCGTTCATGGTGATCAGGTCCACGCTGCGGGCCTGGGCGAAAAGCTGGGCCATGGCGCGGTAGATGACCTGGTGCTGGGGATGATAATAATCCTCCGCCACCAGGGTTTCCATCACCAGCAGCAGCCCGGCCGGGTCCAGCATCGCTGAACCCAGGGTTGCTCGCTCTGCCTCCAGGCTTTGGGGCAGCACGCGGACCAGGTCGCCCGAGGTATAGGTGCTCACGCTTCCCTCCAGATGATTTTCAGACGTGTTGACGGATGCAGCATCACTTGATGGCCGTCACCCGCACGGTCATGGTCACCTTCACGCCGGCATACAGGCTGATGACGATGTCAGAGTCCCCGGCATTGCGGATGGGCTCGGACAGCTCGATTTTGCGCTTGTCAATCTGAACCTCATGCTGCTGGTTCAGGGCATCGGCCACCTCCTGGCTGGTGACGCTGCCGTAGAGCTTGCCTTTTTCGCCGCCCTTGGCTTCCAGGTGAATCACCTTGCCCTTCAGGTTCGCTGCCAACTCCTCCGCTTCCTTCAAACGGGCCGCTTCCTTGGCCCGCTCAATCTCGTTGCGGCGCTCCACCTCGGCCACGGCCTTGGGCGTGGCTTCCATGGCCCATTTCCTGGGGAACAAAAAGTTGCGGGCGTAGCCATCGGACACGTTGATGATCTGGTTGCGCTTCCCGGTGCCGGGAATATCCTGCAAAAGAATGACTTTCATACAGACCTCCTGAAAATTGGTTGTGTTTATGCTGAAAGAGGCGGGGACTGCTCCGTCCTGAGCTGGCGTGGGTCGGCAAACTGGTCATAGATGCCGATGAACATCGCGGCAGGGGAGAGGATGACGAACATCAACAGCAGTAGCAGGAACCGCAGCCACGGCCGGGTGCCGCGCCTTTTCATGGTGAAGTTCAGATAGGACAATCCCTGCAAAACATAGAGTGCAGAAAATACGTTGAACATCAGCTGCCCCGCCACCATCAGCACGGGATGGGTGCTGAGGATGGTGATCAGGTAGCCCAGGGCCAGCGCGGTCATTTTCCGACCGTAAGCCTTGGGGATGAACCACTTTGAAAACGGCGGCATCCCCAGGCTGGGCGCCGTGCTGTAGCGGGTGCTCAGCTTGATGGCCAGGCCGCTGCCTGCCGCTGAAAGGATGATGGAAAAATTGGTGAGCAGGCCAGGGAGCAAGCCCGCAGCCAGGGCGGTGACCCGGGCTGAAATCTGCTTGTAAAACTCTTCAATCACTTCAGGTTTGAAGGTCCATCCGCCCATCTGGTTGCTGTCAAAGACCTGCGTTCCTGCTTCCTGGCCGTGGGACAGCAATCCGCTTTGCCAGAAGGTGTACAGCAGGCTGTCCCGGCGGGGGAACTGATCAAGGCCTTCAATGGCCTCTTTGGCAAGGGCTTCATACAGGTTGCCGCCAGCCTGCCGTTGCAACATGATGAACACCACCATGATGCCAATGACCATGGCAGCAACCAGCACCCCGCAGGTTTTGAAAAAAGGCAGCTGTTTTTCCAGGCAGTAGGCGAAGGCGGCGGATACGGGCAACAGGTAGACCGCCAGCCACAGGCCGCCGTTGCCATAGATCATCCGGGCGCCAAGCAGCATCAACACCAGGCTGAAAAATGCAGGGAGGATGCCCCCCAGGGCAACCACCAGCAGCATCAGAAGGGGGAACAGGACCAGGCCCACGCTCAGGAAGGTGATTGCCGGCAGAAAGGACATTTGCAGGAAAAACACGACTGCACCAGTGAGCAGCATCCAGACCAAAGCCTGCCTGGGGTTTGTGAAAAGCCGGATTGTGCCCATGTGTCTTGCGTTCCTCATTGCATTACAGTTCTTACGATTTTACCGGGCCGTCCATAGGCTGTCAAGGACGGCAAGGGCTCACAGGTGCAGGTCATTCACCACATCGTCCATCACGGCCATCAGGTAGGGCTTGCCCCGCTCGTTGAGCTTCTGCTGGGCAATTTCCTCCGTGTTCATGGGAACGGCCTGGCCGCCGGAGGTGTAGACGGTGAAGGCCCGGGGCAGGTCGCTGACAAAGGCGCAGGCGATGTAGGTGCCGTTGTTGCCGTTCTTGTTGAAATAGAAGGCATGCACCCCTTTGCCAGCCCTGCGCTGGCTGTCAATCATGTTGCCGGGCACCCGCTTCATATAGCCGCGCTCACTGATCAACACCATCATGTCGCCATTCTGGACGCCGCCTGCCAGGAGCAGGTGGTCCTTTTGCGCCAGGCGGATCCCGATGACCCCTCGGGTGACCCGGCCGGTTGCAGGCACTTCGTCCGCGGGGAAGCGGATCAGCATGCCGCCTCTGGACAGGCAGAACACATCGTCCTGGGATTTGAGGGTGGTGACAGCCACCAGGCTGTCCTTCTTGGCCAGCCCGATGGCGGCCACCTTGCTGCGCCGCACTGCGTATTCTGAGAACAGGCTGCGCTTCACCATACCCCGTTTGGTAAAGAAGAACAGGTCCGGTTCGTCCGCCAGGTCGTTGTTGGGCATCAGGACGACGCTGACGCAGTCCTCGCCTTCTTCCAGGCCGTTGAGCACCCCGGCCAGCACGGTGCCCCTGTCACGGGGCCTGAAGGATTCCTCAATCTGCACCACCGGTACCTGGTAGCAGTTGCCGATCTGGGTAAAGAACAATAGGGTCTGGTCCGTCATGGCCTTGAACACATACCAGTTCTGCTCGCTGGGGGTGGCAGGCAGCTCCATCCGGTCAAACACCCGCTGGTGCATGCGGCGCAATTGCCCGCCCTTGGTGATGACCACCACGGTTTCTTCCGGCACCGGCACGTCTGTGGCCTGCATCAGGGCCGCTTCTTCCTGGTCCTGCATCATGATCTGGGTGCGCCGGTCATCCCCGAACTTGTTGGAGATTTCAAGCAGCTCTTCCTTGATGACGCCGATTAAGCGGTGTTCGTGCTTCAGGATGGCTTCCAGTTTTGCAATCAGCTTCTTGGTTGCCGCATGCTCTTCCCGCAGGGTCAATATCTCCAGCCCCGTCAGCCGCTGCAGGCGCAGGTCCAGGATGGCCTGGGCCTGAATGTCGCTGAATGCAAAGCGGGCTATCAGGCGCTCTTTTGCCTCTTTTGCATTTTTGGAAGCGCGGATTAAGGCAATGATCTCATCCAGGTTGTCCACCGCAATGATGAGCCCGTCCAGGATATGCAGCCGGTGCCTGGCCTGCTCCAGGTCATAGCGGGTGCGCTTGGTGACCACGTTCTTCTGGTGGGTGATGTAGTGGCTCAGCGCCTCAATGAGCCCCATCTGCCGGGGCTTGCCCTCTGCAATGGCCACCATGTTCACCCCGAAGGTGATCTGCAGATCGGAATACCGGTACAAAAAGGCCAGCACCGCCTGAGGGTCTACATCCTTTTTCAGCTCAACCACGGCCCGCAACCCGGTGCGGTCGGACTCGTCCCGGATGTCATAGATGCCGCCCAGGGCTGCTTTTTTCTCCTCCGACAAACGCAGGATTTTTTCCAGCATCTGCGCTTTGTTCACCTGATAGGGCACCTCGGAGATGCACAGCAGGTGGCGCCCGGATTTGCCCTGTTCGATGTCCACCCGGGCCCGGAGGGTGAGCTTGCCCCGTCCGGTTTCGTAGGCGGCCTCAATCTCCTTGGTGTCCAGCAGGATGCCCCCGGTGGGAAAATCCGGCGCCGGCATGATCTGCATCAGCTCCTTAAGGCTGGCATCCGGGTTTTCCATCAGGTGGATGGTGGCAGCGATGGCTTCCCGCAGGTTGTGGGGCGGGATGTTGGTGGCCAGGCCCACGGCGATGCCGGAGGCGCCGTTCACCAGCATGTTGGGATAGCGCGCAGGAAGCAGGTCCGGTTCCTTTAAGGTGTCGTCAAAATTGAGGCGGTAGGGGACGGTGTCTTTTTGCAGGTCCCGCAGCATTTCCAGGGCCAGGGGGGACATGCGGGCCTCTGTATAGCGCATGGCGGCAGCGCTGTCACCGTCGATGGAGCCGAAGTTGCCGTGGCCGTCCACCAGCATGCCCCGCATAGAAAAATGCTGGGCCATCCGCACCAGGGCATCATATACCGAGGTTTCGCCGTGGGGGTGGTATTTGCCCAAACAGTCTCCCACGATGCGGGCGCATTTGCGGTGGGGCTTGTCCGGGCTTAAGGACAGCTCCTGCATGGTGTACAGGATACGCCGCTGGACAGGCTTCAAGCCGTCCTCCACCCGGGGCAGGGCGCGCTCCATGATGACATGCTCCGCATAGGGCATCATGCTGCTGGCCAGCACCTCCTCCAGGGAGGACTGGATGACTTCGTTCAATCGTTCTTCAATGGGTTTCTTTGCCATGTTGCTCCTTAGCGCTGCTGGTCAATGAAGTTGTCCGGCTTGTTAAAGTTGGCGTTTTCGCTGATGTATTCCCGCCGCGGCTCCACCTTGTCGCCCATCAATATGGTGATCAGGCGGTCGGACTCGGCCCCGTCTTCAATGGTCACCTGGGTGAGCTTGCGCTGGGCAGGGTCCATGGTGGTGTGCCACAATTGCTCGGGGTTCATTTCGCCCAGGCCTTTGTAGCGCTGCAGGGTGTAGTTTTTGCCCTTGGGCAGCAGGCTGTTGAGCTCCTTGTCATCATAGGCGTACAGCTCCTTGTTGCCAGTCTTAATCAGGTACAAAGGGGGCATACCGATGTACACATGGCCGGCGCTGATCAAATCCCGCATGTAGCGGAAAAAGAAGGTGAGCAGGATGGCCCGGATGTGGGCACCGTCCTGATCCGCGTCTGAGAGGATGATGACCTTGTCGTATTTCAGGGACTTGAGGTTGAAATCCCGGTCGATGTTGGTGCCCAGGGCGGTGATGATGGAGCGGAACTCCTCGTTGGCCAGCACCTGGTCGATGCGTTTTTTTTCCACGTTCAACGGCTTACCCCGCAGGGGAAGGATGGCCTGGAAGCGCCGGTCCCGGCCCTGCTTGGCGCTGCCGCCAGCGCTGTCCCCTTCCACGATGAACAGCTCGTTCTCCCTGGGGTTGCGCCCGGTGCAGCTGGACAGCTTGCCCACCAGGGGGGCGGCTTCCAGTTCACTCTTGGTGCGGGCCACATCCCGTGCTTTCCGGGCAGCCTCCCGCACCTTGGCGGATTTGATGGATTTTTCGATGATTTTCTGCGCCACGGCGGCGTTGCGCAAATCCTCCAGGTATTCGGACAGCCGCTGCAAAGCCAGTGCTTCCACCACAGGCCGCACCTCGGTGTTGCCCAGGCGGCCCTTGGTCTGGCCCTCAAACTGCGGATTGGGCACCTTCACCGCCAGGATGGCCGTCATCCCTTCCCGGTAGTCCTCGCCTGCCAGGTTGTTGTCCTTTTCCTTGAGGGCGCCGATTTTCCGGGCGTAATCATTAAATGCCTTGGTGAGGGCGGACCGGAAGCCCACTTCGTGGCTGCCGCCTTCCCCGGTGGGGATGTTGTTTACGTAGGAGAACAGGTTCTCCGTGTAAGAATCAGTAAACTGGATGGCGGCCTGCATCACGATGTCATCCCGGCTGCCTTCCAGCAGGATGACGCCGTCGTGAAGGGCGGTCTTGTCGGTGTTGAGGAAGCCCACATAGTCTGCAATGCCGCCTTCGTACTGGAAGCTTTTGGTCTGGTTGCCGGGCGCCGGGGCCCGTTCATCGGTGAACTTGATCAGAAGGCCCTTGTTCAGATAGGCCAGTTCCCGCAGCCGCCTGGCCACCAGCTCGCTGTTGAACTGAGTTTCTTCAAAAATCTCTTTATCCGGCAGGAAGCGTACCAGGGTGCCGCGTTTGCGAGTGTTGCCCACCCTTTGGAGGCCTTCCTTGGTTTGTCCGGGCAGCATCTTCTTGGTTTTTGGGTTCATGATGGTGTGAAAGCGGATTTTCCAATGGGTCCAGTCCCTGAAGCTTTCCACCTCCATCCACTCGCTCAGAGCATTCACCACCGAGGCGCCCACCCCGTGCAGGCCGCCGGAATAGCTGTAGTTGTTGTGATCAAATTTGCCGCCGGCATGCAGCTTGGTGTAGATCACTTCAATGCCGGAAATCTTCAGGACGGGATGGGGGTCCACCGGCACGCCGCGCCCGTTGTCCCATACGCTGGCGGAGCCGTCCTGGTGCAGGGTGACGGACACCTCTGAAGCAAAGTCATTGGAAGCCTCGTCGATGGCGTTGTCCACGATTTCCCACAGCAGGTGATGCAAGCCCCGGGAGCCGGTGGAGCCGATATACATGCCAGGCCGGAGCCGGACGGCGTCCAGCTCTTCCAGTACCTGGATATTTTCAGAGGTGTAATTTTGTGCCATGCTTGTCTCCTTGTATGATTGCGGGGTGGAAACTGCCCGCAAGGGGTTGAAACCGCGACGATAGTACCATATTCTACCAATGTGGACAAGGAAACAATCTTGACAACACATGGTTTACAAGGCCTCAAACCTGTGTTAAGATACCACAAGTGGCATTATCCGCCTGCACGGGTCTGCGATTCTCCAACGCGTTGCTGTGCCTGCGGGGATTAAAAAGCGGCCAGCCACCCGCACAACAGGAGGAAACCCATGGACAAGGAAAAGAAAGCCCAGATCATGAAGCAGTTCGCCCGCCACGAGGGCGACACCGGCTCACCCGAGGTGCAGGTTGCCCTGCTCACCGCCCGGATCAACCATTTGAACGAGCACCTGAAGATCAACAAGAAGGACCACCACAGCCGCAGGGGCCTGCTGCTCATGGTGGGCCAGCGCAGGGGACTGCTGGACTACCTGATGCGCACCGATATCGAGCGCTACCGCAGCCTGATTGCCGAACTGGAACTGCGCAAGTAAGAGGACAACAAGCGGTCGAAACCCGGCAAGCGGGTTTCGGCCTTTTTGATGGAAGGGTGTCAGCATCGCTGGCACCGGAAGAGGAGAGAGAAAGAAATGGAACACAAAACCTACCAAATGGAATTCGCCGGACGCACCCTGAGCTTTGAGTTTGGCCGCTATGCGGGCCAGGCCAATGGCGCAACCCTGGTACGCTACGGCGACACGGCGCTCCTGGTCAGCGCCACCGTGTCTGAGAAACCCCGCGACGGCGTGGATTTCTTCCCCCTGAGCGTAGACTACGAGGAGAAGCACTACGCGGTCGGCAAAATCCCCGGCGGCTTCATCAAGCGGGAAGGCCGCCCCACGGAGAAGGCCATCCTCACCTGCCGCCTGGTGGACCGCCCCCTGCGCCCCCTGTTTCCCGACGGCATGCGCAACGACGTGCAGATCGTTGCCACCGCCCTGTCCGTGGACACCAACAACCCCCCGGAAATCCCCGCCATGCTGGGCTCATCCATTGCCCTGGCTGTGAGCGATATTCCCTGGGCCGGCCCCACAGGCTCCGTGCTGGTAGGCCGGGTCAACAACCAGCTGATTTTGAACCCTGATGAAGAGCAGCGCGCCCAGAGCGACTTGCACCTGGTGGTCTCCGGCACCAAGGACGCCATCATGATGGTGGAGGCCGGCGCCAACGAACTGAGCGAAGACGTGATGCTGGAAGCCATCCTGTATGCCCATGAAGCCATTAAAGAACTGGTGGCCTTCCAGGAGAAGATTGTTGCTGAGATCGGCAAGGCCAAGCGGGAGTTCCCCCTGGTGACCACGGGCGAAGACATCGTTGACGCCGTCCGGGAATACGCCCGTGACAAGGTGAAGCATGCGTTCTCCACCTTCGACCGGGAGGAGCGCCACCAGCGCGAAGACCAAGTGAAGGAAGAGGTCAAAGCCCATTTTGCAGAGATTTTCCCCGAGCGGGAAAGCGAGGTCAGCGACGCCCTGTACAACCTCACCAAGGAGGTCATGCGCCGCAAGATCCTGGACGAGGGCATCCGCCCCGACGGCCGCGGGGAGCATGAAGTGCGACCCATCTGGTGTGAAGTGGGCATCCTGCCCCGCACCCATGGCAGCGCGGTCTTCACCCGCGGCCAGACCCAGGCCCTCACCGTCGCCACCCTGGGCAGCCTCCGGGACGCCCAGATTCTGGACGGCCTGTCCAATGAGGATTCCAAGCGCTACATCCACCATTACAACATGCCGCCCTATGCCACTGGCGAAGCCGGCAGGATGCGCTCTCCCGGCCGCCGGGAAATTGGCCATGGCGCCCTGGCAGAGCGGGCCCTGGAGCCCGTCATCCCCAGTGAGGACGACTTTCCCTACGCCCTGCGCCTGGTGAGTGAGATTCTCTCCAGCAACGGTTCCTCCTCCATGGCTTCCGTTTGCGGCAGCACCCTCTCCCTGATGGACGCCGGCGTGGCCATCAAGGCCCCTGTGGCCGGCATCGCCATGGGCCTCATCAAAGATGATGCTTCCGACAAGGTGGCGGTGCTCACCGACATCCTGGGCCTGGAAGACTTCCTGGGCGACATGGACTTCAAGGTGGCCGGCACCATGAACGGCATCACCGCCATCCAGATGGACATCAAAATCAAGGGCATCGACCAGCCCATCCTGAAGCGGGCCCTGGAGCAGGCCCTCAAGGGCAGGCTGCACATCCTGGAGATCATGCTGGCCACCCTGCCGGCACCCCGTCCCCAGCTGAGCAAATATGCCCCCAAGATTGTGACCTTCTTCATCAACCCGGACAAGATCCGCGAGGTCATTGGCCCTGGCGGCAAGATGATCAACAAAATCATCGCCGACACCGGCGTCAAGATTGACATCGAGGACGACGGCCGCGTCGCCATTGCCACTCCGGATGAAGAGGCAGCCGCCAAGGCCCGCCGCATCATCGAAGGCATCGCCAAAGATGTGGAAGTGGGCGAGGTCTATGAAGGCAAGGTGGTGCGCATCCTCAGCACCATGGGCGCCTTCATCGAGCTGCTCCCCGGCAAGGACGGCCTGCTGCATATCTCCAAGATGGCCAATGAGCGGGTGGAGAAGGTGGAAGATGTGATGAGCATCGGTGACATGGTGGAGGTCAAGGTCTCCGAGATCGACGCCCAGGGCCGCATCAACCTGCTGCGCAATGACATGGAGTACAGACCCCGCACCTTCAACCGGCCGGGCCCCGGTGGCGGTGAAGGCGGTTCCCGTCCGCCGCGCCGTGACGGGCGTCCGCCCCGCCGCAGCAGCAACAACTAAGATTTCAAACACTGCGCGAAACGGCTTGTCTTTTGGTAGACAAGCCGTTTCCTGCAGGATGACAGGAGCAAGATGATTCATACACATGTGTTGTCAAACGGCCTGCCCCTCCTGATGGAGCGCCTGCCCTATTTGCGCAGCGCCTCTCTGGGGGTGTTTGTGAAGGCAGGCTCCATCATGGAAACGCCGGAAGAGAGCGGGCTGTCCCATTTCATCGAGCACATGGCCTTCAAGGGAACGGCCACCAGAAGCACCCGGCAGATTGCGGAAGAGATTGACATGCTGGGCGGCAACGTGAACGCAGCCACCAGCAAAACCATCACCAGCTACTACGCCCGCATCACCGACAAGGACCTGGGCAAGGCCATCGGCCTGCTGGCCGACATGCTGATCAACCCCAGGTTTGAACAGGGTGAGTTTGAAAAAGAGCAGCAGGTCATCTTGGAAGAAATCGCCATGGAGGCAGACACGCCGGAAGACCTGGTGTTCAACCTGCTCCACGAGGGCGTATACCAGGACCAAAGCCTTGCGAAGACCATCCTGGGCACGCGGCAGGTCATCAGCCGGCAGACCCTGGCCGGCCTGCAGGCCTACCGGGCACAGTATTACCAGCCTGGCAATGCCGTGCTGTCCGTGGTGGGACGATTTGACCAGCAGCAGCTCATCGACTGGGCGGAAACTGCCTTCGGCAGCTGGCAGGGGCAGGAAAACAGACCATTCCCTGTAAATCATTTTCAAAACAGCGGCAAGGTGCTGACCCTGAACAAGGATGTGGAGCAGACCCATATCTG
>Ga0209510_1002686_pt1 | contig 17758 bp, 20 predicted proteins | sample BiotimSIPDNA_FD_185749 | JGI IMG/M metagenome (GOLD analysis project Ga0209510, IMG submission 185749) | Anaerobic biogas reactor microbial communites from Washington, USA - Biogas_R1 time_0 SIP DNA (SPAdes) (version 2) | ecosystem: Engineered > Bioreactor > Anaerobic > Unclassified | place... | reverse complement strand
TCGAATCGCTTCTCGATCTGAAGGAAGCTTTAAAATCGGCTTACAAAAATGATGCGGTCTTAACGCATCACCAATCACATCCTCCAAAGTCATCGTTAAATGATGAACCGTGATTGTACCTGCTACTGTAGAAGGCATTTCTAAAACCGCTTTCACAGCTGCTGCTGTAGAAACATGTTCAAATACAATTCTTAATTTCGGAAATTTTTGAGCTAGCGTTTTTATTTTCGGGATAAAAGCAGTTTCTCGATCTAAACAAAAAACATTGGGCTCTTCAGCATGAACAGAAAAGACAAAGCCCATTTTTTCCATCATTGAAACGACAGGGAAAATGCTTTCGAAATCACTCACTCCATCTTCACTATTTGTCGTTACTCCAGCAGGATAATATTTGCCAGCGACCACACCCATCGCTTTAAATGATTCTAAATCAGAAACTGTAAGACCTGGGTGAATTTTAAACGTCATCAAAGGCTCGAGATTTGGCGCTGCCGACAGAATTGCATTTTTGTAATTAAGAATGCTTTCTGTTGTAGACAGTGCAGGCACCGTGTTTGGCATCACAAGAATGCGACCAAATTGGCAAGCAATATCTCTTGCATAATCGGCTAATGCATCTCCTTGGCGAAGATGCACATGGAAATCATCAGGTAAAGGTAATTTTAAGGTAGACATCACCCTTGTAAAATAAGTAAATCTGGCAAAGAAGGAAATATTTAATCGTCTATTTCAACGACTTTTTTTGAATTAGTAGAACCTAATAGGATTCGCACTGCTCTTTTTGGCTTTTTAAAAAATTCTGCTAACAATAAACAGACAGCTTCATTCGCCGCACCCTCCACAGGAGGTGATTTCACTTCTACTTTATAGGAACCATCGGGAAGAGGACCCAAAACGCGTTCTCTTTTACTACGTGCATGAACCTTGATGTTGATTTTCATAAATCAAGCAAGAACCTGACCACTCCCTGGTGAAGGTCTTTTCACAACAGAAGGATCTTCAGCTAATGACCGTTGATCTTGTTCCATGGCTCTCAGTAATTCTTCTTGACTGCGAATCAATGCTCGTGTACGGATAAAATAGTTTGCTCGAAGCTGTTTCAATTGTTCAATTTCACTGCGCATTTCTTCTGCCTGACGTTTTGTGTTTTCCACTTCACGAACGGCACGTGCTTTTGCCTCTGCAATAATCAACTCGGCTTCTTTATCAGCACTGCGCTTGACTTCATCAACACTTCTTTGCATGGTCATCACAGCATCTTGAATTGTTTTTTCAATCTGCTTATAGTAATTCACTCGTTCTTCGGCAATTTTAAGACGTTCTACTAAATCGGTTCTCATGCGAGACATTTGTTCAAATGCTTGGGCGGCAGTTTCTAAAAAAGCCTTTACTTCTTCAGGATTAATACCCCCAAAACGTTTAGTACTAAAAGTTTGATTGCGAATATCCAAAGGAGTGAGTTCCATTTTTACCTACCGAAAAAACTGACTTTTTAGAAAATATATAAAAACTATTGTGATTCATACCAGTTTTGATTGTTTCGTCGACCATTGTTTTGCTTTGATTTCATCCACGACCTCGAAAAAACTCTTTCCAACTCTTTTTTGATACTTTCTACGCTTATAAAAGCCTCAAAAACAAGCAAATCCCTTATAAAAACCCTGTTTATATATTAAAAGGCTTTCGATTTATGGCCTCTTTATAATTATTATTTCAGTTTTCCCATTTGAACTGTTTATATTAGTCACATGCCTCATTTTGTATATATGCTTGAGTGTGCGGGTAATCGAATTTATACTGGCTATGCGACAGACGTGGAGAAGCGTTATCAAAAACATTGCGAAGGCAAAGGGGCCCACTTTACAAAAGTGTTCCCTCCACAGAGAATCCTCAAAATATTTGAAACCATGACAAAGTCAGAAGCTCTATCTCTAGAATTCAAAATCAAACAACTCCCCAAGCCTAAAAAAGAACGTCTGATTTTAGGACAACTGGAGATTTAGTTTCTATAAACGTTCACCACTATATTTAATGAAAAACAACACAAGTACTTCAATCTCTCTTTCTATATTTTTTTCTTTAACAAGAGGTTTTTTATGTGGATATTATTAGCTATTGCTTCTGCATTTTTTGCCGCCTTGACATCCATTCTCGCAAAAATTGGGATTGAAGGCATGAGCTCTAACCTTGCTACAGCGATTCGTACCGTTGTTGTTTTAGTGATGGCATGGGCGATTGTTTTTATCAGCGGCGCCCATAGTGGCATTCATAACATCACCCAAAAATCATGGCTTTTTTTAATCCTTTCAGGAATTGCCACTGGACTTTCTTGGCTTTGTTATTTTAAGGCACTACAACTTGGAGATGCGAGTCGAGTAGTGCCCATTGATAAATTTAGCGTCGTAATTACGATGGTACTTGCTTTTACCATTTTAGGAGAAGCAATGACGGCAAAGACGATTGTCGGCGGCGCCTTAATTACGCTCGGTACTTTTGTTTTAATTCTCTAATTCATACTTTTCTAAAACACCCGTATTTTTCTTCTTTAAAAACAAAAAACCTCCGGCATTATTATGCGCGGAGGTCTTTTTTATTAGGCCTATCTATTACTTAAGAGAAGAGACCTGAACATCCCAAGACTGACCATTTAAGCCAATACGATATGTATTTGTGCCTTTCACAGTCATTCCAGCAGTATTAACAGCTGGTGCCGCAGGAGCGGCCTTTGGAGCCACAGCCGCATTAGGATCTTTTTTAGGAACGCCAATCTTGCGGTTACCCTTCAAGAAATCAATTCCTTTATTACCACCCTTAGTATTTAAAGCCCCAACGATAAAGATGTTTTCATCGGTAATAGGCAAGTTGTTTTCTTCCAAAAGCTTTTTAGCCTTAGGAATACCTGGTTCGATAATATCAGCGGCACACAAAACACCTGGATGCACTTTTGCAAATGGTTCCATTTTGAGTTGCTCTGCAGCTATTTTAACAAGTTCAGGATCTGGTTCTGTAGGTGTTTTACCATAATAACCAAGAATCATTTTTCCATAACCTTCAGTCATTTTTGTCCAAGTATCAAGCCCTTTACTCTTATTCACTGTATTCACAAAGGCTTGTTGGAAATAGAACTGAGAAACTGGAGTTACTGAAGAGGCAAATCCACCACGACTGACACATTCACTCATATTGGCAATCACTTGATCATAGAGATGGAACGTTTTTGTTTCACGCATCATCAATGTGTTTGCAGTTAAAGCACCACCAGGCATAGGTGAGAAGATCACGTCTGTAGAAATCTGGAGAGCTTCTGGTGGGAATTCGTAATCTTTCAAGCATTCCACACTAACATTGTTAGCTTCCATGATCTTAGAAATTTGATCATCAACAATACCATCACCTAAAGCAAGCTTATAATCCGTGCCCTTAAGTGCATGATAAAGAGAGAATAAATCAGGTTGACCTGTACCACCAGAAAGAGGCTTACGAGCCAAGTCAACACCACTACAGCCACCTTCAATAGCAGCAACATATTGAGCAACTCCAGTGCCGCATGTATCATGCGTATGCATACGAATTTCTACAGAATCGCCCAAAAGCTTACGAGCAAGCTTAATGGTTTCATATACTTTGCGTGGGTTACAAGTACCAGAAGCATCTTTAAAGCAAATGGAAGAATATGGAATACCAGCGTTCAAAATATCTTTTAGAGTCTTGATATAAAATTCTGGATCATGTGCCCCAGTGCAACCTAATGGGAGTTCCATCATGGTAATCACGACTTCATGTTCAAGGCCTGCATCATGAATGCATTGTCCAGAGAAAATCAAGTTATTTACATCGTTTAAGGCATCAAAGTTACGAATACGAGTCATACCATGTTTCTTAAACATATCGGCATGAAGCTTAATCATGTCTTTTGGTTGTGCTTCAAGAGCCACAACGTTAATACCACGAGCTAATGTTTGTAAACGAACCTTTGGGCCGACTACGCGACGGAATTCATCCATCATATCAAAAGCATCTTCACCCACATTTTGATAAAGAGCCTGGAAGCGAGCGCCACCACCTGCTTCAAAATGCTGAATTCCCGCAGCACAAGCAGCTTCTATAGCTGGCATAAAATCTTTTGTAAACGCACGAGCACCGAAAATGGATTGGAATCCATCACGGAAGGAGGTATCTTGGAAGAGAATCTTTTTCATTCTGTTTTTCCTGTGGGGTTCGTCACCCCGGTCTATTGGTCTATCAATACTGTGCTAAAGATACAAAAAAAAATGAAATTAAGGACACGCCTAAAATCTCATTTTTTAGAGGTATCATTAAATAAATAAAATCGTGTTCAATTTCGAACGATACTCCCACGTCAATTCATGTTTTGGGCCTAAAACGCCAAAAAGAGTTAGCATCGCTTTAGACGCAGCACCATTATTCCACTCTTTATTCTTTTGTACCAAATCTAAAAAGCGTTGTAAAGCCTTTTTATATTCACTTTGAACAGCAAAAAGGCTTGCTTCATGATAAATCTGAGCATCCTCTCCCTGAACATCTGTTTTTGCGACTTCTACATGAAAATCAATTAAAGATAAATAGGAACGAGCTGAAGTATACTCATCATCAGAAGCGATAAAACCTTCTAAAATTCCTTTAGCTAAGGGCACATGACCTTGCCCAAGAAGTGCTTTTGCTTTCAAAAGTAAATAGGGTTTATTGCCTGAATTTTCTTTAAGAACAGATTCGATTAGAGGAAGAGCCTCATCCCATAATTTCTGTTCGATAAGATTTTCCACATTTATAAGATATCGTTTTTCATCTGAAAGAAAGTGCTTTTCTAAACGAGCTTTCAATTTATCTTCTGGCATTACTCCAGAAATGGCATCGATAATCTGGCCATCAGAAATGATACGAACATCAGGAAGCGACTGCACTCGAAATACTTGAATAAACTGGCTATTTTCAGGAACGTCTAAATTAACTGTTCCTAAAGTAAAATCTAAAATAGAAGCCTGTTTTTCAAGTAACGCAGCAAAAGTAGCGCATTCTGGGTATCTCGAAGAAAAGAAATGCAAAACAACTGGCCTTTCCTTAGAAGCGGCCATAACCATGGAATCAAAATTTTCAAGTGTAATTTCTAAGATTTGCGACATAGAACAGAATTTAAATAAAAGAAAATCATTTTAATTTTCATTAAGAAAAAAGCCCCTTAAAAACACTTCATTTTTAAAAAATAAAGCCAAAATACCAATGCCGCTTTTGTTATATTACTTCAATATGTCAAATATTTGTCCTTTTTGTGAAACCCCTGTTTCAAGTATAAAACTGCAACATTTTGTTTTGCGCATTTGCCCAAAATGTTATTCTACCTTTTTTCCTGCAAAAAATACTATGAGTTTTCGTGGTGAAGTTTCTGATAAAACACGAGAAAGTTGGCTATCTGTGCTTAAGTCCAAAGATGTCAAAGATCCCGTTCTTAAAGAAAGCCTAAAATGCATTGATCATGGCGAACCACTAGTCAAAGGATCTCTCCCTGATTATGGTATTGATGGCTATGTCACCACTTGTTGTGAAATGTTTCATTTACCTCCATCTCTCACTTGTCAAATTCTTGAACGCACCTTAAAATTTCCTTTTCATGCCACCAATAAAAGTAAGCATACTAAAGAACATTTTTTCTTTATTCATTTATTTGATCGGATTCTTTCAAAAATTATTGGCGAAAAACCTTCTGAAGAAGACCCTCTCGACTTAATTCAATATGACCTTCATTTTAAGGATATTTTAGGTCCAAAACCATGAAAAGACTATACCTACTTTTAGGCGGAATTTCTGCACTTGCTCTCATTATTTATGCACTTGTTCCAAATCGAGAGTTCAAGGAATCTCTATATCCTATTTCGGAAAGTACCATTGTCAGGACTTATGATGACCAAGCCGATGGCGGTAAGTCTATTACTCAGCTTTCTATTGTAGATTCGGTTCTCTTGTTTAATTGCAAACTCCATAACGATACCACAAAACCCGCTTGGTGTGGTTTGATTTGGAATCTTAATTCACAAAATAAAAATAATTATCGAAATTGGACTTTTGTTGATTCTTTAATCCTAGATATTACAAGTCAAAACATTAATGAAATTATTATCAAAGTTTGGACTTATGATCCAGATGTCACTGACCCTTCCAAAGTAAACTCATTTCGTCCTCTCATTAAAGAATGGCCTCTAAAAGGGGGCGAGGAGAGACTTGCTATCCCAATGAGCGAACTTTATGTTCCTACTTTTTGGTTTCAACAAAATAATGTCAATAAAAAGTTAAAACAAAGGCATCAGGAATCTGTAGCTCGATTTGAAATTGCTCCAGGTTGGAAAGTAGCTCGTGACTCAGAGTTTTCGATTTCTATAAAATCAATTAATGTCAAAGGGATTAGTAATCTAGCTTTTGGGGTTATTTTATTTTTCTTTCTTGTCATTGTTTCAATCGCCATCGGATTTCGTCAAAAAATAAAAAATGAATAAGACACGTAAAATTTATACCCATTATTTGTTCACTATACTATGTCTCTTCATGACATGGTTTTTCTTTCATTCAAAACAAGTGGATATTTATCCGTCGGATTCATTTCCAAATTCAGTGATTTATTCTTACGGTGATCAGGACGATGGCGGCACATCGACGGCTTCCTTGTCAAAAGGGGATTCATCCATTACGTTATCATTGCTCGTACGTTCTGGTATAGCCTATCCTTATGCAGGCATGGGAATAGATTTAATCTCTGACACAGAAAAACTCTCAGGTCATTTTATTGACTTTTCTTCTTATGATTCTCTAAGCATTACTCTTCGAACCAAATACATGAAGCAAGTTCAAGTCAAACTGATTACTCACGATCCTAATTTGACTCGTCTTGAAGACCCTATGTCTGCAAGATATTTATTGCAAGTGATTCCATCTGATCGTTCTTATCAAAACATACATGTTCCTATTTCCAGCTTTTCTATTCCAGAATGGTGGTTTGAACGCAATGGATTTAAAGCTCCAGACCAGCTAAAATATCTTGAACGAGGAATAAAAATTGATATTTCAAGTGGTTCAGGAACCATGCTTGGCATCACTGATGAAATAGAAATCAAAAAAATACAGCTATTTGGAGAAAATCATTTTATTAATAAATTAGTTTTTACTTTAGCCATCATTTTTACTGTTCTATTCCTTGGTTATTTTTGGATTCATCGATCCAGAATAATGGCAGAACAATCTATCGAAGTAAAACTCCGTAAAGAACAGGCATTAGAAAATTACAGTAAGCTTCCTATAGAAAGTCATCAAAAGCAAGAAACGGAACGAGTCATCGATTACATTAATTCAAACTATCATAACGCTTCTCTTTCTCTAGAAGATGTTTGTCGAGAAGTGGGGCTTAATCGTAATAAACTTTCTGATATTTTGAAAAAAAACGTGGGTATGACTTTTAGTAGTTTCGTCAATGAAATACGCTTAAAAGAAGCTTGCCGTCTTCTAATAGAAACTGATCTTCAAGTAGTTGAAATATCCATTAATATTGGTTTTGGCAACGTAAGTCATTTTAACAAGGTTTTTAAACAAGCATATCAAAAAACCCCTTTAGAATATAGGAGGGAACATGCATAAACGTTGGACCACCGATCGAATCATGCAATTTATTTTTGGTTTGATTGTCATCACTGTACTCATTTTACTCTTGAATTACTTAAGTGCCGTTCTTGTGCCTTTTGGAGCCGCTTTTTTAATCGCTTATATTTTAGATCCTCTCGTTAATAAACTGCAAAGAAAAGTCAAGTTTCGTATCATATCCGTTCTTATCGTTTTGTTTTCATTCGCTGCCTTACTCACCATTGCTTTAATCATTTTTATCCCTCAAGTCACAGAAGAAATCCAAAGACTCGGCGCTCTGTTATCAAAGCTTTTAACAGACTCTTCCTGGAGAGGCCGTCTAAACGAAGTCATTCCTGAAAATTTCTGGGAAGGTTTACGAAATTTAATTTCAATGGAAGGTATTGCTGAATCCATGCGTAGCCTTGATTTCTGGAAAGATGCACAATCCATTTTGTCTAAAGTCGTCCCAGGAGCTCTAGGTGTTTTATCTGGTACAGCGACTGTTATTTTTTGGATTGTAGGCGCAGCCTTGATTGTCATGTATTTGATTTTCATTATGCTTGATATGCCAAAGTTAAGAAGCAATATCAAAAAATTAATTCCCTTGAAATACAAAGAAGAGGCCACAGAACTTGCAAAAGAAATGGATTATTTTATGGCCTCCTATTTTAGAGCACAAACCATGGTTGCCTTTACTGTGGGTATTCTTTTTGCCACAGCCTTCTCCATCATTGGCCTTCCAATGGGATTTTTATTTGGCCTATTTATTGGAACCTTAAACATGGTTCCTTATCTGCAAATAATTAGTATTCCTCTTGCACTGATATTAGGGATTGTCTATGGTCTTGATACAGGTATTCCTTTTTGGGAAGTCGCTTTACTTATAACAGCCATTTATGCTACTATACAAGTCATACAAGACATGCTTATAGTTCCAAATATTGTTGGAAGAAGTATGAATTTACCACCTGTAGGAATCCTTCTTTCTTTATCTGTTTGGGGTAAGTTACTTGGCTTCTTAGGGCTTATTGTCGCTATCCCATTTACTTGTTTATGCTTAGTTTACCTCGATAAAATAAAGCGAAATAAGGATGCTCAAGACTTATTTTGGGAGTCTAAAGAGGAAGAAAACCCCCTAGACCCTCCTGTAACCCCCTAAAATATGGGCTTAAAGCAAAATAATTCAAAAAAAAAACTTGCTTACGCCTAAAAAAAAGGTATAATATCTTACATTGAATTTTCAACAACTATCAAGGAGTCATAATGAATAAACAAGATCTCATCGGTGCTGTTCTTGCAGACAAAGCTGCCGGTATCGAAACAAAAGCTGCTGCAGAACGTGCAGTTAACGCTGTTATTGCAGCTATCACTACTGGTATCAAGAAAGACGGAAACGTTCAATTGATTGGTTTTGGTACTTTCCTAGTTAAAGAACGCAGCGCTCGCATGGGTCGCAATCCAAAAACTGGCGCCGCTATGAAGATCAAAGCTTCTAAGACTGTTGGTTTCAAGGCTGGAGCAGCATTAAAAGAAACAGCTAAGAAAACAAAACTAGTAAAGAAATAATTTTTCTTTTCATGAAAAAGAACCGCTTCCTTAGCGGTTCTTTTTCTTTATACCCCTATCACATAAAAGCAACCCACAAATCCTAATTTTTTTAGCGCCCATTTTTTCAACTTTTTATTTCAAAGACTTTTTCATTATCATGAAAAAAAATACACCTCGCGAATACTTCATATAAATCATTTTAATTAACTCTCTTTTTGTCGCATGAAGTCTTTTTTTACCGTACCTGTATCCCAATTGTCAAAACGAAATGAAATATTTTAGAAAACAAATACATAATTATTCTTCTTTCTAAGGCTTTATTATTTTTCGTTTTTCTGTATGACTTATACAAAACCCCATTTGCGTTCCTCCTGAAGATCCTATTTTCTAATCTCTAATTAAAAGAAACCCTTCAATAAAATGCTTATTTGTGCCCTTATTTTCTCTTTTAAACCCCTAAGTACAGGATAACCCCTTGATTAATATAAGCGTTTTATTAGATTTGGGCTTCTGAATTGCAATTTTTAAAGGTTTAATATCATGAAAAGAACATTCCAACCTCACAATCGTAAACGCGCCAATAAACAAGGTTTTCGTGCCCGTATGGAAGACCGCTGGGGTCGCGCTGTTATTAATCGTCGTCGCGCCAAAGGCCGTAAACGCTTAACCGTTAGTGACACTATTTATAAAAAATAAGGTCGGGTTATTGCCTCTTTAAAATTTTATCGGCTACGATCGCCATCTCAATTTCGACAAATTTCTGTCCATGGCAAATTTGTCCGCTCTCCATCACTTACGATGAAGTGGATAAAAAGCCCAGACAGCCTTTGTCGTTTTTGTTTTGTAGTCAAAAAGAAAAATGGTAATGCCGTCTATCGTAATCGATGCCGTCGTATCTTACGTCCTTTCTTCTTTGAAGCCTCCTCTCAAATGAAAGAGCCTGTCTGGGCTATGATTTTTGTTAACGAAAACCATGAAGATATGACACCAGAAAAACTACGTGAATCGGCAAATAAGCTTTTGTCTAAAATGGAGAAAAGCTTTTTATGATCTTAAAATCAATGAAAAGAATTTGTCAACTAATTTTAATTCTTCCCATCCGCGCCTATCAGTATATACACCCCTCTTTTTTTAGAGGGACTTGTCGTTTTTATCCAACATGCTCTCACTATGCAATTGAAGCCATTGAAACTCACGGAGCTTTAAAAGGTTTCTATCTTGCTATTTTTCGGATTATTCGATGCAACCCGTTTTGTAAGGGTGGCTACGATCCCGTTCCTCCACGTAAGGAATCATTATGAATAGAAATACAATTATAGGCTCTGTTCTTATCGCTGCCATTATGATATGGTGGATGACAACAATGCCAAAGCCACAACCAGCACCTCAAAAAGTGGAAAAGGCTATTACTTCTGAAGAGACTCAAGAAGTCAAGAAAGAATCAAAAAGTGCTCTTGAAATTCCATCTCTAAAAAACAATGCCGATTCTACTTCAAGTAAAGCACCTGCTTTTTTGTCCTCTAATGACACTTTAGCAAAAGACTCTCTTGCAAGTGATTCTCTAATTGAACTGCCACCTCCTGTTTTAGAAAAAAGCATTGTTGTAGAAACAGACTTGTTTATCTTAAAACTTTCTAATCGCGGCGCCAAAGTTTCAAGCGTCATTATCAAAACGCTTACTGATAGTGAAGGAAATTTCCCAGAACTCATAGAAGACACCTCTGCTGGTGCGCTTGATCTTAAATTAGACAAAACAAATCTAAGTGAAGCTTTATTTGCTGTTTCACCAGAAACACCATCTAAAATCGTAGTTGATAAAGACACTACCATTCAATTCGTGTTCACAGACCCTAATCAAAATAAAGTAATTCGTTCATATTCTTTTTCAAAAACAGGCTCTGCAGTTAGACAAAGTAACCGTTTTGAAGGATTTCAACCAAATGATTATGAAATTCTTTGGAATGGCGGTATGCGCGAAACAGAACAGTTTCCAAAAGGCAAGAACATTGGGGCTAATTACTTCTTCAGCGAAATCATTTATAACAACACTTATAGTGTAGAACGCGAAGTAATTCAAGAAAAAAAGAAATTCAATGACGAAGATGGAAAGATTATTTGGGCAGGGCTTCGTCGTAAGTATGTCGCGATGAGTATCCAATTTGATGAGCCCACCGAAGCGGTCATTAAAGGGGAACCATTAAAAGGTTCTAAAGAAAAGAATAATCCTGGAACTTATCAGTTAAGCGTGAGCGATTATCTAAAAGGCGCTGACTCCCTTAACTTTAACCTTATGATTCTTCCACTAGAATGGACAAAAATTAAATCTCTAGATAAAGATTATGAAAAAGTAATCGTCAGTGGCTGGCAGTGGATTGGCGCTGATGTTTGGTTTGTTGCTCTTTGTGGTTTACTATTATCATTATTAAAAATATTCTACTCATTTATCCCAAATTATGGTATTGCCATTATCTTATTAACAATATTAGTTCGTATTGCAACAACACCATTAACCATAAAGCAATTACGCTCCACAAAAGAAATGGGTAAAATCAAGCCAGAACTTGATGCCATTAACGTTAAATATCGTGCAGAACCTCAGAAGAAACAAGCTGCTATTATGGAACTTTATGCAAAACATAATATCAACCCCATGGCATCGTGCACGGGTGGCTGCTTCCCAATGCTACTCCAGTTCCCTATTTTTATTGGTCTCTTTATTATTCTTGCTCGTGCCATTGAACTTAGAGGTATGCCATTCATTGGTTGGATTAGTGACTTGTCTAGATCCGATGTAATCTGGAATGGAATCACCATTCCTTATATTATGCCAGAAGGTCTTTCTATTCTACCCTTAATTATGGTTGTTACTACTTATTTCCAAACAAAACAATCTATGTCTGCGATGACCGATCCAGCTCAACGTAAAATGATGATTTGGATGATGCCTGGTATGATGTTTGTCTTTAGTGCAGTGATGCCTTCTGGTCTTGTTTTATACTGGATTATATCTAATCTATGGGGTATTGGGCAATACGCTATTATTCATCGTGAAAAAGCAGTTGCTTCCCCTAAAGACGCTAACATTCAAGATGCACAAATCGTTAAGCCTAAAAAGAAGAAAAAGAAATAACTTTCTCTCTCAAAAAAAACGACGAGTAAAATCGTCGTTTTTTATTTACCCCTTTTTTCAACCACAAAAATCAATACTATTCAAGCTCAATAGATATGTCTTGTATTTATTAACGTTGCTAAAAAATTACTCGTGATTTAATTCGTTTGTGACTTTAATTTCAAAAGCAATTGATATAAGTCTAAAAACTGCTCTGGAGATAACTCTTCGGCACGAGTGTTTTCAGATAGGTTGAGAAAAGAAAGGGCCTTAAAAACCATTTCTTTTTCATAAGAGGTACTTAAAGAATTAGCAATGCGCTTTCGCTTCATAGAAAAAGCAAGCTGAACCCATTCAAAAAAACCTTCTGATGCTTTTATCGGATTTTCTCGAGGCACAATCATAATGGTTGCACTATCCACGTTTGGCTTTGGGGTAAAATGTTCAGGGCCAATTTTTCTTAATAGGCGTGGTTCTCCATAAGAGCGAACCCATACCGAAAGGCTTCCATATGCTTTAGTGCAAGGAACGGCACACAAGCGTTCTGCGACCTCCAATTGTACCATACCCATAAAACCCGAGGTCTTTGACAAACGAGGCATTAAGCCCGCAATGATAGCTGTAGAAACATTGTAAGGTAAGTTCCCTGTTATCCAAGACAAAGGGTGCTCTTCTAACCACTGCAAAAGATCAAATTTCAAAAAGTCAACATTGACTATAGAGAAATTCGAATCCTCCGCAAAACGATCTTTGAGTAATGTAGCACACTGATCATCAATTTCGACTGCCGTCAATGGGACATTCTTTTTTAATAGATGCTTTGTCATGGCACCGTGCCCTGGGCCAATTTCTAATATAGCCTGGTTATTCACAGGTAAATCGTCTGCAATCAATTTTGCAGTTGAATCATCTAAAAAGTTTTGTCCAAATCGTCGACGGCGTGCTCTATCCATAAAATCAAATTTAGTTATTCTTTACTCATTAATAGAATAGTGAAAAAAATAAAGACTAAAATGAAACAAATTAACACTCGCTTAATTAAATAGGATTAATCACATTAAATATCCTCCTTTTTTTATCAGAAGATCCAGAAAATAGTCTTTTACTTGACTTGTTTATATTCTATTTTTTTTCGATGGATTTTCTTTGGGTTTTATTCGCTTTAATATATCGGTTCTTTTATAAAATGAATCGATTCGTTTTTTTGCGTCCTCAAAAGCCTCTTCAGAAATCCAAACTAATTATAATAGGTTCTTATCTTATGGGAGGCGCGGGGAAAACGCCTTTCACTCTGTATCTTGCTAAATCTTTCTTAAAAGAAAATTTCACCGTCGCCATTTTATGTCATTCTAAAGCAATGGATGAGTATGAGTGGTTACAACAAGAAGCTTTAGATGCAAAAGTCTTTTCAACAAAGAATCGCTTTCGCTTAGCCAAAAAAATAGATGGACTATTCGATATTATTATTGCTGATGATGGTTTTGAAGATTTTAGACTCTCTGCCCATCATAAAATCGCTCTCCAATGGGGCGAATTTGCTCATGATATAACTAATTTATTCCCATCAGGTTATTGTCGTAGCCTTAAAAAGGATCACCCTGATGTAACGATGACTCTTTATTGTGGAAATTCTTTTATTGACCCCGATCTTGTTTTCTCTATTTCTGAAATAAAAAATGAACAGGGAGATTCTTTAAATAAGAGTGCCACGGCCATGTGTGGCATTGGAAATCCAGATCGCTTCTTTTCTGATCTTCAAGATTTTGGAATCACCATAGAAAAGAAAATCATCCGTCCAGATCATGATCGTAAATTTGAGCTGATGCTTAAAAAAGAACTCTTACTTGGCAAACCTATTGTCATTACAGAAAAAGATTGCTGCCGTCTAACTCTAGAAACAAGAAAAATCCCGCTTATTTTTGTCGCCAAACAAAAACTTTCTGTATTACATGATTTCAAACTATGAAATATGCCTATATAGAAATTGCAAATGCCTGCAATTTAAATTGTAGCTTTTGCCCTTATTCTCAAAAAGAACATTTCCCTTCATGGATGAGTGTAGAGCTGTTTTCTAAAATCATTGATGACATCAAAAACAATGTAGAAGAAATATACTTACATGTTTTAGGAGAGCCCCTCTTACACCCAGACTTAAAAATATTTTTAGAAATTGCAGACCAAGCAAAGCTACGGGTGAATATCACCACCAATGGAACTCTCATTAAAAAGAATCATCAGCTATTATTAGAATCTACAGTTGTTAGGCAAATCAATTTTTCTGTACATGCTTTAGAAGAATGGAGTAATCAAGAAAAAGCGTTGTCTGCGTTAAATGATATGCTTCTCTTTGCACAAGAAGCGGCTGAAAAACGCCCCGATCTCTATATTAATTTTAGACTTTGGAATATCCAAAAAGAGAATTCTTCTCATTGGAATAGACTCGTTTCTAGCCAATTGGAATCCACTTTTCATTGTGACCTTTCCTCACATGATTTTTCTATTCGTCACAAAAGCTTTCCGCTTCAAAATCGGATTTATCTTCATTTTGACACTCGCTTTGAATGGCCCGATGGCAAACAAGAAGGGCTCTCTACAAAAGGCACTTGTAAAGCCCTCGATTCTCATATAGGCATTTTATGTGATGGGCGTGTTGTCGCTTGTTGTTTGGATCATAATGGAAATCTCGAACTAGGAAAGCTTCCTAAACAAACACTAAGCTCTATTTTATCTAGCCCAAGAGCTGTTGCCATGAAACAGGGGTTCAAAGAAAAGAAACTGGTAGAACCTTTTTGCCAAAGCTGTGGATTTTGTAAGCGTTTTAAGGTTTAATTTTAACAAGCTTCTAAAAATGTTTTATTTTTTACTTTAATGATTTTCTAAAAATTGGTTAACGAAAGACAAAATCAAATTGATCAAGCAAAAGCAGGCGCTTAAAATGGCGACAATTCAATAAGCCGAATGTTGCGGTCAAGCTTGCTTGAGCATAATTGAGGCGAGAATTGGCACAAAGTACAATATTGATGATTGGTAATATTTGCTACTTTGAACAACGAACTATTGCGAAGATTCAAAACTATTTTGGCCGTAAATGAATTTTTAGAGTTGTCTTTATTTATAATGCAGGTATTTTTATGTCAAAATTAATGCGCTCTGTATCAGGTATTCGTGGTATCGTTGGCGATTCTCTCACCCCGACCACACTTCTTTCTCACGTAAAAGCGTTTTTAGAAATCACCAAAGCAAAAAAAATTGTAATTGGTCGAGACTCTAGACCCACGGGAGAAGCCATTTCAACTTTTGTCACTGCATTTTGTCGTTTAGCAGGAACTGAAGTGATTGATGCAGGCCTAAGTACCACCCCGACAGTTGAAGTTTTAGTCACAGAAATGAAAGCCGATGGCGGTATCATCATTACAGCAAGTCATAATCCAGTGGAGTGGAACGCTCTTAAATTTTTAGACCGTAATGGACTATTTTTAGGTCCAAATGATGTGGAATCCCTATTTAATATAGCAGATCAAGGTGATTTTAAATTCCCTGATTACACTCAAGTAGCATCTAGCACCATTCTCAAAGAGGCCGATGATATTCATATTAATGGCACTTTGGGGATTGAATTTGTAGACACTCAAGCCATAAAAAACAAGCGCTTCAAAGTGGCATTAGATGCCGTAAATGGAGCAGGTTCTTTTATTCTACCTCGCTTACTAGAAGCCCTAAATTGTGAAGTCGTTCCAATCCATTGCACGCCTAATGGAAAATTCCCAAGAGGCGCAGAACCTCTTCCTGAAAATTTAAGCGATCTCTCGAAAGCTGTTTTAGAGCATCACTGTGACGTTGGTTTTGCTCTTGATCCTGATGCCGATCGCTGTGCTTTAGTCGATGGTAATGGCAATGCTATTGGAGAAGAATACACCCTTGCTATTGCCATGGAAGAAGTGCTTTTTCAAAAGAAAGGCTCTGTATGTGTAAACCTTTCTACCTCTCGAATGAACGAAGATGTCGCTCAAAAGTATGGATGCGTTTGTACTCGAGCTAAAGTGGGCGAGATCAATGTTAGTCTTCAAATGATGCAAGAAAAATGCATTATTGGTGGTGAAGGAAACGGCGGAGTCATACTTCCTGCTCTTCATTATGGCCGTGACTCTCTTGTCGCTGCCGCTCTAGTTCTCAGTTGGATGGCTCGTCATCATGGCGGCCCAGAAAAGTTTGTGAGCGAAAATCCTAGCTATTTCATGCCTAAAAAGAAATTCAATTTAAGCAACAAGCCATTGAGTAGCATTTTAGAAGAAGTGAAAGTTGAATTTAAAGATTGGGAAATGGACTCAAGAGATGGTCTTCGTTTTGCAAAAAACAAATCCTGGGTTCACGTACGCGCTTCTAATACAGAGCCCGTTCTTCGCGTCATTGCAGAAGCCCCATCAGAAAATGAGGCCAATGATTTATGCAAAAGAGTAGAACAACATATCTAATTTAAGATAGCCTTTATTAAAATGGTTGATCCATATATATAACAGGCCTATCTTCAGTAGTTGTAATTACAGTATCACGGGAGATTCCTGTGGAGTCATCATAATCTTCTTCACCCAAAGGAAAAGTAGATTCTGTTAATGTTTTCGTTCTATAATCATAGGAACTTATGGATGCGCTGCAACACGTTCGATGACTTGATGAAGCATACACTAATATCCAATTTCCATTTTCATAAGCATATTCATTCACCGCCTCCCCTCTCATATATTCATAATTAATTACAATATGACCATCTTGAATTGAAACAGAAAAATTAGATTCATCATAACCATCGAACAATAAATCATTATCCATATCCTCAAAAGAATCTATCGCATAAAACGATTGTTTTATTAATCGATGTTTTCCTTCTCGATACTCGTATATAGCAAGGTTTCTCAGAAAGCTACCATTATTTCCTATAATAGGCGTATTATAGCCAACAACGTAACATAAACTATCTATACCTGTAATCTCTCCCGAATTGACGCTCACTTCATACCATAATTTAGGCAAAAATGCCTCTAAGGTACGCGCTTCCTTTATTACAATACTATCTCCATACGCATGATTTTGATATAGACTTAGCCTTTTTTTATAAGCATTCTGCTTTTCATTATAATTCTTTCATGCTTGTTTTGGCAATAATTTCATCTGTGAATAAAGATGTTTAAGAATCTTTTTATTTGGAGAAAAATCAATTTTTATTTCTTCTTCCTTTGGCTCATAATAAGGGGGCTTCGGGATATTGTGTGGGTAGTCTAGATATTTTCTAACTTTTCTTGCATGAGAGATACCGAATTATATGCCCAGATTATTGGAGTTCAATCTCCTTGGATTGTTGATTGTGTAGACTTCCTCAAGGACAAGAAGGAAGTTTGTGTAACTGTGTCATTATCTAAAGCAGGCTATTGCTGTCCTGAATGCGGTAAGCCCTGCAATGGTTATGATGTGAAAAGACGGCGT
>Ga0209510_1002685_pt1 | contig 17766 bp, 14 predicted proteins | sample BiotimSIPDNA_FD_185749 | JGI IMG/M metagenome (GOLD analysis project Ga0209510, IMG submission 185749) | Anaerobic biogas reactor microbial communites from Washington, USA - Biogas_R1 time_0 SIP DNA (SPAdes) (version 2) | ecosystem: Engineered > Bioreactor > Anaerobic > Unclassified | place... | reverse complement strand
CCGCTTAGCTTTTCGCAAAGAAACGGAATGCGAACAATAGTTGTTTCGTCTTCGCATTCAGATAATAGACGTGTCAGTTTCTCACCTGCTTTTGCTGAATAAGCACGAATAAATGGTATTGCTTTTGTTAATGTCAATTAAAAATTAGGCCACTTACCGGAGTAAAATTAGGCCACCCATGAATAAAAAAAATTAACCTACATCTGCCTGCTTGGCAAGAGCCTGTTTGAACCGGTAGCTATCCCCGTTAATGTTCAATATATGAGCATTATGGGTAAGCCGATCCAATAAAGCCGCTGTCATTTGCTCATCTCCCAGCACCTCCGTCCATTTTGGAAATTCCAGATTTGTAGTAATTATCAGGCTGCCTCTTTCATATCTAGAGGAACAGAACTGAAATAGCAGCTCAGAACCTACTCTGCTGAATGGTACATATCCCAGCTCATCGAGTATAACCAGATGAGGCATCAGCCATTGCTTCTCAAGCCTGTTTAGTCGGTATTCTTGCTGGGCAGCAAGAAGTTCATTTATCAAACCGGCAGCAGTATAAAATTTTACACGCATTCCTTGGCGGCAGGCCTCATATCCCAACGATATTGCAATATGCGTCTTGCCAACACCGGAATTGCCGACTAGTATGATATTCTCTCGATTTTTGATATACTCTCCCTGCATAAGCTTTAGAAGCTTCGGCTTGCTTATGGAGGGGATCGCCTTGAAATCAAAGCTTTCCAGTGTTTTAATAACCGGGAAGCTAGCCTGCCGTATACCTCTCTGGATTCTATTGTTTTCTCTCTGATGGATCTCTTGCTCCAGGACACCAAGCAGATACCCTTCATAGTCAAGATTGTTATCGGACGCTTCCCTAGCAAGAGACTCATATGTTTTGGCAGCCTGAGGCATTTTAAGCTTTTTCAGATATGCTTCCAGCAGCATTTTGTTTACTGGCATTGACGATCACCTCCTGACATGAGGGCTTTGTACTTATCAAGGTCCGGCGGCTTTACAGTAACTTCAGGAATGCTCTGAAGCTTTTCCTTGCTAATAGGGATAACCCTGTGGCTTGACACAAGAGTCTGTCCCAATATATTTAAAACTCCGTCATATCCGTAGACATTGTATGCCATTGCAAGTTCAATAGCATCAGCTACCTGCTCCGGCGGATAATCTCTATGAAGCATTAATATTTTCACAAATTCCCGGTTGCCTTTCGGATTTCTTGATGACAGGCAACGACGATACTGTTCGTAAATAGGCGGAAGAGTTTGAGGTTTGTATACTTTTGTGTTCGCCAATGCACGTGATTTCTGTAGCAAAAGATCAAGATAGTGATCAAGTGTAATTTGATCCTGATTACGACCGTGTACCCTCGGATGCTCTGCGATAACCGAGCCTTTTGAAAATACGTCAACCCTTTCTGCTGAAGCCTTGACCGTAACCCTTTCTCCGACATATGAAGTTGGGACAGAATACCGGTTTGTTTCAAACTGTATCATGGAGTACCGGTTGACCTTGGCTTCCTTGTACCTTGCTCCGTCGAACCTTACTGCCGGCAATGGCCTTAATGCTGCCTTTTCAGCCTCCCACTTGGGATTTGCCTCTAATAGCTTAAGGCATTCATTATGCAGGTAATTGTTTAACTCATCAAAGGAATCAACATCCGGATAAGGCACAAAAAACCTCCTGACAGCTTCCTTGCCTGCATTCTCAACTCCGCCTTTCTCATTACCGCGGGCTGGTCTACAGAAGGTGGAATCATAAAGGTAATGCGTCCGAAGGGCTATGAACTGCTCTTGTTCATCTCTGTTGCCACCTTGAAGCACCTTTTTAACTGCGGTCTTGAGATTATCGTATGCTATCCTGTAGGGTGTACCATTCATAAACTCAAAGCACTTGATGTGACCATCAAAGAAAGCCTCCTGCTTCTCAAATGGGTAAGCCCTGACATAGAAACCGCCTGAACCTCTTAGCTTCATAACAAATATGTGTGCCTTGGTTTCTTTCCCTCTAAGGTAGAAATATGCTTCCGTCCAGTCAACTTCGGCATAGGCACCCAACTCAAACTCCAATGGGAGGAATGCTTCTCTTTGCTTCCGGTACTCTTTTCTTAAGTAATCGGATATCGTATTGTAGCCGCCCGTAAAGCCTTCCTGTTTTAAGATTTCAAAGATCTTTGTTCCTGTGTGTCGCTGCTTCCTATGCCTGGTTTTATCGTCCTCTAGAATCTGCTGGATCATTGGTATGTACGGACCTAACACCGGATGCATGCGATCCTTAGTAAACTTGTATTTCGGTGGTTTTGGTTCCTCCAGGGAAATATATCTTGATATTGTATCCCTGTGTAAACCAGTCTTTCTGCTAATTTCCCTAATACTTAGGCCTTCCATGAAGTACATTTTTCTGATATTCTCTAACTGTGCCATCTTAATCATACCTTTCCTCCTATATGACAATGTCTGGATAACATAATCATACAGGAAATTTGATTAAGGTGGCCTATTTTTTTACCGGTATATGGTACAATTTTAGAGTAGCATTAACATTGGAGGAAAATATCGTCCGAAAGCATGCGGCCTGTCTGATGATAGAGGAAGAAGCAGGAGAAGGGCTGGAACCGCCTATGGGAACAGGGGCGCTTCATACCCCGGTGGCAGAAACCGTTGAAACGACTGCCAAACGTCGCAGTCATTTGCGAACCTAAAGGAGCTGAAGGAAATGAGCTATTTCAAGGATATCTATAGTGCTTCGCCGGAGGAGCTTCCACATCGGGCGAGGGCTGTCTATATGTACCTTCGTGACCGTGCCGGAAAAGGATCGGACTGCTGGCCTTCAATAAATACCATTGCTTCTGATTTGCAATTATCCCGCAGTACCGTCAAGCGAGCCTTGCATGATTTGGTCAAGGCCGGGCTTATTGAAAAGGAGGTTCGCTATCGGGAGAATGGAAGCAATACCAGCAATCGGATTATTTTGAGAAAATAGTAATAGCAATATATTCAAAAGTCGGATTCTCCACCAAGGGAAGCTTCTGTCTTTTTACTGAACCGAGGTGCGGTTCATAGTGAACCGACAAGAAGCTCTCACTCTAAAAAGAGTTATCACAGAAAAAGAACAATAAAGCCACTACTTGTGTAACTCCACATCAGTTGCTACAAAATCCAACTTGCAGTTAAACCCAAACTTGTTGTCATGCAATAAACCATTGTACCCTATCTTGCCTAGTCCTGCACGCACAGCAACCTCTTTCCTTGAAACGCTATAGTCATTATAAATACGCGGACTGGATGGTCTGGCAAGTTTCCTCACCTGGCCAACTACCCACGGGGTTACAGTTTCCCTTATATAGTAATCTGCTGCCACGTCAGTATAGGCAGAGTACGCTATAACACTCCTGTATTCCAACAATATTTCCGGATCTATTCGACTCCCCGAATATGGGATATAAGTTGTCTTCAATTTAAACGGTTTAAATATGGCAAACCTGCAACTGCCAAACCGCTCTGAAGCTAATTTTATAAATAGGCCACTATCTATTACCCCACCGTGCATGCTATTCGTTAACACGAGTGTAACCCAATACCTTTCTATCTGAATTTAGATAGTACAAAACACACGGCAGCCGGGATAATAGTTTCTTATGTCTCGCATAAAAGAACTATCTACATCAAATAATCCCAACTGCTTTTGTACATCGCCATTGGTAATCGGCTTTTGATGGCCAGAACAGGCAACGTACGCAAAACCTTTAGACTTGACTGATAACTTGCTATAGTCCACAAACAGCGAAAAATAATTGTTACCCTCAGAACGAATTGCCCGCACAGCGCCGACTTCTTCGACTATCCCGTCCATAGGATCCCCCAAGCTTATATAATTCACATCTTTTTTAGTTACCTTAGAGTGGGCGATAGGCTGCTTTTTGTCATCGTACAACATTACTGTCATATACGAACCATCGCTAAATCGGGAAGTGTGCCTAAACTCGTCTTTTTCCAATAGTACGCCCGGAAACTGTCCACGCTCAATCTCATCGAGTATCTCAACTATATCAAAATCCTTTCTGTCCACCAAGATACTGATATAAGAATATTCCTGCACCTGAGGAGGAAGCTCTTCATTGTCTATCTTAACGTATATGCCCGAATTATTGTATCCACTCGTCACAGTTAACGCACTATAGAACTCATACAGGGTTGTATTCTTACCATTTACCTCATACTCCCTCGGTGTCTGCACAAAAGCGTATTTACCACTTCCCCAATCTACTTCGCACTCAAGTCCCTCAGCTACCGCCCTAATTGGCACATATATACGCCCGTTATAATTGATAGGCTTGAGAATTGTTCCGTCATTTTCCTTATAAACTATTTCACGCCCATTGATAATTGTTCTACACAAATTCAAAAACTCCTGCTGATACGCTGTAAAACTTGAACGGATTTACTTTGCAGTAGGGTTTTTGATAAATAAAGGCCATACTAAAAAGGGAACATATTTTGTATGCTCCCTCGGATTTTAGCCGCCTATCTGTTTCGCAACTTCCTCCGCGAAATTTTCTTCCTTCTTCTCCAGTCCTTCTCCTCTTTCAAACCGTGCAAATCTCCTGACATTAATGTTTTCACCGATTGCTGCAATTTTCTCGGTGACAAGCTGCTGTATTGTCTTATCAGGGTCTTTTATCCAAGGCTGATCCATAAGGCAGACTTCCTTGTAAAATTTCTCAATCCTTCCTTCAACCATCTTCTCAATGATTTTTTCAGGCTTTCCTTCGTTCTTTGCCTGAGCCCTGAGTATGTTCATTTCTTTTTCAATAATTTCTGCAGGCACTTCTTCCTTCCTTACATATTCCGGCTTGGCTGCAGCTATCTGCATGGCTATATCCTTGACAAGCTGTTTGAACTCTTCATTCGCTGCTGCGAAATCCGTTTCAATATTTACCTCAACAAGTACGCCTATTCTTCCGCCGCCGTGTATATATGATTCAACCAGTCCCTCTGCGGCTATTCTTCCTGATTTCTTTGCCGCTGCCGCGAGACCCTTCTCCCTTAATAATTCAATTGCCTTATCAATATTGCCATCTGCTTCTGTCAACGCCTTCTTGCAGTCCATCATGCCGGCGCCTGTTCTTTCACGAAGCTGTTTTACCATTTCAGCAGTAACCATCCATATTCCTCCAAACAAATCTTATTATTAGCCGTTCAAACGGTCTTTATTCCAATCGATAAATTATTGATTTTCAATCTCTACTGCAGGCTCTTCCGTTGATTCTTCCGCGGGTTTTTCTGTGAGTTCCTGCGCACCGCCCTGTTCAACATCCACTTCATTTATTTTTTCCTGGGCTTCTTCGCTTTCTGTCCCCGTTGACATATCTTCACCCTGGCGTCCTTCGATAATAGCGTCTGCCATTTTAGCTGCAATCAGTTTAACAGCTCTTATTGCATCATCATTACCCGGAATAACATAATCAACTTCATCAGGGTCACAATTCGTATCAACTATTGCTACAATCGGAATACCGAGCTTCCTTGCTTCCAGAATGGCATTCCTTTCTTTCCTGGGATCAACGATAAACATTGCGCCAGGCAGTTTCTTCATGTTTTTAATCCCGCCGAGGTACTTTTCAAGTTTTTCCATCTCACCTCTAAGCTTGATAACTTCCTTCTTGGGAAGTACTTCAAACAATCCGTTCGTTTCCATGTTTTCAAGCTGGTTTAGTCTTTCGATCCTCTTGCGGATAGTTTTGAAGTTAGTGAGCATACCTCCGAGCCATCTTGCATTTACAAAGTACTGGCTACTTCTTTCCGCTTCTTCTTTTATTGAATCCTGCGCCTGTTTCTTTGTGCCGACGAAAAGAACGTCATCACCGTTCATGGCAATCTCTCTTATAAAGAAGTATGCCTCGTCAACCTTTTTTACAGTTTTCTGTAGGTCAATAATGTAGATGCCGTTTCTCTCCGTAAAGATATATTCGGCCATTTTAGGGTTCCATCTCCTGGTCTGATGTCCAAAATGGACGCCCGCTTCCAGAAGCTGTTTCATTGAAATAACTGACATGATATTTCCTCCTTAAGTTTATACCACCACGGTATTCATCCTGCCTTGAAACCCTAAGGCACTTAACGGGCAATCATACCGTGTGCGTATTTTTTCGGTAAAAGTATAACACATGATAAAAAAATTAGCAATAATAATTATTTTTTTCGCCTGAACTGGAGAAATTCAGTCAATTGAAAAAATCATTTCAAAAGGAGTTTTTATTATATCCTCACCGCTAAAAAGCTTTTCTAAACCCCATGTCTAACGTGAAGTTTTTTAACTACAAAAAGCCCCTCCAAAAAAGGAGGGGCAGAGCCGGACAGATTACAGATAGCTGCATGAAGAATTTCCGGAGCTGATTGATAATAGTGGTGGCGATATTTCATACAGCCTGATGCTATCAATGTGATATGTTTTTCGTATGTGTTTCATGGTGCACACCTCGCCTATTTCTCAATGTTATCGCAGAACCGGTGCAGGATCGCGGCGGCCTGACAGCGCTCAGCATTGCCCTGTGGGGCAAGCGTACCATCGTCATTGCCGCCGATAATATCGTTCATGGTACACCAGCACATGGCCTCATATGCCCAATCGCTAATCTTATCGGCATCAGGAAAGTTCAGCGGGAACATCCACGCTCCCTTGAAGCCACCGCCCTTGTACTGCTCATAGCGGTACAGGATAACCGCCATCTGTTCACGATTAATGGCGTCTTCTGGGCCAAATTTGCCATTGCCATAGCCGTCCACAATTTTGTTTGCCGCAGCCCATGTGGCGGCGTTCTCGTAATACTTGCCGGAGGCCACATCATCGAAGGGACAGGCACCGGTAACAGCGGGCTTGTTCTCCAGCCTATAGAGAATCTCTACAATCATGCCGCGGGTGATAGTGCCGTGTGGGTCAAAGGTCGTGTCGCTTGTACCTTTCATTAAGGCATTTTCATAAGCGTATACCACATCGCCATAAAACCAATCGTCCTCCGCCACATCCGCGAAGAGATCAATCCAACTCCAGCCGGCATAGACTGTCATATTGTTTGTGATCGTCACACTTGTAACCGAATTTGTCAACGCCTCGTCTGAATACCAACCGGAGAAGGTATAGCCTTCGCGGGTCGGAACGTATTTTGTCAGCTCGACCACGCTGCCCCCCGAAAGATTAAGCGTGTTTATGCTGTTGCCCCCGTTGGTCACGAAGGTCAACGTGTATGCGGAGACCGAGATCGGTGGAAGCGGGAGCGGAACCGTGAAGGTCGTCGCCGTCCATGTACCGCCGTTGTAGTCCGCAGCGCGGACGGTGTATGTAGCACCAGCGGACAGTGTCACGCCGGTTATCACTCCAGAAAAGCTCCCTCCTGAGACTGCAAAGCTTTTCATGGCAAGCGAAGTAGTGCCGTCGGTGTCCAGAACCTCAGTCATAACGGCGAGAACGCCGTTTGCGCTCGTGCCGGAAACGGTGACGGAAGCGGTCGTACCGACGGCGTCAAGGGTTGCGACGCCGTTGTCTACAGCCAGCGCTGGGACGCAGAGCGTCAGCACAACCACGATGATAAGTATAATTGTAACTGTTTTTTTCATATTGTTCCTCCTATCACACTCAGATACTCAGGTCGCGCACCCAAACGACGCCGGCTCCAGAGCCGAGAGTCGCGCCCGCAAATGCGGTGCTCGTCGTGCCGGTTTTTACCGCGGTAACTTCAACCTTGACGGGCGCCGCGGATTCCACGCCCTTGTAAAGCAGAAAGTCGTCAATGGCGACGGTGCCGCCTGTGGAAGCAGTGCGTGTCGCCTGATTAATCGACTCGCGCGTCACGGTGCCATCCGCCCAAGTGTAAGTCGCATAGAGCGCAACCTGCTCCTGGTATGCTGTGGGATAATAGTATGTCGCGTACACAGCGTAGTTGTCATCGCTCCAGGCCTGAGCCTGCAAGCCGGGGTCTGTCCCGTGGTTAGTGTTATATGTGGCATCGCTGCCTGTTTTCTGATAAGCCTGTATGTCAATGCCTACCCGTTGGATGGCGAGGTAGCCAGTCTGTGTGCTGCTGCCGTCCGTGTAGGTGATAATTAGGGGCACCTCGTTGTAGAAGTTGGAGTTGAAGGTGACGGTGAAGCTGCCATTTTGATTATCGGTTATCGTCACAGCACCGTCGGGCAGAGTGGTCGTCACGCCTGTAATGGCTGTCACTGTCAAGCCTGTGGCATCGGGTTGTGAAAGTGTCATGGATGTGCTTCCAAAGAACACCGGATATTCGTCCGGCTCCTCCGGGGTCGAACCATTAAAGGAAGCGACTGGAAACTGTGCAAAGCCCCATGCCGCCGCATATTTGCTCTCACCGGCAGTCACAGCTTTTACACCTACAAATTCCGGCTTATATACCGCCAAACGGAAAGCGTCGGCAGTCAGACCAGCGCGAGCGGCAACATGGAATGCCGTATATTTGTCATCGGAGCTGAGTCTGCCCTCAATGCCCGCACCGTTGCCGAATACCGCAATGCCACCCTCTCCATAATCGGCAATTACCGAGCATTCGCTCCCTGACACGATGTTGAACGTATGTATACTATCCTTTGTGGTCATGACGACATAATCCGTTGCATTGGCAAGGACATATACTCTGCCTGTGGCGTCGGTTTCCCCAAGCTCCACGGTATAGGTGTAATAGGGGCATGGCGTTGAGTCGGATATGTTAAATTCGCTGTTTTCGCTCGAAGTGTCAGCGCTTAGCGTTACCGCCGCGGCAACGGCTTCAGCGTTTGCAAACACGCCGGAAAACTCATGGGAAGCCATATCCCAGAGTTCTGCCGCAAAGCCGGCTTTTATAACTGCATTGTCAGCGCCGCCGTAAGCCCAGTGGCGACCTTCGATAAGGGCGAGTGGGTCGCCGGACTGCCCTGCGATCTGCTTGAAGCTTACAGAGATGGTGTGATTTTCGGTCACGTTCGTGAATTCGTACTGCGGCTGCGTAATAGCAACGCTCTGTCCATCAACAAGGACTTCATCCACCTCATAGCCAGTGGCAGGCTGGAAGGCAAATTGACAGTTTTCGCCCTCGTCCACGGTCTGGACGGTATTCGGGCTGATACTTCCGTTGCCGCCGACAAGCGACGGGGTTATGGTGTGGGTGACGGCGGGCGTGGTGAAAGAGACGTCAACGCTCGACCAATTGTTGTTGAGAGCCATCGTGTACGTCCCGCCTGCGGTCTGATAATCCGTGCCGGCCTCTTTTTGTGCGCCGTCCTGCCAGACGCCGTCCACGGTTTGTCCTCCGTCCGGCGTCAAGGAGAGATCGATGCTCTCGGTGTCGTTTGCCAGCACCACGCGGGTGGATTTTCCGTAGGATGCGAATCTGACGCCGCCGGTATGTGTCACCGTTCCGTCGCCGTTCCAGCGGTACTCTATCATGAACTCGCCATCACCGTCGCACAGCGCTGCGTAGTTGTATTCCGCCTCGGTCCAGTAGACTCGGAGCGTAAAACCGGTGGTATCCGCCGGCGTGGAGGTGAGGGTGCCTTCCGAGACGGACGATGTCATATCCATGGGTTCCTCGCCGTTGGGGACAACGATGACCTTGTAAGGCTCGGTCAAACCATCCGGCGGTGTGAAACTGAAGATGAGGGGATTGTCCGTGGTGAAGGAGGTAATACTCTGATTATCCTTTACTGTGTCGCCGACAGATACCGATCCGACATCATATTCGACCATGTATTCGCCGTCGAACGGTGCTGGCCGGGATATCGCCTCGATCTCGAGCGAGGTGGTAAATGTTGAGATAGTGTAGCTGTTGTCCGTCAGCTCTGACGCCTTGATGTAGTCGTAATTCATGCCATCCCAGACGACGATGCCGTAGAAGACGTTGGAGGGTTCTCCCTGTTGGGCCGCGATGGTGCCGAAGGTGAGAACAACGCTGCCATTTTCGGGGTAGTCCACGTCCTGACTGTCCTGGGCGGCGACTGCGGCTGCCTCATTTATCTTATATGTGGCAGTCAGGGCGTTGCTGTCGTACCTGACGCGGAACACGGACGTCTGCGGCTGATCGTCTCCGCCACCTCCGCCGCTCGACGGGTCGGTAAGGAACACTTCCACGAGAAGGCCGGCGGTTTCGCTGTCTTCGCGGGTCACGGTGTAGGAGTAGACGCCGCTGGTATTTATCATACTAGCTTTGAGAACGTCTGTTACAATATCGTTCGGGCTGCCGCGCTTCGTCACGCGGATGCCCCAGAAGTCCATTGCCGTTTCCTCACTGTCTTTCGGCGGGGTGTAGGATATCGTAAGGTCTTTGCCTGCGTCTATCGCGACATCGGCGGCATCATCGCGGGTCGCGGGGGTGACCTCCTCTCCGCCATCAATGGAGTACTTCACCACGGCGGCGGCGCCGGATGGCGGCGTGCCGTCGTCCCAATCGATGGTGAACATGCCATTCTCAGGAACGGTGGGGCCGCTGTTGGGGTTCTGCCGTACCCAGCTGAGGACAGGAGCCTGCTCCGTGCCCGTATTGGTGCAGACGAAGGTCTCGCTGTTGTGCTCGGGCTCAAGCGTATACCCCGTCGTGCCGTCTGTGTCATAGAGCGTCACTCCAGATACAGCCGCGTTGTCGCATATCTCAAGCTGCTGACCTTCCGCCGCCGTGAACGTGCCGCTCGCTTGTACGGTGAAGGAGTGTTCGATGACAAGCCGGTTGGGCTGGGGGTTGGGCTGGGGGTCGGGCTCTTCTTCGGTGGGTGTCGGCGCGGCGATGGTAAGCGTCTTTCCAGCAGTTATCGTCATATTGTAGGCGTCGAGCGTCCAATCAAGGGTGAAATCGTCCGTGACATCGTAATCATAGACCGCGCTCTCCATAGCGGATGAGGTGAAATAGCCCGCTACGTCATTGATATCAGTGATATCGGCGGTGGCGTCGTCGGAAAACATCGTCGTATAGTTACCGACCGTTGCCGTCATGCCGCCCATGGTCAGCGAGCCTGTGCCGCCGGCGATGCGGAATTCTCCCGGCACGCCGTTCTCGCCCACGGTGACAGCCGCGTTGTTAATGAGCAACAATCGATTGGCTTCATTCGCGGATGTGGTGTAAGTGTCGACGTTCTCGTCATCAGTCGTGTCGTTTATGAGCACAGCCATGGTGTTTGTACTGTCAAAATCACCGAATTCGAGACCGGTGGGTTCCTCGTTTTCCCACCCCGTTGCGTTGATGTACTGCGGTGTCGCGGTTGTCACGTCTGCGGCGAACGAGGCGAGCGGCAGCAGCGACGTAGCCATGCACAAGCACAGCAGCAGACACGAAATCTTTTTGAGTTTCATGGAAAGCCTCCTTTTAAATGTTGCGATAGTTGCTATGTCCGGCGTCAGCGGACCGTGACAGGTACGACGCGCACGCCGATGAGCTGTGAAAGCGTAAACGTACTGCCTCCGATGTTGATATTCGCGGTGCCGCCGGTTGCAACGTTCAGTACCAGCACGCCGCCGGAGAGCGCCGAGGTATCGACCGACTTCGCGCCCGTGACCTTTACGTCAGACGCTTTGATATCGGTGACGATATCGCTGTTTGCATCGAGAAGAACGAGGTACATGCGCTCCTTGACGTCGGGTTTGACCCAGAACTGGTCATAGATCGTATAGGTGCTGGCTGTCATGGTCTTGCCGCCGATGGTCGTCGTGGCCGTGACCTTGAGAGCGGTATTATCGGCGATGCCAGGGGCGAGCTTCAGCTCGGCTCCGCCGATACCATGGTCGTCTGTCTGTACCGCTGCGCTGCCGACCAGCTCTCCCGAGGGGGTGAATGCCTTGAGTTTTATGCTCTGACCGGCGTAAGCCTTCTCCCGCTTATCCCCCTGCCCGTCAACAAAACGGTTCCAACAGGCATAGGACACAGCGGCGTAACCATCGATGGAGCGTAAAGGATACGTGATCAGGTAATCGCCCACCTCGCCGTCGGTATTGGAGATGGCACGTGCGCGGAACCAATCCGAGGGCTTCATGCCGTCGATCGTTCTGCCTTCCGCCGCCTCGTCAAGCAATGCGGCGTACTGGTCGAGCGTGACCGTAAGTTCGCCGGTCTCCTCATAACGCTTTATACGCAGTCCGTTGACCTTTGTAAAATAGTTCCACTCTCCCTCGTCGGAAAGCACGCTGCACAGATAAATGAAGGTATCCGTGGCCGAGCCGTTGGCTATGGTTCTGTCATACTTACAGGAATCGCTGAAAACACCGTTGACGGCGTCCCAGCCGCAGAATTCGGTGCAGTCGAAGCGGCGGATATTAGAGTGGTTATAGTCATTGTAACACTCGGCGAAATACATGCTCTCTGCCACAAGCGCCGTCGCCTCCCACGCCCACTGGCCGAAGGCGGTCATGATGTTCTCGCTGCCCGCCTGCCAGAAGAGGTGCGAGGTCTCGTGCATACACTGTAGGAAAAGATCCTCATAGTCATAATGAAAATCGTCGCTGAAATAACGGTGATGATTCAAACGATTCATGAGTACCGAGTTTGTCGCAGCATTGTATTCCACATAGTCCGAGCCATGTGCGCCGCCGTCCCATATCCATGTGACACCTTCGGTCAGTATCTTGGTCGGAAGACCGTGATACCGGCAGTAATAAGGGTAAATTTCAGCCCATTTCTCCTGCAGCAATTCCTCCGAGCAAGGCCAGTCGCCCTCGAGCCGCAGCTCGGGAATGGTGTGCGCAAGCAGCAGGCGCTCGTCAGTATTTTCCTTGAACTGCGTCGCCGAAAATACGCCCTGCGCCTCAAGACTTTCGGAGAGAGCCTGCGTGCCGCCTTTATTCGCCGCATAGAGCGCAGCATAGGACACGGCGACAACGTCCGCCCGCCAGAAGTTCTTGGTATCCACGCCCACTGGCATGATTTTGACTCTTTCAGCCAGAGTGAAAGGGTCATCCCATGTGAAGTCCTCGCCATCCGCGTCGGAATAGCCCAGCGCGCGCAGCACGAATGTCAGATACATCGCACAGGAAGCGTCACCCATGCCGAAATGCGTTTTGGAACTGCCGTTGGTCAGCCCATTGTCATAAGCGTATGCCACATAGGGCCTTCCCCAGTTGGGCACGTCGGTAAACGGGCACACACCGTTATACATCTTGGCATCCGCACCCTTTCCGAGAAGGCGGAGCAGCATGACCAGTGCCTCAAGCCTTGAAGGAGCACGGCTCAGGTCGAAGTTTGTGCTCCCGTCGGAGTTTGTTCCGACGCCCTCAAACAGGCCAAGTCCCTTCAGGTCGGTTGCCATTGCCAGTTCAAAGGTTATATCGCGGGGCTCATCGTTCGTATTCGCCGCCATAGCTCCCACCTGCAACAGAGATAGTGCCATGCTCATGCACAGAAGCAAGGCAAGCAGTTTGCTTTTCACCTTCATTTCCTTACCTCCTTTAGCTTTGCTTTCTCCAACAATGCTTTGACCTCATTGAAAAAAGAAAATATCCATTCTGACTGCGTTTCGTCGCCACTTGCAGTAAACACCTCCACTGTCGTGCCGTTTTCTGACAGCAGCGGCGAAACAGCGATTCTGCCACCAAGCCCGGGGAAGGTATGTGATGACACGGTAAGCGTTCCTCTGCTGCTGTTGGCTGTGTCGATATTAAAATCCAGCGCATCCAACGCATCATATATTGCGCTCAGCATTATGGCTTTTTCGTATTGAAAGGTCTGTCGATTTTCATTCACAGATACCACCTCCTATAATCAGTGTAGACGTAATTGGCGGAAAAGCACAGTCCGGACATGCTACAGGAAGCCAGAAATCAGGGATAGTTTTGGTACAGTTTGGCCTTTTTATAAGAAAATAGTTCCTTTTGAATTGTGTGGACGCAGAAAAAGTAATATAATGACATCAAAACCACAAGCAAAGCGAGATAGAAAAACATGACAAAAAGAACTACTTTATTCGCTCTGATTGTCGGTCAGGTGTTTCTCTGGACCGGATCAGCGTTTATATCTGTGTTATACCGTCTACTGGCTTTTTATGCACCCGCACAGGTCACACTGCTGACAGAAGTGCTGTACTACGCGGCGCAGGCCGTCGGCATCGGAGTCTTTGCGCTCCTCCTGCGGCGCAGACCGGCGTTCGCCGGCGGCAGACGTTTCGTGGCGGCTGCCCTTGCAATCACTTTTGTATTTACAGTAGCGGCGATACTTCTCAATGATGGAATTCTTGTCATGCTCGTCGGCCTTGCCATGAACGTCTGCGTCGGGCTGCTGTCTGGCGCGTATCTGACGCGTCTTTCCTCGCAGATACCGATGGAGTGCCGCGGTCGAGTGTTCGGTCTTGCCTATGCCATCGGCAGTATTGGGACATGGCTCATCTCCTTGCCATTTGGTGGTACGCTGTTGCAAGGCAACTGGTCGCTGGGCACATTTTTCGTTCTGGCGGCGCTGTCCGTCGTACTGGTGCGTTTTCTGGAGCCAATCACCCCTGAGACCGAGGAGCGAGGCACTGATTCGGTGTCATTTGATCGGAAGTTCATCCTGCTGGCACTCTCTGTACCGCTGCTGTGTTCAGTTGTAAACGGACTTGGTTACTTTTTCTCCGCCGCTGACGTTTCAACGGTCTACGACCCGGTATTTACCCGGATGTTCTACGCGGTAGGGCTTATCGTCGCGGGCATCGTGAGCGATAAAAACCGGCGCTATGGTGCGGTGTGCTGTATTGTGGCACTGATCTTCCCGTTCATTAGTCTTGCGCTAAAAAATGAAGTTGACGCATCAGCAGTGATGAGTGCATTCAGCTTCATATTCTACGGATTCTTTTCAGTGTACCGTGTCGTGTTGTTTGCCGACATCGCCGCAAAGCATGCACAGCTTCTACCGTTGGCCGTGTTTGGCATGCTGGTTGGGCGGTTGGGAGACTGCTTAGGTACGCTGGGTGGCATATACCTTGAGGGAAATCAGGTGGTGCTCACCTGTCTGAACGCTGCGGCATTTATTCTCTGCGCCCTGCTGTTTTTTGCGCTGTACCACAGGCTTTATATGCCGACGCTGCCCGAGCGGGAGAACACGGAGGCACTGCTCTCCGCCTACGAGGCGCACTCCGGCTTTACCGCCCAGCAATGCCGGATCTTCCGGCTGGTGGTCAAGGGCTGCTCCAATTCCGAAATCGCTACTGAGCTGTTCCTTACGGAGAGCACGGTTAAGTTCCATATGAGGAATATTCTCAAACGCACCGGTTGCACGAACAGAACGGAGCTTATATCCGACTTCAAATCAATGCACATCTGATATGCTCCCCTTTTCGTCGTTGAGATCAGCAAGGTAGTCGTGCTTTTCAGTGAGGGCTTCTTGCCTCCCATTTGTCGCCCATCTTCACAAAGATAAATTCTATATATTATAGTTGACTCGGTCTCGTTACTCTCGTCTTCGTCATATTTACTTTTAATACTTTAGATGACTTGGAAAATGCGGTGCTTATTTTTCTCTAAATACATAACACATGATAAAAAAATTATCAATAATAATTATTTTTTTTACTTGTACTGGCACTATTCTTCATCCCTGCTCATATACTTACATGGTGACCAATTTTTCGGGGGAGGTGCTTTGATTGCTGCACTTCTTAATCACCATTTTGAACGAGGTCCTTGGCAGTGTATTCTTTCATTTCGGTTACGTTTCTAATGCCAATTCATTTCCACAGCCATTAACAGCGGAAGAAGAGCAAAAATACATAAAAGCATACAAAGAAGGCAGCGAAGATGCCAGAAATACACTTATAGAGAGAAATCTAAGGCTGGTAGCCCATATTGTTAAAAAATACAGTTCACACAGCAGTGACAGTGACGATATGATCTCGATCGGTACTATTGGTCTAATTAAGGCGATTACAACATTTGACATGTCAAAAGGCACCCGGCTGGCGACATATGCTGCCAGATGTATCGAAAACGAGATACTGATGCAAATAAGATCTACGAAAAAAATACAAAGTGAAGTATCGCTCCACGATCCTATAGGAGTAGATCGTGAAGGGAATGAGATTACCCTTATTGACGTAATAGGCAATGAAACCGAATCCGTTATTGACGAAGTAGAACTTAAGATTCAGGTAAAGCGTCTTTATAATAAAATGAAGTCTGTTTTAAAAAAGCGCGAAAAGACTGTGCTGGAATTAAGGTACGGGCTTCTGAATGGAACTAGCAAGACGCAGCGTGAAATTGCAGGTATGCTCGGTATATCGCGTTCCTATGTGTCAAGGATTGAAAAGAAAGCAATAAAAAAGCTCAGCAAGGAACTGGAACCGGATTAAATAAATGCCTGGAATATTAAGTGTCTGGCACCCAGCTTATCCTCTTATGAATAAGGGGGAGCGGCCTGCTCCCCTTTAAAACAAAACCGTTTGAAGATGGTCAAAGGTTTATTATCAACATTGTACATAAGCCTTGAAATATGGAATAAATAAAGAGTTTTGCAGTGCCCCTTTGTGCCATGGCAGGCACCACGCCGTTTGAGTGGCGCCTTTTCGTCGGTTTTGGGCGTTCAAAAACGGCTATAATTATTAAAAAATGATTTAGGGTAACTTTTTTGAAATAGTTACAAATCGAACAGCATATCCCGATATTTTATTGATATTTACATTCTTCTAATATACAATTTGATAAATGCCAATTAATAATCAGATGTTTCCGGTTGGGTAAACATATAGTAATTATATTAGACTTGATTGGATATTCGCTAAAATGGAGGAACATGATATGAAAATTGTTATTCTTGACGGCTATGCTGAAAACCCTGGTGATCTTAGCTGGGAAGGGTTCGAGGCCTTCGGGGAATTAACGGTTTACAACCTTACTCTTCCGGAAGATGTCGTAGGAAGAATAGGAAATGCCGAAATCATAATTACAAACAAAACACTGCTTGATGAAACAATATTCGCCCAGTGCCCCTCCATTCGCTATATCGGCGTACTTGCAACGGGATATAACGTAGTTGATATTCCGGCGGCAACCAAAAGAGGCATTACTGTTACAAACATTCCTGCATACAGTACACCGTCAGTTGCGCAGTTTACGTTTGCTCTGTTGCTGGAAATATGCCATCATGTATGGAAACACAATGAAGCAGTAAAGTCCGGCAAGTGGTCAGAATGCGATTATTTTTGTTTCTGGGATTATCCGCAAATTGAGCTGGCCGGAAAAACTTTGGGATGCATCGGATATGGACGCATAGGGCAGAGCGTAGGAAAGATTGCACAAAGCCTAGGCATGAACGTCATCGCGGTTGTCGAACATGAAGACAAGCCGCGCGAATGCGATAACGTGCGCTTTGTTACAATGGATAACCTGCTGAATGAATCAGATGTCATTTCCCTTCACTGTCCGCTTACCGATTCCAATAAAGGAATAATCAACCGTAATACCATATCCGGGATGAAAGATGGTGTTATCTTGATAAATACATCACGCGGGCCCCTGATTGTTGAAGAAGATTTGAAAGAAGCGCTGTGCAGCGGAAAGGTTGCATATGCAGCAGTAGATGTAGTATCGGCTGAGCCTATATCGAGGGATAATCCCCTGCTTTCTGCGCCAAACTGTATTATCACACCCCATATCGCATGGGCTCCGCTGGAAAGCCGTAAAAGGCTTATGGATATCGCTGTAAAGAATTTAGAAGCATTTCTCTCAGGCCGCCCAATTAATGTGGTGAAAGCATAGCATAGTATTTTTGCACCGGAGTACAAGGCCTCAATAACCCTTTTCCAACATAGTTTCTGCAATCTCTGCGAATAT
>Ga0209510_1002682_pt1 | contig 17776 bp, 15 predicted proteins | sample BiotimSIPDNA_FD_185749 | JGI IMG/M metagenome (GOLD analysis project Ga0209510, IMG submission 185749) | Anaerobic biogas reactor microbial communites from Washington, USA - Biogas_R1 time_0 SIP DNA (SPAdes) (version 2) | ecosystem: Engineered > Bioreactor > Anaerobic > Unclassified | place... | reverse complement strand
AAGAACAAATAAAAAGCAGCGGTTATGTGGTGGATACCCTCGAAGCTGCCTTATGGTGCCTTCTAAATACCGACAACTACAGAGACTGTGTCCTGAAGGCCGTCAATCTGGGGGAAGACACCGATACAGTGGCAGCAGTAGCCGGTGGTCTGGCAGGACTATATTATGGATACGACAGCATCCCCCCGGCATGGCTGGCGGTAATAGCCAAACGCGATTATATAGAGGGTTTGTGTGATAAACTGCAAACAGCGTTAGGGAAATAGAGGGCAAAGTAATGATAACGTCCGGGAGTACACATAAAGTCCCATAAATGTCATCCTGATGAGCCGCTGGGCGACGAAGGATCTTTTTTGTGCCATATGAGCCGGTCAATGGCTTTATAAGCCCCTCATTTTAAAGACTCTCTTTTTTAGATGTTGTATATTGCGATGATAATCCGATACAGATCCTATCCGTGGGCTTTTGGCGTAAGGGCTGTGGCAAATGTATTGCAAATGTAAATACAAGAGCATAAAATGATATATGAAGGAGGGATTACCAATGGCAAAAACAACAAATTTGTATATAAGGCTTGAACCAGGACTCAAGGAACAGGCAGAACTCATTCTGGGACAATTGGGTATTCCGATGTCTAACGCAGTGAATATATTCTTGAAACAGGTCGTAATGCAAAGAGGAATTCCTTTTGATGTTAAGCTTCCTGACCCAAAACCTGCTGGAATTTCCAGCTTAACTGAAGCTGAGCTTGACGATGAATTGGAAAAAGGGTATGTCGATTTTATTCAAGGGAATACAAAACCGGCAGACAAAGTTTTTTCAGATATACGTAAGGAATATAGCAAATGAAATATAAAATTGTTTTGACGAAACAAGCAGATACCGATTTGAGGTATATTTATGAGTATATTGCATTTACTCTGCTTGAACCTGAGATAGCAGTCAGACAATTGGAGAGAATCGAAAAAGGTATCCTCAGTCTGGATGAAATGCCGGAGCGATTTCGAGCATTTGAAAAAGAACCATGGCATAGCAGAGGGTTTAGACAGATGCCAATAGATAATTTTATAGTATTCTATATTCCAAAAGCTGATGTGAAGATAGTTACCATTATCCGGATTATGTACGGAGGAAGGGATATTGATGCTCAGTTGAAAAAGACTAATCAGTAGGTAAGGTGTTGTATCGGTTAAACTTTCGCGGATTCAGTGCTGTTTTAATTCTTACCCTCAGCCCATGCCAGGGAATCTCCCGGTAATAAAACATTGATTCCACCTCATGAGCCATCTCCACTACCTCTATTCTATAATTCGCTACTATAAATATCAATGCAATGACACTATACTGTCATTGCATTAGAGTATAGTGATATTTATAAAAAGGATAAAGTAAGTTGCAGAAATAGGGTTTATGGTACAATGTGGAAAAAGCAAGTCCAAAATATCTGGAGCAGAGAAGGTTTTAATATGAAGCATCTGAATGTAGTAGCCGCCATTATAATACATAACGGGCAGATCCTGTGCATGCAGCGTGGCCAGGCAAAACAGGACTATATTTCCTATAAATATGAATTTCCCGGCGGCAAGATCGAAGTGGGGGAGACCAGAACCGAAGCCCTCATTCGCGAGCTCAAAGAAGAAATGAATATAGAGGTAAAGATAGGCGAGGAAGATTACTTCATGACCGTCAACCATAGCTATCCAGATTTCGAGCTGACTATGCACAGCTATATCTGTCATGTTGACAGGAAAGAATTCATCCGCAAAGAACATATCGATCATCAATGGGTGACTCCGCAGGAACTCAAAACACTTGAATGGGCGCCGGCAGATTATCCCATTGTGGAGAGGCTGAGGGAGAGAAATAGGTGCTGAAACCGGGATTGTATGAACAGATAATCAATAAAAAGCTGGGGCGGGAGCTTGACCAGGTAACCGACCAGCTCAAATCGGTTGCGCCCATTGATAGCACGGAAGCATCCAAGGTTTTGGCAAAATATTTAGCTGAGATATTGGAAAAAGGAATGGATAACGTCAAGGACAAGGGTGGAGATATCCGCGCCCAGATCGACCTGGTTAATAAACTCGTACAGATGATTATTGCGGAAACAAGAGAAGCTGACTTTGAAGGGTTATCTGTCGATGAACGCGCTGAGCAATTGCTGGCACTGGTAAACAAGCAGAATTCCATTTACGCTGTGAATGAAAAAGCAGAGATTATTCGGCCGCAGACATCCATTGCGCAAAGCTCTCTGTTCACAGGGGCGATCCATGAGCCCAGTATGTTTACAGAATTGAAAAAGGAAATCGCTTCAGCCGACAGGATCGATATGCTGGTTTCCTTTATTAAGTGGAGCGGCCTGCGCCTAATCATTGATGAACTGTGCAGCTTTGTGCAACGCGGCGGGCGGCTGCGGATCATTACGACCTCCTATATGGGGGCTACAGATGTCAAAGCCATTGAAGAACTAAACCTGCTCCCCAATACCGAAATCAAGGTTTCCTATGATACTAAACGCACCAGGCTGCATGCTAAAACTTATGTCTTTTATCGTGACACCGGCTTCACGACCGCCTATGTCGGCTCGTCCAATCTGTCCAATGCTGCTATCTCCAGCGGGTTGGAGTGGAATGTCAAAGTTACGGCCAAGGACCTGCCGGAGACGATCCGCAAGATTGACGCTACCTTTGAAAGCTATTGGAACTCTTCTGAGTTTGAGGCTTATAACAAAACGCAGAAGACACGATTGGAACGGGCCTTAAAAGCTGAAACATCTGCCGACGGGGACAGAGTGAATCTGTTTGCCTTTGATATCAGGCCATATCCATACCAACAGGAAATATTGGATAAGTTGGAGGCCGAACGCAAGGTACGCGGGCATTTTAAAAATTTGATTGTAGCCGCCACCGGTACCGGGAAAACTGTTATTTCCGCCTTAGATTACCAACGTTTCCGCAGAGAAAATCCGGGTAGCCCTTGTCGATTGCTCTTTGTTGCTCATCGGGAAGAAATATTGAAGCAAAGCCTGGCCTGCTTTCAAGGGGTGATGAAGGATGCCAACTTCGGGGATTTATTTGTCGGCAGTTATAAGCCAGGAAGCCTGGATCACCTGTTTTTATCGGTACAGACTTTTAATTCCCAGGAACTGCAGACTAAAACTTCACCTGACTTCTATGACTTTATCATCGTAGATGAATTTCATCATGCGGCGGCACCAACCTACCAAAAACTGCTGACCTATTATAAACCCAAGATATTGCTGGGACTCACCGCGACTCCGGAACGTATGGACGGCAAGAGTATATTGGAGTATTTTGACAACCGAATTGCAGCTGAGATCCGGTTGCCGGAGGCCATCGACCGCAAATTGCTATGTCCGTTCCAATACTTCGGCGTAACCGACACGGTTGATTTGAATGAGTTGAAATGGGCCCGGGGCGGATATGATAAAACCGAACTAAGTAACCTATATACACTCAATAGCGCGGCGGCAGACAGACGCGCAGGCATGATCATTGCCTCACTGGGAAAATATGTGACTGATATAAATGATGTTAAAGGCCTGGGCTTTTGCGTATCAGTTGAGCATGCCCGTTATATGGCGGAGTATTTCAATACACAGGGCATTCCTTCCATGTATTTGGTGGGGACATCACCGGACGAGGAACGCTATACTGCCAAACAGAAGCTGGTCAGCGGCGAAGTCCGCTTTATATTTGTGGTAGATATTTATAACGAAGGTGTTGATATCCCGGAGGTCAATACTGTTTTGTTTCTGCGTCCTACCGAAAGTTTGACAGTTTTTCTACAGCAATTGGGCCGTGGGCTTCGCTTGGCAGACAACAAGGAGTGCCTGACGGTTTTAGATTTTATTGGGCAGGCCAATAAGAAATATAACTTTGAAGACAAATTCGCGGCCCTGCTTGCCAATACCACCAGAAGTGTTCAGCGTGAAATCAAAGACGGTTTTATCTCCCTGCCCAAAGGCTGTTATATCCAGTTGGAGCGCAAAGCCAAGGAATACATATTAAACAATATCCGCAGCTCCTTCACCGTGAAGGCAGGGTTGGTATCCCGCCTGGCAACCTTTACTGAAGACAGTGGATTGCCGCTTACACTGGCAGATTTTACAGCGTACTATCATTTGGATGTGCGCAGCATTTATAAATCCGGCAGCTTTTCCAGACTATGTGTGCTGGCCTCAGTCAGAGACGACTTTAATGAGCCGCTGGAGGAGGTACTTACAAAAGCCTTCCCGCGGATTTGTGCAATTGATTCCAGACGTTGGATAAAATTTCTGTTAAAAATCTTTTCCGACAGTGAAGATTTAGATATCGAAACGAAGAACATAGCGGAACGGCGGATGTTGCAAATGTTTCAGTTCACAGTATGGCAAAAACCATTTGAGGAATGCGGCTTTACAAGCCTAAAAGATGGAATTATGCAAATTAAAAGCAGCCCGGTACTTTGTGCCGAACTAATCGAGCTGTTGCAGTTCAATCTTAACCATATAGATTTTATCGACGAACCGGTAGATCTCGGGTTTGATTGCCCGCTAGATTTGCATTGTACATATACCCGTGATCAAATCCTGTTGGCTATGGATTATATGAAGCCTGCTACGGTTCGAGAGGGCGTGAAATACCTGCCGGAAAAAAGCCTCGATATCTTCTTTGTAACCCTGAATAAATCTGACAAAGACTACTCGCCGACCACCATGTATAACGATTATTCCATCAATGAGTGGCTGTTTCACTGGCAGAGTCAGAGTACAACTTCAGAAACATCGCCAACTGCTCAACGCTATATCAACCACCGCCAGAGAGGCAGCAAAGTGCTTCTGTTCGTTCGTGAGTTCAAAACAGATATTGCTGGAGCAGCGCCTTATACATTCCTTGGTCTGGCAGATTATATAAAACACGAGGGCTCCAGGCCCATGAATATTACCTGGAAGCTGCATCGGCCAATCCCGGCGAAGTATTTGAAAAAGACAAATAAGTTAGTGGTGGGGTAGTAAATATGTCCGGGGACAGATCACCTGGGAGGTGGTGTGATGCCCTACAACATAACCAACGCCGTCATGGGACTATGTGTTGGCGATGTTCTGGGGGTGACGGTTGAATTTATGCATGGAAGCAACCATCAAACTATCCTTTCCAATGCTTTGCCTATAATTACATCTGCATAATCAGCCATGAATAATGGGATATTTAGCAGATCATCATCAAGTCGCAGGTTATTCAATGAAAAACGAATACGAAGCTTTACCTTATCACCGTACTTTTCCTTGTACTTTTTCAAACTTCTGCTCTCTACATTACTCTCTGATTTAACCTCTACAGGTAAAATGTCGTTTTCCCTTTGAATAAGAAAATCAACTTCATACCTTGGATTATCCATCGTCCAATAACGTGGCATGGCTTCAAACTGGTTCTGCAATGCTTGCAGAACATAGTTTTCACTTAAAGCACCTTTAAACTCCACAAACAGTCTGTTACCCTCGCCAAAGGCTGAGGGTGCTAAAAATGATAATCTTCTTAATAACCCTACATCTGCCATATATAATTTAAAAGCAGACAAATCATCGTAGGCTGAAATAGGCAGCCCCGGCGCACTGCTCCGATATATTTTATAAGTCAGGTTGGCATCACAAAGCCACTGCAAGGCATCTTCATACTCTCTTGCCCTGGCACCTTCCTTAACGACTTTATAGATAAATTTCTTGTTCTCCCTTGCAAGTTGGGAAGGTATGGACTTCCAGATGAGCGATATCTTTGGAAAATCCTTAGGATCAGGGTGCTTGGCAAAATCTCGTTCATATGCTCCTAAAATGTTTGACAGCACCTGCTGCATAAGCTCCACATCTCGCTCCTGTGTCCAAACACGAACTGATTCGGGCATACCGCCAGTTACGAAATACATTTTAAGTTTTTCATATAGGGGATTGAAAAATGCCTCCGGTATAGGTTCGATTTTATCTACAGTGTTCAGATAATTATTAAGATTGCCATCTCCATTAGCTATTAAAAACTCTGAAAAAGTCATAGGCATAATTTCTAAAAAGTCCACTTTGCCAACTGGAAAGGAAGCTGGCTTAGACAATGCTATACCCAATAGAGAGCCTGCACAGGCTACATGGTAATGTGGTGTATTTTCACAAAAATATTTTAGTGTATTAAGGGCATTTGGACACTCCTGTATCTCATCAAAAACAATGAGCGTATCTTCTGGAGTATCTATGCTGATGATTTCACCACTGGCCATAATCAGATTTTGAAGAATACGATTCACATCCTTAGTACTTTCAAAAAACTGCTTGTATTCGGGATGCTCATCAAAGTTAAAATAGGCAAGATTTTTATAATAACGCTTGGCAAATTCTTTAAGCAGCCAAGTCTTGCCTACTTGGCGTATACCTTTTAAAATTAGTGGCTTCCTATACTTAGAATTTTTCCAATCCAATAGTTTTTGCATAATCAGCCTTTCCATAGTACCACCTCTAAAGCATCACATTATTATACATTATTTAAGCTAGTTAATCACATTATTATATAATAATGTAACCATATTTCCAAGATTAGTCAATGCTATCACATTATTTTAAATAATCAAAATCACATATTTATTAAAAATAACCTCAGGCTAATAATTCTATTAATGAGGTCTAAAGGCATAATAGCAGATGACAATCAAAGCATCCCGAAAATTTCGCAATTCATTTACAAATTCAGCAGGATTATGGTAGAAAATATAGAAATATATTCTATATTTGTATGGATAGCAGAAAAAGCTCATATACGGGAAAACAAAGTTAATTTAAAATTAGCAGCAGCACCGGAGAGGATAAGTCGTGCCGCTGACAAATAATCTTGACCGAACATGCACTCCTGACACGGTAATGTCTACTAATTACAGTATATTGAATGGGAAGATATTAAAAGAAGGATTTGGGCCAACATCTGATTTGACTTGGACGAATTTATTGGCAGTATACGGTCCTCGTGTTGGTTTATAGCAAGATTCAAAGATAGTATTTTATGATTAATCCTTATCAGAAAGGAATGAATTTATCCCTTGGCCAAAATTGAGAACTACCAGTACAGTGTAGAAGAAGCTTTTAGGAACTGCTTTTATATAGTCCCGGATTATCAACGAGAATATGTCTGGACGGAAAATCACTATTTGATCACTTTCTACAACAGCTGGAAAGTTTCTTATTCTATTTTATTTTTACCAAAACACCTACCCGGGATCTGGAACGAAACTTTTCAATATGGGCAGATGAATTACGTGATATAGCAAAAGAGATAAATGAAACTGAGCAAATAATAAAACTGAATAAATTTTTAAACGACAGATTTGCCGTAAGTGTGAAAGCAAAAGATGTTGAACTTACTGACAAACTAAAACGATATTCTCTAAGTTCAATGCAACAGTATCGTACCCGTTATTTATTGGCAAAGTTAACGCAGCATGTTGATATGGCGTACCAGGGTACGAAAACCCCTTCATCTCTGGAGAATTATATGTCTTTGGAAATCGAACATATATTACCCAATAATCCTCAAGATGTGTTACATAATGATTTTATAACTAGAAATCCTGAAAAAAATTATGATGAATATAAAAATCTATTAGGAAATTTCACCTTACTTGAAAAACCTATTAATATTGTGGCTGGCAATGATTTTTTTGTGAAGAAGTGCGAAGAGTACAAAAAAAGCAAATATTATTTGACCAGTAGCATTGCCCAAATAAATATTGTTGGGAATGATTCCTCAATAAACCGAATTAATAAGCGCTTAAAATCTTTTACCGAATGGACGGCGGATACGATTAATGAGAGACAGGCAATGTTAATTGATCTGATTAAAGATGTTTGGGTAATAAGGGATTATGAATGATGAATAATGATAATTTGAACTTCTTCAAAATCTCTTTATTAAGATAGAGATTAGACGACTTTAATGAGACGCTGGAGGAGGTACTTGTAAAAGTCTTACCGCAGATTTGTGGGATTGATTCCAGACGTTGGATAAAATTTCTGTTAAAAATCTTTTCCGGCATTGAAGATTATATCGAAACGAAGAACGGAACCGAACGGCGGATGTTGCAAATGTTTCAGTTCACAGTATGGCAAAAACCATTTGAGGAATGCGGCTTTACAAGCCTAAAAAATGGAATTATGCAAATCTAAAGCGGCCTGGTGATCTGTGCCGAACTAATCGAACTGTTGCAGTACAATCTTAACCATATCGATTTTATCGACGAACCGGTAGATCTCGGGTTTGATTGCCCGCTAGATTTGCATTGTACATATACCCGTGATCAAATCCTGTTGGCTATGGATTTTATGAAGACTGCTACGGTTCGAGAGGGCGTGAAATACCTGCCGGAAAAAAGCCTCGATATCTTCTTTGTAACCCTGAATAAATCTGACAAAGACTACTCGCCGACCACCATGTATAACGATTATTCCATCAATGAGTGGCTGTTTCACTGGCAGAGTCAGAGTACAACTTCAGAAACATCGCCAACTGCTCAACGCTATATCAACCACCGCCAGAGAGGCAGCAAAGTGCTTCTGTTCGTTCGTGAGTTCAAAACAGATATTGCTGGAGCAGCGCCTTATACATTCCTTGGTCTGGCAGATTATATAAAACACGAGGGCTCCAGGCCCATGAATATTACCTGGAAGCTGCATCGGCCAATCCCGGCGAAGTATTTGAAAAAGACAAATAAGTTAGTGGTGGGGTAAGAGGGGATAAAGACTACTTGTCATAGTAATCGTTTTTAGGAGGGCTAGATTATGAGAAAACCTGAAGAGTTTATAATTAAGGAGCTAAAGGACATATTAGAAATATTAAAAAAACCAATATTTAAATTTATAGACTAGATTAACTCATATACCTTCATGTAGCAATGACCAGTCAACTTCTTTTTTATATATATACTGTTCACTATCCATAATTCCAATCATTTATTTACCTTCCAACCGTTTCCCTCATTTATATTGTTTAATGATCTCCAGAATAGCTGCTCCGTATTTTTGACACTTAACATCTCCAAAACCGGAAACTTGTTTAATTTCTTCAAGTGTTTCAGGCATAATTGAAATGAGTTCTTCCATCTGGGCATTGTTATAAATAAGATAAGGCTTTATTCCATCAGCTTTGCTAGTATAATAACGATATTGTTTTAATGCTTTATATAACGGTGTTTCTTCTATATTGGCTTTAGCCGGCGATGCAACCGGATTCGCCACCGGAGCTGATGTTGGCACAGCTGCAGTTGGTGTTACTGTTGGTATAGGTTTTTCCTGTGCGGCTTCGTCGATCTGGTATTTCTTTGTATAATCAACGGTATTGGGAGTATGTAAACTCAAATAGAAATTCGCTAGTTCGTACATTTCATTTTCCGAATAAGGCGCATTTTTACTGCCATTAATCATGTTTTTTATATATTCAGTTAATTGATCACAGCGAATAATTTTATCCTTTACATCCTTTTTAGCATATTTCATATTAATAACTGTTTTGGGGTTCGCTAGTACTACCAATGATTTATGAAACTCATCAAAATATTTTTCGAATAAAGATTTAGTTAAAAAATTGTTTTTCTTTGATAATTTTATTCTTTTGATCATATCCAGATGGCGTGAGTTTTGGGTAATGGGGCTATAGATACCCTCTTTATTGTATTTGCCGTTATACTTCCAAGTGCGAATAAAATTCCCATTGTTATTAACTTCAATATTTCCGATAAGATTTTTACATTCAATAATTAGTGAAAATTTGTTGGTGATAATCAAATAATCGATTTGCGTTGACAAGTTCTCAAATTCAATATGTAAATCGTGCAACACAATAATGGGCAGGAGGCTATTGTTTAATTCAAATACAATATTTTTTTCTCCGGCAATACCGTAAGAAAGCATTCTAATATCTTGATCAATTTTTGGCTTGATTGAGTTAGGAGCGTTTTTATAAATTTCTTTTAATTGCTCCAGTTGACGTTGTGCATCACTATCTATTTTATAAAAATAGGGTCTTTTTAAATTTGCTGGTTTTTGAGTTATTGCTTCTTTTACGGAATCAAAAAATGCCATAAAATTATCTCCTTATAGGTAGTAAATTTACTCTATTGTAGAATAAATGCCTAAATATAACAACCAGTTAACTTATTACTCTGGGATATAAGCCCGCCCAGATAATTGAATTCCCGTTTTTAATACAAACTTTAACAGTCGTCAAATTAATCATTTCCCCGCCAATCTCCTCAAATAATATCGCTCAATCTGCTGGTCACAGATTTCAATCAAGTCGGTTTTGTCTTCCTCGGTGAGGCGTTTCCAGAGGGAGGAAACAAAAGCGACCTGGTTAAGGTCTTTGCGGTGCTCGAGGAAAAATTTGCGCTCGAATTTCTCAAAGGGCATGGTCAGCATCAGGCGGGCAACATCAAAGTCACTCATTTCTTTGACCCGGTTGATTACCGCGTTGGATACTTCTACCTGCAGACCGGCATCAGCACGCTGCTCATAGAAGTTGCGGAAGCAGCTGACCATGGCTCCCAGTTCTACTTGTCCCTTTTCGTTGACCAAGCTTAACATTCCTTTTAACATTACCGGTTTATATGAAAAGCTCATTTGTCCAGCCTGTACATATTTAAAGAAATCTTCCCTTACGGCCTCCGCTTTACGGGCAGGAATATTCAGCTGTTCCCGGATATCTTCCAGCCGTTCCCGGCTGAAATAGCGATGAGTTACCTTCCCCATGGGAAGTTCCAGGTCAGGACCGGGTGAGATTTTGCCTTCTTCTACCCAACGGCGGACAGTGGCATCGTCTACATATAGTTCCATGGCCAGTTGATGCAGAGACATCATGTCTTTGATTTCCTCCTGCCAATCAAACAGATCCACTAATTCATAGTCACGGACAAATATATTATGAGGCAAAATGGTGTCAATTTTTTCTCCTGCCAGCAGGCGATGCTTTTCGTTTTCCATTTGATCCGGCGGAGCTATCACCAATGCTCCGGGACGGTATTCCCGCGAGCGGAACAGACGGTGCAGATTTACCGAGTGATTATGGCGAACGGTGTTGTCGATGAAATCAAATACCAGCAGGGCTTCCTTGCCTTTGGCCCGACGGGTGCCTCTGCCCAGTTGCTGCAGATAGATTACTTTTGACAGGGTGGGCCTGGCCATGAATAGTACAGCCGTATCCGGGCTATCCCAGCCTTCATTTAACATATCACAGGCACATAACACCTTTACATGACCCTGGCAGTATTCATCGAGAATGGCTTCGCGGGTCGATTTTTTCATACGCCCTTCCACCAGTTGAGCATTGACACCGCATTCCTGAAACAGCTGGGCTACTTCTGCAGCATGCTGAACACTGGCACAAAAGACTACGGCTTTTTGATCCGGTACATGGCTAAGGTAGGTTTCAACAATGAGACGGTTGCGTTCGGGGACATGGACACAGTTATCCAGGTCACGGTAATTGTAGCGAATGCCGTTGATTCGTACATGGCTGAAATCAATGTTGGTTTTTACCCTGACACAGCGGATGGGAACCAGTTCACCTATTTCAACCGCAGTTTTAAGGTCCAGGCGATGAGCTTCGTTTTTAAATAGTTCCATTATTGATTCCTGATCATGGCGCTCGGGGGTAGCAGTCAGGCCCAGTAAAAATTCAGGTTGAAAATAGGAAATGACCTGACGATAGCTGGGCGAGGCGGCATGGTGAGCCTCATCTATGATTATGTAACCGAAATGATCGGGAGCAAACTGGCTCAAGCGTTTATGCAGGCCCTGAATGCTGGCAATCATTACATCTCCATCCAGAAGGCCGGAGTAGTCGTCAATAATTCTTACCCGGGCCTGTGGCCAAAGTTCTCTGAATCTCCTGGCTGCCTGCTGCAAAAGTTCCAGGGTATGAGCAACAAAGAGAGTGCACAGTCCCAGGCGGCGGGCATCAAGTACCGCGGTGGTAGTTTTACCGGTTCCCTGGGCATCGGTAATTAGAGCCATGCTGTTATATTCTCCGCGCAATTCCTGTAATCGTTGCAAGGTTTCTTCCTGATGCGGACGGAGTTCCAGTACCGTACCCCGTTGGCGGGGCAGGTAGTCATCATAGATTCTGAAATGTGGGCTTTGTCCCAGAAACTGAACTAATTCGGATTTAACTTTTTCGCGTTCATTAACCAGCTGGCGGTAAGTCCATATATATACCCGCCAACCCAGATAGGTCAGACTATTGCGTTTTAAGAGATCATCCAGATATTTGTCCACTGAGACCAGTGCCGGATTATGCCACTGTTCTCCATCTATCTCTATGGCATAAGCAAACTGGTCAGTTTTCAGGGCATAGTCAATATAGCAGTTATCGCCATAGATATTCCGGCAGGGATATTCATTGATCAGGTATTGGGTTTTATCCAGTCCGAAGGTCTCCTGAAAGAGTTCCACAAACAGGTCCTCGGCAAAACTGGCGGTGTCTACTGCCTGGTAAACAGGCTGGCAGTTATCGGTGGTCATTTTCTTCTCCCCGTAAACTGTTATTAATTAGCTTTTCACCTTCAATATATCCTTTTATCCGGTATCACTCCGCGTACCCCGCCCCGGGGGTTGTCCAGGTCTCCATGGTAGCGGGGGATCAGGTGGATATGCAGGTGCATGATGGTTTGGCCGGCGCTCTCGCCACAGTTTATCCCAATGTTATAACCATCGGGGTGATATTTATCGTCCAACAGTTGCCGGGCTTCATCCAACAGCGAGTTTAATGCCTGCCGTTCTTCGGCAGTGGCAGCAAAGAAGTCGGCTATATGGCGTTTGCTTATAATCAGCGTATGGCCGGGTGTAACCGGATATTTGTCATATTTGGCCCAGGCCAGCCGGTTTTCCAGAATAGCCTCTTCGCGATTACAGAAAACACATTTATCCATCTTTCCACCTCTACCTTTTAATTCGCCAGGTGGGAATTATATCCTGCAAGTCACCCGGTGTCAGGGGCACGGAGTTATTGTCAACCGGCGAAAAACTGACAGCGAATCTATCCCCCTGGATAGTTTACTAATGAATAATCGGTTTCAGGCATCAAAGGTATTCTCAACGATTGTATTGATTCCATAGAGTGGTATATTCAGCAGCCAGTCAATATAAGTCTGCTTGAAAGTGGTTGCCATCTCAAAATCGCCGTTTTGCAGGAGTTCTATTACATAAAATCAAATTACTTTTGATATGTCATCCTGAGGAGCTGCAGGCGACGAAGGATCTCTTTTGGAAGTCCGTAATATTGCTTTTGTGTCTTTTTTGACCGAATATCATAATTATGATAAAATTTATATGCATATATTGATAAAAGGAGGGTTTAAATATGCCTAATATCAGGCCAATTTCTGATTTGAGAAATAATGCTAATGAAATTTCAGAGCTTTGTCATAATTCGAGAGAGCCTGTATTTATTACCAAAAACGGTGTTGGTGATATGGTGGTGATGAGTATTGAAACTTATGAGCGCCAGCAAGCCATTATAGAACTGTATGTAAAACTAGCTGAAGCAGAAGAAGAAATAGTAAACGGTGCCGAGGGTGAGGACTTTTTTGAGTATGCAAAACAGTTGAGGAACAGAGTACATGGGCAAATATAAGGTTAAGATTTATCCGGCTGCTAAAAGGGACTTAAACGATATTGTAAACTACCTGAATACATTGTCACCAAAGGCCGCTATCAGATACTATGACCTGCTGGTAGATAAAATCGGTAGTCTGGTGGAAATGCCGGAAAGGTGTCCCTTTGTAAGGGATGTTGCATTAAAAGCAAAAGGCTACCGGTATCTGATTGTAGATAGTTATCTGGTGTTTTTTGCTATAAAGGGTGATACGGTACAGATACGCCGGATTTTATATAACAAACGGCAATACGAATGGTTATTTTGAGTCTCGGATGGTTCTTTTGACTCACGTTGAATCACTGGGAGGTGACAGGGGGCCGGTCATATTATTAGTTTATTGTCGGTTGAAAGGGTGACGGCAGAACAAACAGCCTGGCGATTTTTGAGTTTGTCACATAGTCTGCCGTCGTCTTGTCATATACGTGATTATTCAAAGTCTATTCTCGCCTTGTCATGTTAAGACTCCCCCCTGTCACTTACAGCCATACCGGGCTGTAGCTGTTGTTACCGGAGGTAAGTTGGGTCAGGAGTCGGGAGTCAAGTGTTCTGGCATAGATATCGCGATTAACCACCGGTATCGGGTAGAAGGTGCCCGGGTTACTCAGGACCGTGAGGAAAGCCCGGTCAGAGGGGGCAAAGTTGCCGTTGTTAAGTTTTACATCTTTGCTATAAAGCTCCTCTGCTTCAAAAATACCTTCCCGGGAGTAGCGATTAATTTTCAGGTAGAACCAGGGGAAAAACTCACCGAAATAGTCCCGCTGCAGAAGCAGGAAGTGATCCAAAGTCCTTGACCACTGGGCAAAGTAGTCATTGCGGCTGATTTCGATCAGCTGGTTAGTAGTCAGATCATACAGGAATGTAAAGGTTACTCTGCCCGGATCCACAAATCCCATCACCAGCAGTTTGTTTATCGGAGCTGCCAGTTGGAAAAACCAGATATAGTAATCGGGTAATACGAGCACCGGCCGGTCGATTTGGGTTTCAATATTAATTTTTCGCAAAGTGCTCAATTCATCGTAATATATCAGGCTCTTATTATCAGTGAACCATTGGGGCATCATACCGCTAAAGGAGTAAATGGTTGATCCGTCCAGGGCACTTATAACCAGCCCCTGATTTAGTACCAGTTTGTTGCTGTCATAGGACCAGTCGAGATAATCAACGCTTTCCGGCACATCCAACCGGCGGGAAGTTCCATTGACGAGGTTATAGATAATTATCTGGCGGCCATCATTAACCAACAAGGCAACTTCTTTTCTGTCTTTGCTTAAAAACAGCTCTCGTTTGCTGAGATTCTCAAACCCTTTCAGGCGGGTTGTTGTCCCGCTGCCGGGATTCAGTTTTATTAATTCGTCTAACTTATTAGTGGGTTGCAGAAAAGCTATTTCACCTGGCAGGCTGGCAGTATAACCGGGGAGGACTACGGATTCATCGGGAATCAGGAACCCATCGGGAACCAGATCATTAGCAGCCTTAAGGTCAATAAGAGGCAGGGAGTATTGAGCAGCCAGGTTTTCCAAAGTTTCGCCCTTCAAGGCCAGGTGGAAGCTGAGCTGTACCGGTATCAATAATAATTGGCCGGGTTTTATGATGTAACCCGGTGGGGTTAAGTTATTAAGTTTAATGATATCTTCCATTTTACGCTTAAATATTTGGGAGATTTTAAACACCGAGTCGCCGGATTGCACCCGATAGTAGTATTCCTGCTGCGGAAAGGCAATACTGGTTCCCAGTGCCAGGTAAGTCTCTGAGCCAACCACTCCGTCTATACTTATACCGGCAGCAGTTTGAAAATTTTTAACCGCATCCAAGGTGCTGCTTTGAAAATAGCCGTTTATTTCCCCGCTATAATATTTTAACTGGTAAAGATAATACTGCAGCCAGTAAACATCCAGTCCCCGGTCATTTAAACGCAGAGTTCTTCCTCCGGGAGGAGCCTGGATAAATATCTTGCTGTAGGTGTCAGGATCGGCAATACCGCTGGTGACCAAGTCAGGAAAGTCAGTCTGAAAGAGCTGCACTGCGCCGTCGGTAAAATAACCAAAGCGCCCATCGGGCCGACGGTTTAGATAAGACTTTTTGTATGCCGCCAGGCGGTTCTGCAGAACGGTAACATCTCCACCGCGGGCTCCATTTTTTAAAGTGCGTGACGAAAAAACTGCTTCGCCGGCAGCATATTTACCGGTCCGGTGCCCCAGGCGCAGAAATGATTCCGGGCCCACGACTCCATCCACTACCAGACCGAAATATTTTTGAAAGTTCCTGACGGCAGAACGGGTAACAGGTCCGAATATACCATCAACCACCAGCTTGCCCGCTATTATATTATCGGGGAACATATTTAGCAGTTGCTGCAGAATTGTAACATCTGTGCCCTGTAATTGCGGTGATGTCAATCGCAAATTACGACTTCCAAAATAATAGTAAGCCTGGTCTTCCATTTACATATCTCCTTCTTCAAAACTCAATATAATGTGTATGAAAAGAAGACATGGTTTATAACAGTGACAGTCTGACGGGGTTATTGTCAACTAAACAATGGTATTGATTCCATAGAGTGGCATATTCAGCAGCCAGTCTTCCTTTTTATAATCCGCCATTGAAGTACGGATGGATAACTGAGGATTATACTTCTCCCGGTAGACTTTCAGGCTTTTGGCCTGCAGATTGGTCTCAGCCTTGACCTCTATGGGAATAACTTCCCTGCCGTTGTCGATAATAAAATCAACCTCCGCTGTACCCCGGTCATTCGTCCAGTAGTAAGCTTCGATGCCTTTTAGGGTTTTAAGTTGCTGGAGGACATATTGTTCAGTCAAGGCCCCCTTAAATTCCTTGAACAGTTCGTTGCCATCCAGCAGTGTATCCTGTCGGAGCCGTACCATACATGATAACAGACCGACATCCACCATAAACAGCTTAAACGACTTCAAGTCTTCATACGCTTTGAGGGGCAGATTGGGTGTTGTTACACGATGTACCTTGTGGACCAGGCCGCAATCGGCAAGCCACAGCAGGGCAAGCTCGTACTCTTTGGCTCTGGCCCCTTCCTTGATCAGACCATAGATAAATTTCCTGTTTTCCTTCGTGAGTTGTGCCGGAATGCTGTTCCATAGCATACGGATTCTCGGCACAGTATCATGCGGGGCGTGTTTGGAGAAATCCTGTTCATAAGCGGCGAGGATACGTTGCTGGATTTCTCTGACCTCGTTGAAATCGTTATTGGTTGAAAAACTCAGCACTGCTTCGGGCATGCCGCCTACATAATAGTAGTACTTCAGCAAGTCAATATAAGTCTGCTTGAAAGTGGTTGCCATCTCAAAATCGCCGTTTTGCAGGAGTTCTACGAAACGGTTCTGTCCCATGGCCATCATAAACTCGGTAAAGGACAACGGATACAGGTCGAGAAATTCAACTTTGCCTACTGGGAATGAAGTTCCCTCATGCAGCGCAACACCAAGCAGCGAACCGGCACATATGATCTGATACTGCGGTGCGTTTTCATTGAAGTATTTGAGTGATGTCAGTGCTTTGGGCACTTCTTGAATCTCATCAAATACAAGCAGCATTTTGTCAGCATCGATCTTATGGCCGCTATACAGCTCCAGACCAGTAATGATGCGCTTTATGTCAAGGTCACCATCAAACAAGTTCTGGATGCCTTGGTTATTATCAAAATTTATATAGACGACACTGCCGTACGCCTGGCGACCAAATTCTTTCATTAACCAGGTTTTGCCAACCTGCCTTGCACCTCTTATAATGAGGGGTTTTTTATTCTTCTTTTCCTTCCATTTATAAAGCTGTTCTATCGCGGTACGATACATAAAGCATCACCTCATTAAAGGTTATGATTATATAATACACGATATTACATAAAATCAAACGACTTTTGTGTATAATAATACAAAATTACAAACGACTATTAAGTTGACAGGGGGACGGGGTTATTGTCAACCAGCAATTTGCTGGTTGACAATAACCCCGTCAGGCTGTGTGAAAAGTCTTTATAAAAGCTAATAAAAAATGCAGGCAAAAAAGCAACATAACTCCCAATATATCGGCACCTTGTAGTATAATAATACTAAGAAAGAGGTGTT
>Ga0209510_1002678_pt1 | contig 17789 bp, 15 predicted proteins | sample BiotimSIPDNA_FD_185749 | JGI IMG/M metagenome (GOLD analysis project Ga0209510, IMG submission 185749) | Anaerobic biogas reactor microbial communites from Washington, USA - Biogas_R1 time_0 SIP DNA (SPAdes) (version 2) | ecosystem: Engineered > Bioreactor > Anaerobic > Unclassified | place... | reverse complement strand
CAGCGGTTTCGATGCTCCTGAATGGCAGGGAATAGACCTCGAAATGATACCCAACCGTGCCCCGCGATTCCGCATCATCGGCAACAACAAGACCATAAAGGCCGGAGAAACGATCACCTTCGAGGTTATCGCGGATGATGAGGATGCCGGGGATGTGTTGCAGTATTCCGCCACGAAACCTTGAGTCTCGCAGCGTCAGGGATGGAGTCCGCTTCATCCCTGCGGCTTAGCTTACCCACCCGCGGTTTGCGTTGTCCTCTTGGATGACGTGATCCGCGGGTGCGGTGTTTATGGGCCCGGCGTGTTGTCCAGAGTAGCGGGAGCATCCTGTTCGAGCCCATCTTTCAGTGAGCCTCGGCGAACGCGGAAAGAAGAAGTCTGAGCCACAGAGGACGCCGAGCGCACAGAGGGAAGATGAGTCTGATCCGCAGATGGCGCAGATTGAAAATCCCATTCTCACTTCTAACTTCTCACTTCTTCCCTCATTCACCCTTCGTGCTCTTGGTGAGAGACCAATCTTCCTATTCTCTTCCTTTGCGTCTTGAGCGCAGACGCTGCATGCAGCGTCAAACGGGCGAGAGAATCATCTTCTTATTCAACCACTGATGCACACTGATAGACACTGATCGGAAAATCATTTCCATGTTGTTCTTCCCTTTGTGTGCTTCGCGCCTTTGTGAGAGAAGTATCTTACTCTTTGTTCCTTTGGGTCTTGGGGTCTCTGCGTGAGTCAATTCTTTGTATTCAAGAGACCATGTTGCGAGGATTGTCGCCCGTGGATTTGTCCAGATGCTGAGGCGCGAAAAAGGGCGGGGAAGTCCCCGCCCTTAAGTTGAAAGTCCTGGTTACAGCAGAATCGGAATTCTTCGGCTTCAGAGTTTCGTTGGATTTGGCGTGTCCCCGTAGACAGCCGTCGGATCGAACACTTTCTTTTCTTCGACAAAACGCAGTTCCACAGGGCTGTTGCCGGGTTTGCAAACGGGAATCTCCCGGTAGAAACAACTGCGATAACCCACGTGACAGGAGGCTTCGGAACCACCGGCGGTCGGCTGGGTGAGCGTCACTTCCAAGACGATGCAATCCTGGTCATCGTCGATGAGGATGCGCTGGATCATTTGAAACATTCCGGAGCTTTCACCCTTTTTCCAAAGCTTGCCTCTGGAACGCGACCAGTAATGAGCCAATCCGGTTTCAATCGTGAGCAGCAATGCTTGTTCATTCATGAAGGCAAACATCAACACTTCCTTGGTGTGGGCGTGCATGGTGATGCATGGAATGACCCCGTTCGAGTCGAACTTGGGTGCAAGCTGGGTGCCTTCCTCGACTTGCTCAACGCTGGTGCGGGAGGCAAATGCGGGATTTCTCTCGGTTGGTTGCGTCATAGTTGGTGGCAAATAAGCGGGTTAACCTAATTCATCCCGGGGATTCGTCAATGCCTAATCGGAAGAAAAGCTGAGTGGTAGATGGAGTCGAAAACCCCATTTTTCAGGCGTTCGGGTGGCTCGTGGTTCATCTTCATTCGAATGTGCAAAACCTTTTGTCGGGACCTCACTATGCAGTGGGACTTGAGAGCCATGTTGGATTTCAAGTTGCGCCAAGATGGAGCCGGAATGATTGGGTTCGGGCATTCGAAATTCAGAGGACAGTGCCGAGGAGCCCTTCGGGTGCGGCCTTTGCATCGCCGGAGGCTGTGGTGATGCCCATGCGTTTCCGGATTTGATTTCTAGCCCGGTAGAGTCTGGTTTCCACCCCGCGGGCGGAGCATCCGAGAATCTCGGCTATCTCGGAATATGAAAGCCCTTCGTAATGATGCAGGATCAGGGTTGACCTTAGATCATGGGAGAGTGCGGCAATGGCCGATCTGAGAGCGGGAAGCCGGTCATCCGGCTCGGAGGCTGATGGATTGGATGGGTCGGCAATCCTCTCGCAGAGGGGAATTCCTTCCTTCTCATCGTCGGCATCGGCGTACAGACTCACGGTGCGGCTCCACTCGGGATGACGCCCCTTCCAGCGGGCATGCTTGCGACAAAGGTTCAGCGCGATCGCGAACATCCATGTCGTGAAACGGAAATGGGGATCAAAACGGTCCCGTTTCTGGAATATTTTGACGAAGGTGTCCTGCGCCAAATCGACGGATGCGGGAAGATCCTGCGTGTATCGATAGATGAACGAGACCAGAGGGCGCTCCCACCGGGATATGATTTCCCGCATGGATTCGAGGTCGCCCTCTTTGAGGGCTTCCATGAGTCTGGTGTTGGACTGGTGCTGGGGCTGCACTCGGATATGCTGGTTACTAGATCAATGGATTCTGCGGAGTCGCCATGATGGCTTCGTGCAGGAGTTGTCTTTTTTCCTGGGGCAGGACCGACAGCATTTCCATCAGGAGCTTGCGGGTGGTTTCCCGTGATGTTGTGCTGAGTGATTCCTGGCGTTGGACCCATTCAAAGAGGAGCATGAAATCGATGGACTCGTTATTTTTCCGGCGGGCTTCAAAGATCTCATAGAGCTCTTTCTCCGCGAGAAGCTTCTGATGGTAGTCTTCGATGGCTGGCCTGTATTCCTGATGCAGCGCTTCCAACCGGCCGGATTCATTCCCATCGATCGAAAACTCATCCTCGAGTTGCCTGAGCAGGAAAGTCATAGGATCTTTTCTGTGGGAGGCGAGGCTGGCAATGGGTAGCGGGTCCGGCTGCCCGTCGAGCATGGTTTTGAAACGGTATACCGGATCGATTGCACTCATGTAGGCAACAATCAACTGATCGCGGTTGAGCTGGTTGTGTTCCTTGAAACTGAACCAGACTCCGACCGTGAGTAAAATGCATGCGGCAGAGACAGCGGCGGGCATCCACCTGTAAAAGTTAAGCGGCATGAAATTGGCGAATCCATCCGCGATGCGGGCGATCAGTCCGGGCCGTTTGGCTTGTGTCAGTCGGGATATCACAGCATGCTCCAGGCTGGGTATCGGAAGATGATCCGTCGTCCATGCGTCGAGTATGGGATCAATTTCGGGATCGGATGGTGGAAGTTGATGCATGTTATTCTTCAGAGCTGTGGAGGGTTGAACGAGGTTGTTTGTGCGATATGAATGATGGGTGTCGGGTGAATGGAATACTATACTATACCCCGAAATGCGCGAATGCCCTTCATCGTGATTCGAAAAAAAACGCAATTATGTGGATCAGCTGGATTTGCGTGCCTGATGAATAGCAACGATGGATGCCGTGAGGGCGACCGCGGACACACTCCGGAACCCTGATTCCTTGATTTCTTTGCTCAATTCGTTGCGGTCCGGAAATGCGGAAACGGAGTCCGAAAGGTAGCGGTAAGCTTGGCGATCGCCTGTGATCCATCCGGAAACGATTGGAATAATGTTTCTGAGGTAAAAGTAATAGAACGGGCGCATCCATCCGTAGGGTTGGGAGAACTCGAGCACAAAAAGGCACCCTCCCGGACGGAGAACACGTTCCATTTCCTGAAGCCCCTTGGCCCGGTCTTCAAGATTACGGAGCCCGAACGCAATCGTGATGGCGTCCACCGATGCATCCGGGAGTGGGAGCCGGTGGCAATCCGCTTGTTCAAAGGTGATTCGAACTCCGGATGAGGCAGCCGCCTTCATTTTGGCCTTTGCCTCGTCGAGCATGGCCACACAGAAGTCCATCCCCCGTATGGTTTTTGCAGTCGGAACGCGTCTGGCGAGGGTGAATGCGACATCCCCGCTGCCGGTTGCAAGATCGAGGATGTCGGCAGGGGCCTCGCGGGCAACCATCCGGGCGAGCCGTCGGCGCCATAGAATATCCATCCCTCCGCTCATGATGCGGTTGGCGAGGTCATAGCGGTTGGCGATTGAACTGAAAAAGCGATTAACGGCCTGAGCTTCCGGCATGGCGTGTGTTGGGTCGTTGGATGATCTCGATACAGAAACGGGTCGTCACTCGGTGGGTTCCGTAGTCTTTGTGGATTTGAAGCTATCAACCACCATGCGTGAAATAACGGCATCCGGTTGTTTCACAAAATCGGACGAGAGCGTGAAGTGGGCGCATTCCGTATTCCGCATGACGATGGCAAGCCCATGCCGGGCGTCCTTGAACAATGATTCACAGACCGACCGCACACTGAGATTGGATTCGTTGGAGCGGGCGACGATCTCCTCCATCCCATGCGCGTCCATTTCCACGCGGATTCCGGTTTCATTCAGGAAGTGCTGGAAGAAGCGTTCGATGTCCTCGCGATGGACATCCGCCATGAGGTGCAGGTTTTCGCGGAGGAGTTGCTCGAGGCAAGCTCCCGGATTTTCAACCGTTTCCTCGCTCACGCTTAGTTTCCGGATTCCGGTTGAAGGCAGTTCGAATTTGAAATCCCTGAAAATCCTTTCCAGAACCGTGAGGATGCCCCGTGCTCCGGTTTTCTGGAGGTAGGCTCTTGCGGCGATTTTGCGAATGGCCTCGGGCGAAACCTCCAAGTCGATGCCGAACCCCTCGAAATCCCGATGATACTGTTTCAGGATACTTCCTTCCGAAGTGGTCATGATGAGGGCGAGATCGTCGGCGGAGAGTGGTTCGCAGGCTACCCGGACCGGAAGGCGTCCCACAAATTCGGGTTCAAATCCGAAATCGATGAAATCCCGTGTTTCCGCTCCCTGAAGCAGGCTACCGGATTCGTCATCGGATGATTCCGCTCTGGAATCGAACCCGATCTTTTGATGGTTGAGCCGGTTTTTGATGATATCGGTGAGCTTGTCGAAAGCACCGCTGACGATGAAGAGGATGTGGCGTGTATTGATCACTCCGCGTGATTTCGTGCCCCCCATCATGGCCTGCATTTGTGCCATGATATCGGTTGGGGAGAACTGGTTGACATCCGCCTCCTCCATCAACTTGAGGAGATTGATCTGGACCCCGCGTCCGGAGACATCCTTCCCCATATTGCCGGCTGCGTTGGCAATCTTGTCGATTTCGTCGATGTAGACGATTCCATACTGCGCGAGATCGATGTTGCCATTAGCCGCTTTGACCAGATCACGCACGAGATCCTCGACATCCGCCCCGACGTATCCGGTCTCGGAAAACTTGGTCGCATCCGCTTTGACAAAGGGGACTCCAATGAGTTTGGCGATGGTGCGCATCAGGTAGGTTTTGCCGACACCAGTTGGCCCGAGGAGCAGGATATTCTGCTTGTGGTATTCGTCAGCCTGCCTTTCCGGATGCTCGATGCAGTCGCGGACGTGATTGAAGTGGTCGCAAACCGCCACAGACAGCACTTTTTTGGCTTCGTTTTGGCGGATGACATATCGATCAAGATGCTCCCGGATTTCCTTTGGCTTGAGGTTGAATTCGCGGATGCGTTTGAGAATCGCCTCCTGTTCGGCGTCTTCTTCCTTGCTGTTTCGGTCTTTTGCGCTTGCTCCAGAGCTTGCATCCGGCCGGAGAAATGAGGGCATTCCGAATGGTAAGTTCTTGCTGCCGAACAGCTTTTCGAGATGGCGGTTGATCTCGTCCAGATGGGGTTCTTTTTCGTTTTCGCTCATACAAAATTCGGTTGACACTTCCCTCTTCGGGGGATTGCGTTTCTAAAACTATCCTACTGAATCATTAAGGAATCTCACACACTTCCAACCCATGGCATCGAATCTGACAAAACGCGACATCGTATTGGATATATACGAGAAGAAAGGGTTCCCACAGAAGCAAGTCAAGGAAACCGTCCAGTTGACTTTGGACGTGATCGCACAGGCTCTCGGCGAAGGCCGGAATGTTGAGCTGCGGAACTTTGGCGTATTCCAGATTCAGAAGCGGAAGTCCCGTATCGGGCGCAATCCGAATAAGCCGGAAACCGATGTGATCATTCCCAGCAGGGCAGTGATCAAGTTCAAAGCCGGCAAGGAACTGAAGCAAAAGCTCGGCGATTTGGATTAGCTTGGGCTGGACTTGACGCCGTTCGCGCGTTTTGCTGCCTGAATGTTCGAAAGTTTACCGGGTTTCAGGGATTTCTATCCCGAGGATTTTGGCGTGCGCCAGGCTTTGTTCCAGCGTTGGAAGGAAGCGGTCGAGTCGGCGGGTTTTGTGGGCTATGACGGCCCCGTGCTTGAGCCGCTTGAGCTTTACATCGAAAAATCGGGAGAGGAAATCGTCGAGCAATTGTTCCACTTCGTGGACAAGGGAGGCAGGCGAGTGGCGCTGCGGCCGGAGATGACGCCTACTCTCGGGAGGATGGCCGGTGCTCGGGCAAATGGTATGCGCAAGCCGGTGAAGTGGTACAACATCGGAGACCATTTCCGCTTTGAACGGCCGCAAAAGGGGAGAACCCGCTGTTTCACCCAGTTGAATGTGGATATTCTCGGTGAACCCGGGGTGGCTGCGGATGCGGAGTCCATACACACGCTGGTTCTGGTTTTCCGGTCTTTTGGGCTGACCTGTGAGGATTTCTACATCCGGCTGAGTGACCGGGAGCTTTGGTCTTTTGCGATGGATGCGTGGGGCGTGTCGGCCGATAAGAGGGGATACGTGCTCAGTGCGATCGACAAGATGGAGCGGATGGATCGGGAGGCTTTGGTCTCCTGGTTGAGTGAACACGTGGGTGAACTCGCCGGTTTGATCTACGACGATGCCCGCAAACTTGCGGCTATCCATGATTTGGATGGCTTGATCGCATGGGGTCGGTCATTGGGCCTGAGCGCTGAACGCCGTGAAGTTCTGGACGCACGTATGGCGGAGTGGAGTGTGCTCATGGGGGCGTTGCGTGATCTCGGTTGTGGGGATTACGTGGTGATCGATCCGGGGATTGTGCGCGGACTGGCCTACTACACAGGGTTTGTTTTCGAAGCTTTTGAAAAACGCCGGAAATCTCGGGCACTTGCGGGAGGCGGACGTTATGATAACCTCGTCGGAAAGCTGGGCGGTCCGGATTTGCATGCGGTTGGTTGGGCAATGGGCGATGTGACCATGCTGGATTGTCTGGAGTTTTGTGGAAAGACTCCACACGAAGCGGTCCGTCCGAAGCTCTTCATGGTGTTTGGTGAATCTGAACGCGGTGTGTGTTTCGGGGATGTCGATGCGCTGAGAAGTGCCGGTTGCCGCGTCGTGTATTCGTATCGATCGAATGCGGGTTATGGCAAACAACTCAAAGAGGCCTCCCAATCGGGCTGTTCGCACGCATTGATCTATGGTCCGGATGAACTTGCCGTGGGAGAAGTGACCGTCAAGGACCTCGCATCGGGAACCGGAATACGGGTGAAACGTGAGGAATTGGCCGCGTATATCGGAGCCTTGGATCTAAAGGGATCGTGAGTTTATCCGACATCGCAGGCGGTGAAAGCCGGATGGATTTCCACATGATCGATTTTGAGGGAAACCTCAAATCCGGAGTGATCGAGTGGGGCGTCGTTTCATGCGTCAACGGGAGAATTGCGGAAACTCGGACCGGTTTGTGCCGTCCCAGGGCTCCGATAAGCCCGAGGGATGCGATGATCCATGGATTGCGCGACAGCATGCTCAGCGATGCCCCATGGTTTGAGGAACATGAAGCCGCCTTCCGGAGGCTGCGGAACTCGGGCTTGTTTGCGGCTCATCATGCATCGGTGGAGCGTAACCTTCTGATGGATTATTGGCCAGTCGGAGCGATCAATGTGGCCGAGAGCAGCGGTGCGATGGTGCAGAGTGACTGGGGGCCTTGGATCGACTCGCGACGGGTTGCACGCAAGGCATTCCGGGGCTTGGGTGACTATTCGCTCGAGAACCTTACCGGTAAACTCGGTTTGCGGACTGTGGTGGACCAATGGGCCGTGCAGGTTTGTCCTGATGATCGTAATCGACCTCACTGTGCGCTCTACGACGCAATTGCCGCGGCATGCGTCCTGCTGTTGTGCATCCGCGAAACACAGTGGGATGTGCGTGGATTGCTCAGAGCCAGCGGTGTGTCCGGCCTTGATCAATGCATGCTCTTCTAGCCCTTCGATGGCGTTTGTTAAAGGAATGTCTTGAAATGAACGCAAAGAGAGCGATAATCGCCCACGTCTCTCACCAGTAAACTCAGGCTTACTGCCTCAACCACCTGAACCCTATGCGCCATTGCGGACGATCCATCCCTGCTGTCTGTCTTTCGCTGTTCATCGCTGCCACGGTGTTGATGATGTCCGGCTGTTTTGATTCCGGAGCCCGTATTGAGCGTTCGGTCGAGGAGGCTCTGGTCTCCGCCCGGCAAGGGGAGATTTCGAACGCCACGGCGCGGCTGGAACAATTGCATGATCAGCATCCTGAAGACGCCGGGGTCGAGGAGGCTCTGGGGCTTGTTTATGAAATGCGCAATGAGCCTTTGGTTGCGGCCTCACATTTTGTCCGGGCAGCTTCGCTGTCTCCTGACAAGCGGGTTCGCTTGGTGGACGCGGCCAATAATCTGATGACGGCTGGGCGGAAGGAAGAGGCCGAAACCCGCCTGGCTGCTTACTTGGAGCAGTTTCCCGAGGATTACAAGGCTTGGCTTCGTATTGGGCGGCTGCAGCAGGATATCAACCTGAATGACAAGGCTGCGGATTCTCTGGTGCGCGGGATTCTGCTCTCCGGTCAGGATACGCCTCCGGTTGAAGACTTCATCCGGGTGGGGCAGTTGTTTCTGGAGAAGAAGGATTATCCCAGGTCCGATTTCTACTTCAACCGTGCCTTGGGTATGGTTGAGAATGGCCCTGTCATCATTCCAGCACTCATTGGTCTGATTGAGTCCAGCGTGCTTCAAAAGGACTGGCTGATTGCCGATCTCTTTCTGAAGCGCATGGACAGTTCGTTTCCCGGTGCTTTGGAGACCAGTAACAAGGCTGCGCTCCGTGCCATGATCGAAAAACGGATCCCTCACGTTGATGTGGCTGCAGTGGCGGATAATGCCCCTGACAAAGCGACGCAAGCCGTTCCGAGTCAGGATCCCAGCGTCAAGGAGACTCCAACGGAGCCGGTTTCAGTTGCGGCAACTGCGGAACCCGTTCCTGCAACGGTTGATCCTGTTCTGGCGCCCGCTCTATCACCCGGTGCCGGGGGTTTCAATGCTCCGGTGCAAATCAGCATTGCCACGGCCTCAAAGGATGTGGAGATCCGATACAGTCTGGACGGATCGGACGTCACGAAGACTTCCCGTTTGTATGTCGAGCCTTTGATGGTGTCGGATACGCGGTTGATAAAGGCACGTGCTTTCGCGGAAGATGGACGCGCCAGTGAGGAAACGATCGCTGTGTACGACATCGAGATTCCTCAGGCGGTGGCGGATCAGTCGTCGGAGGCTGTTGACAGCCCGGATGAATCAACGTCAGCCGTCAATGGGCAGGCAGTTGCTTCCGGGAACCCGGAAGCGGCAGACGAAAACCAACCCGCAACTTCCGGAAACGCTTCATCTGTTTCGGACCCGGTGACATCCCCTGATGCCGCGGTTGTTGCCAATGAGGTTTCGACGCTTGCCGCTGACCAGGCTCTGGCTTCTGCAGATATGGGTTCAAAAGCTTCCCTGAGTATGGCGGTGACAAACGGTCAACACACGGAAGCCTCCATTCAAGAGAGCGATTCCCCCGGAACCGATGTTGCTTCGGATGAAGGAGATCCTGTTCCGGAAGTGGCAGTGCAGCTCCCGGAACAAACTGAAAGCCCGGCTGCGTCCTTGGCTGATTCGGATTCAGATGTGGAAGAGGCCCCTGTGTCTGTATCGGATTCATATGCTGCTGAAGAGGAGTTTGTTCACCATCAGCCCGAAAATGCCGCTGAGCTGTTGGCTTCCAATGGCAAGCAGGCAATCATGGAAGGCGACTATCCCAAAGCGATCCGGTTCCTCTGGGATTCTCTGAGCATCAACAACGGCAACGCCCATACCTGGTTTTTGCTTTCCCATGCGTATTCCAAGCACAGGCAACACCTGAATGCGGAAAGTGCCTCGCTCGAATCCATGCGACTGGCGCCGCTGAACAGTCGATATGCGCTTCAATACCTCAGGGTCGCCCAATTCAGTAAGACTCCGGTCCGTTTTCATGAGGAGCTGTTGAGCGTCTACCAGCGTTTCCCGAGAGAGCCCGAAATCATTCTTGCGCTGGCCCGCAGCTATGCGCGGATCCGGAATGATCCGGCCAACGCGCATGCGCTGTATGCCCGTTTTCTTGCAATTGCTCCGGATCATAGTATGGCTGGAGAGGTCGAGGCCGAAATGAGGCTGGTCGAGTAGGCGAGGGTAGTGATGGTGGTTATTGCTTTCCTGCGGACTCGATTGGCGGGGGTAGTGTCTTCTTTTCTTTTGGTGGGGATCGCTTCTATGATCCTCATTGCGATGCTCGGAGCCTTTTCAAGGCTGTGTCTGATACGAGTTAAGACTGTCGGTGTTCAGGAATCTACAACACAGGTCTTTTATGACATTGGAGGAGGATTCAATGAAAAGGATTCTTTTCGCCATCGTAATCCTAAAGGAGTCTTTAGTCGAACCCTGTTGATTCCACGCGATGTCGTTTCAGTTAGAATTGATCCGGGCGAGCATGGCTTACCCATCCGATTCGACAGCATTTTGATCAAGCCTCCAGGTTCATGGTTTTTTGTTGATCCAGATCCCTCTCATGTAACCACTGTGAATGCTGCATGGAAGCATGGGGCCCCCATAAATGGAGAGTTCAACGGGTTTTCGAGAATTCTCATCCCGGATCCGAATCAAGCCGATCCTCAGGTTCTGATTCGGGACTTTCGCACGATTCCACAATCATCCCAATCGGATTTCCTAAGAATCCTTTGCCATCCCGTTTGCCAGTTCATGATCGTATTCACCATGATCGGATTCATTGGATGGGGAGTGTCACGGCTGTTTCATCTGGTAAGGTCGGCGTTTTCAAAACTGATTGGCTATTACATGCGTGCTCGGTCCGCAGATTGGCGGGTCAATCCTTTGCGTTTTCCCGGTATTCGTAATGCGTTTTCTGTCTCGATTCTAGCGACACTTTTTTTTGGACTCAACCTTCAGCGTGACAACGGAATGAGGTATTCCGTCCGTTTCGATCTTACGTCGCCGGCAAGTCATAGCTTGACTGTCTTTGCGGATTCCGGGTCCGGGTTCACTCCGCATACTGCTCAAAGCAGGATCATCCAACCATCGGTTCACCGTCGAACCTTCCGTTTTGATTTCTTCTCCCTGCAGCCTATCGAGCGTTTCAGAGTCGATCCTCTGGCTGGAAATGGATATGCACGTATTGAGAATGTGCGTGTCCGCAAGGGTATGGGAAGATGGTATCCTGTCGATATGAGTGATTGGGGCGTCAAGGATGCGATTCTCATCGAAAAACCATCAAGCAAAACAGTTGAGATGCTTTCGACGGGCGACGACCCACGCGTAGTGTCTGTTCCTTTTCTCCAGTTTTTAGAAAGCGAGTCGATAGCTATTATCTTTGTCCGTTGGTCAATATTGGCTTTCTTTTCGTTTTTTGTTGGATTGTGCCTGTTGTCCTGGCTGATTTCATGGGGACTCGAAAAGCTCCAAGCCCGGCAGTTCTTGGTTCTTCGAAGAGTGACCGCAAGGATTGCTTCAGTTTTCAGGGCATTTGGAAGCCATGTCTTTATGCTGGTTGGCGTTGCGGCTTTTCTGTGGGTTGCTCTCTTTTATTTGTTTTATCCGGGAGCTCTTTGTGGAGATACGGTGACCAATATGAGGCAGGCGATGATGGGGAGCCTCAGTTCCGGGGATCCACCGCTTCTTCAACATGGGATTCGTCTTCTTCAATTGATTACCTGCTCCCAGTGGCCAATGCTCGCGATCCAGCTGAGTCTTCATCTGGGTGGATTTCTCCTCCTTTCACTATATTTTCTACGAAAAGGGCAGGTCATTGGGGCGTGGTCGCTGCTGGGGCTATCCGTATTCCCTCACATTGTTTATCCACATGGTATGGTCCTCAAGGATCTTCTGATTTCGGGATTATGGATCAATATGTTGGCTTTGTCCCTCCATGGATCGCTTGCTTCAACCCGCAGGTCCCGTGTGATTTATGCATCCATAGTTGCCCTTGTGGGGATGTTCAGCGTTCTATCCAGGGACAACGCCTTTTTAGCCACTCCAGCGTTGGCGGCTCTGGTAATGGTCCCATTCTCAAAAGCGCCGGGTCAGTCTGCGTTTCCCAAGTCAGCATGGGTCGTTGCGGCGGTCGTGCTGGTGTTGTTGGGATATGGATTTATGCGGGTTTCCAATGCATGGCTTTTGGGCGCCGTTCCCAATCGTGATTACTCAGGTGAGTACTTCGTGAACCAAATCCTGACTTCGGATCTCATCGGTATGTCTATCCGTTCTGATCATGACGGAGTAACATCCCGACTTTCTCCGGATGAACAGCATGTATTTGTCGGGAAATACCTGAACCGACCATTGTTCTGGATCGATGACGCAACCTTCTATTCTTTGTTTCCTGATCGGCGTTGGATTCCGTGGCAGTGGCTCGAATCCCTGATCAACAGCCCGATGACCTATGTGAGTCACCGATTGCATCTCTTCTCCAAACTCTTCTTTAGAAACCGGGACTTGCAGATGCTCTGGATCGATGCTCCATCAAACGCAATACACTTTCGGGAGATTCTGGAGTATGGGAACTGCACCATTGATACTTATCTCCGACCTCGTTCAATTGGAGGCGCTCGATGGTTTTCACGATATAGGGATTTCATGGTGAGGTATTTTACCCGGTATTCCGATTGGTTTCTGACCGGAGTGTTCCTGCTGGTCCCTTGGCTTTATTTGCTCCGCAGCAAGTCCCCAACCAAGTATTGTCCCAGTATGGGTGCGGTTCGATGTTCACTATCGATCGCATTGCTTTACAGTGTGCCCAATTTGCTGTTCGTCCATCATGCAGAGACGCGATATGTCTATCCGGCTCTCCTTATGGTTTTCTGCTCTGCAATGATACTGGTGTTTTGTTCTGGAAAACCAGACACCGTTGACTGATCACGGGAGATTGGGAATAAGCTTGGATTGCCTTCAGGCGCGAAATGCGTAGTCACTCTATCTTGTGGTAAAACGTTCCTCCATCGAAAACCTGAAACAGCAGGTCGATATCTATCAGGTGATAGCCGACTATGTTTCCCTGAAGCGCTCGGGATCTTCATGGGTGGGCCTCAGCCCGTTTTCTCAGGAGAAGACTCCATCCTTCCACGTGTATCCGGACAAGGGGTTCTACTACTGTTTCAGCACCTCAAAAGGTGGGGATGCGATCCGTTTCCTGCAGGAGAAGGAAAACCTGACTTTCATGGAGGCCGTCGAACAGTTGGCGGAGCGCTTCAATGTGCGGCTGGATTACGATACCCAGCAAGGTGGCAACCGGAGGCAAGGGAGCGTGGGAAACCGTCGTAGTCTTCAGGCGCTTCAGGAATCGGCCATGCGTTTTTTCTGCAAGTCTTTCCTGTCTCAGGATCCGGATGCCGTCGAGACGCGCCGCTACTGGATAGAGGAACGGGCATTCTCGATGGAGCAGGCCTCTGACTGGGATGTTGGTTTTGCGCCGGTCACAGGTGATGCCTTGTCCCGGCATTTGAGGGCAGAGGGATTTGACGATTCCCTGTTTGAAGGGAGTGGTTTGTTTTTCGGGCAGGGAGGTGCCCAACGTGTGGGACGTGATTGGTTGTGCCGCTTCCGGGGGCGTCTGATGATCCCCATTCGTGATATCAACGGGAAAGTCGTCGGATTCACCGGTCGCAAGCTGGTGTCGACTCCGAAGAATGATCCGGCGTATGAGGCGAAATACGTCAATTCTCCGGCAACTGATCTCTTTCAGAAAGGGCAGCTGTTGTTTGGGCTATACCATGCCAAGAAGCATGTGTCGGAGAAATCTCCCTTCATCATGGTGGAGGGACAGCTCGATGCGATCCGCTGTTGGACGGAGGGGATTCATCAAGCGATCGCTCCTCAGGGGACCGCTGTGACTGTGGAACAACTCCGGATCCTTCGCAGGCATTGCCCGCGGCTGATCTGTTGTTTGGATGGAGATGCGGCGGGGGGGCGTGCGGCCTTACGCATGCTGCCGCTTGCTTTGGCTGTGGGGCTTGAGGTTTCGTTCCTCACCTTGACTGTTGGAAAAGATCCGGACGAGTTTTTGCGCAAGGAAGGAAAGGCCGGTTTTGATGCATTTTGCCAGAAGGCAAAAGGGGCTGTGGATTTCATGATCGACCAGTTGTATCCCAAAGATGGAGATATGTCGCCGGAGTCCCTCGGGCGGGCGCAGTTGGAGTGTTTTGAGATCATTTCACACAGCTTGTCCGAAACAACCCAATATGGGATGATTGAGAATATGGCAGCCCGTATTCTTCACCGGCAGCCATTGAGGGAGGATTATGTCCGCTTCAAGCAAGAGAAACGGGGGCGCGCCCAACGTCAGGAGATGTATCAGGAACCCCTCCCGGAGTCGTCGGATGGACCGGTCGCTGAAGGATTGCCGTCTGCTCCGGGAAGTCTGGAGGCCGCGGTGCTGGTGTTGATTTTACGATTTGAGAGTATCCGCAAGAGTCCGGATCTCATGCGGATTGACCCGGATTCGGTCTCATCGGATACATTGGAAGGCGTTTTGTTGACCCGGGTGCTTGCCGAGCTCAGTGAGAATCCGGATTGGATCCCGGGTGAAAACTCGGACCTCATTGCTGAGACTGAACAGGAAAGGGGAATCTACTTCCACATTCTTGCGGATGAGAGCCCATTGGATGAACCGGATGAGCAGTTTCTGGACTGTCTGAAGCGTTTGGAAAACAAAAGAGACCGCAAAGAGATCGAAAAAATCGACCTCCGGGTCTCTCGTGAAATGTATGAAGGTGATGCTGAGTTGATGGAATTGATCACCCGAAAAACCCAGCTTCAACGCAACATCGACCGGAGGAAATCCGGCCGTTGAAGATCAGATTCCTGCTTTCTTCTTGAGGTCTTCCTTGGATGTCATTCCGACGATCTGGGTTTCCACTTTTCCATCACGGAACAGCAGAAGGGTGGGAATCGCACGAATCTGGAAGCGATTTGCGAGCTGACTGTTGTTATCAACATTCACTTTGCAAATCTTGATCTTGCCTTTTGCTTCGGTAGCCAGCTCCTCAAGAATAGGGGCGATCATTTTGCATGGGCCGCACCAAGGTGCCCAGAAATCCACGAGGACGGGAAGCCCTTTTTCAGCGATCGCCGAATCGAAGGAATCGGCACTTAGGTCAATGATGTTTTCAGACATAGGTAGGATTGAATCCGTGAGGGTTAATATTTCAAGAGAATGAGGCAGGAAAATACCAGAGCAACCGCGGCGAAGGCAATATCCCACAGGAAAGAATACTCCTTTTTTGAAATGGGAGGAGAATTTTCGGCAGTTGGTTTGCTGGCACTGCCTGATCCGCTGTCTGTCCAAGAACCAGTGGTTGTGCCCAACTTTGATTGGGCAACCCGGACCACTTGAGTCCCGGCGGAAACCTTGGGTCTGAACCCTCCAGTCGCTTTGGGCATCGCAGTGGTTGGAACTCCTTTTTTCACTCTGACAGGCGCTATCGGAAGCACTTTGACCTTTGGTGCCGGGGACTTGTGCAACTGGTCGGATTCAGGGGAGTTCATGATGAAGGGCTTAATGGGTAATCATGAGGAATGCTTCATTACGAGATCGCGGATTTCCTCGGGGTCTGCATCACGGATGGTGCGACCTTTGGTCGACAATTCTTCCGAAGTTTTGATGACTGTTTCGGTCAACCGGTCATGGGTTTCTTCCGAACCACCGACGATCGAAAACGCTTCGCCCTGAGTGATGCGCTTGTGCCCATCCCCGGCATCAAGCCCCACTCCAATCAAGTAGTTGTTCCTATCGGGTGCTCTGTGCATGTCTTATAGCTGTTGATGTCCTGAAGATTTGCAAGTACTGGATGGACGGTTTCTCAATCCGGGCAGACGATACACTCAATATCGGCAAAAGGCTCGGGTTGCTGAAGATGGAGTTTCCTCAGACGCGTCAATTCAAGGATCGCGATAAATGTTGTGACTACCATTATGAGAGTGGAATCCGGGGAAATCAGTTCCGAAAAATGGAACCTCCCGCACGTCTTCATTTTTTCGAGGACAAACTCCATGCGTTCCGATACGGTGACAGGTTCATCCATGATTTCGCCCACCCGCAGTTTGTCGGCGATCCGCAGGTAGACCATGTTGATGGTGTTCCAGATATCGAGTCGATCGACTGGGTGAAGCGGTCGGGGGTTCGTTGTAGCTTCTTCATCGCTGTGGACAATCCGGTCCACCATCCGGGTGCGTTTCTCAATGCGATCTTCGATGTCTCCCGCCAAGCTCTTGTATCGCCGATATTCGAGGAGTTGCTGCACGAGTTCCCATCTGGGATCCAGATTTTGATCATCCTCTTCCTCTTCCGGAGGTTGTTCCCTTGGCGGTAGAAGCATCCGGCTCTTGATGTACATGAGCGTGGATGCCATCACAAAGAAATCGCCGGCAACCTCGAGGTTAAGGTGATCCATGGTCTCGAGATAATCGATATACTGGCGGGTGACGACTTCCATAGGAATGTCGTAGATATCGATTTCGTTTTTGCGGATCAGGAAGATGAGCAGATCCAGAGGGCCTTCAAACACCGGAAGCTTCACCGGGAACTCGGTCGGGTTCCAGAGAGATGCGAGTTTGGGTGTCATCGGGTGATATCCGTTGTTCGATATGGTCGATGGGATGCGTTCAGAATCGTCCGTTTACGATCTTGATGTCCCAGCGCAGGTCGTTGTTGCGGGTCGCTCCGTCGCGTTGACTGACACTGAGCAGGATGTCCCAGTGGTTGGCGACCGCAAACTGGAAGCCGATCATCTGCTCGTAGAATTGGCTGGTTCGGGCATTGTAGGATACCGATACCAATACGCGGGTGCCTTCGGTCAGCTTCGTATCAAGCGATGCCTGATACTGTTCGTGAAGACCATCGAGGAAGAAGGCTCCGATATCGAGTCTCCAGAAATCGCCGTTGATCAGCGAGCTTCGGGCGTAGAGATCCTGAAGGTCGAGGTTTTTGCTGTCCCATCTGGTCTCCAGGTCAAAGCTTAGCCAGGAGGCGGGGCGCAGCCGGGTGATTGAAGATAAGAGGTGGCTTGTTGGCGCATGGGAATCTCCGGGTATGATCGTGTCATGATACAGATCAAGATCGAGCATGGTTCGGAGGTTTTTGGTGATATGAGACCGGGTGAAGACAGAGTTGCTTACCCCGACGCGTATCAACTGGTGTTCCCGTATCCCTTCGAGTGCCCGCATACTGAAGAAGTCGCGGAAAGGAACGCCGGTGGATGTGAGCGGAGTCTCGATGCCGGGATTCCATTCGTCTTCGTTGTTCCCGATCAGGATGTTGCGATATTGCAGGGTTGGCTTGACGACATGCCGGATGCTGTCCACATCCCAAATCCGGTTGTTGATCTGCCAGTCGGCGAATGCGTGAAGGGTGAAGTCGAAGCCGGCCTCTAGCGTCTGGCGTTCCCATGAAGTGGGCTCATCCGGCTGATCCGAGCGGTTCTCTGCAGACAAAATCTGGGCGGTGAGGAGAGGGGTCCAGTCAAGCCATGGCGTGATGGCCGAGGGTCTGGCGATCCGGTAGTTGCCCTTGAACCGGTCATATTCAGCCGGATGTGTGCGGTCCGGATTATTGTCCCGCAGTCGCGATGCGGACAGGTTGAGTTCGTGGTAGAGTCCGGCCCATGGAAGTGGGGTCGGAAGGAGGTCGATTGAAAGCTCGGGAATGCGCTCAGTGGCGTATTCAAAGTCCTCGATCCGGAATCGCGTCACGGCGTTGAACACCCAGTCGCCAAGCGGGAAAC
>Ga0209510_1002663_pt1 | contig 17837 bp, 14 predicted proteins | sample BiotimSIPDNA_FD_185749 | JGI IMG/M metagenome (GOLD analysis project Ga0209510, IMG submission 185749) | Anaerobic biogas reactor microbial communites from Washington, USA - Biogas_R1 time_0 SIP DNA (SPAdes) (version 2) | ecosystem: Engineered > Bioreactor > Anaerobic > Unclassified | place... | reverse complement strand
AGTGTTGAATAAAATTAACCTGAATTCCAATTCCGTCTTTTTGTTTTCGGCCGGCATAAAGTGATTATTTTGGTGCCGCAAATTATTCTGATGCTGAACATATTCAGCAGAAGGAAAAAGTGTTCATTAAAACATAATTTATGTCACTCAAAAGAAACATTCAAGATCTTAGACAACGAAAGATTGAAGTTCAGAAAGGCGGCGGCGACGAAGCAATTGAAAAGCAAGTAGCCATGGGCAAACTAACTGCCCGCGAGCGTATCCTTTCAATTCTCGATGAAAACTCATTTCATGAGTACGACCTGTTTGCCCAACACCTTGCGCGTGATTTCGACATGGAAAAAAAGGTACTTCATGGCGATGGGGTAATCATTGGAACCGGAACTATTTATGGTTCACCTGTTTGTATTTATGCCCAAGACTTTACGGTTGCCGGAGGTTCGTTGGGGCTTATGCATGCGCGTAAGATTACCAAAATTATGGACCATGCTTTGAAAATGCGTGTTCCACTCATCGGGATCAACGATTCGGGGGGTGCCCGTATTCAAGAAGGGGTAAATTCACTAGCCGGGTATGGAGAAATATTTTTCCGTAATACACTAGCTTCAGGGGTTATACCTCAATTGTCGGTTATTCTTGGTCCTTGCGCAGGAGGGGCAGTATATTCACCAGCTCTTACCGATTTTGTTTTTGTGGTAGAAAACATTTCAAAAATGTTTATCACAGGGCCTAATGTTATTAAGACAGTTTTAGGCGAAGATATTACAATGGAAGAGTTGGGCGGAGCAAAAGTACATTGCGAAATTGCCGGGAATGCTCATTTCTATGCAAAAAGCGAACAGGAATGCTTCGAGCAAATCAAAAAGCTGATTTCGTATATTCCGCGAAGCAATACCGAAAAAGCTCAAAAGGTTGAGCCCAAAGAACCTTTGAAAAAGTATAAGGCCGAAAATATTGTTCCTGCAAATCCTCGTTATCCTTATGACATTAAAGATGTTATCAAATCGATAACCGACGGGTCTGAGTTTTTCGAAATCATGGAACTCTATGCTCCAAATATTGTAATCGGGTTTGGTCGAATGAATGGCGAAACTTGCGGTTTTGTTGCTAATCAGCCGAAATACCTTGCCGGTGTTCTCGACTGCGACAGCTCCGACAAAGCTGCACGCTTTATCAGGTATTGTGACTCGTTTAATATCCCGATTATCACTCTTGAAGACATGCCAGGGTATCTCCCGGGTGTAGACCAAGAGCACATGGGGGTAATCAGGCATGGGGCTAAAGTGCTTTACGCATACAGCGAAGCAACTGTACCTAAAATTACGGTGATTATTCGCAAAGCCTATGGTGGCGGGTACATCGCCATGAACTCGCGCCACTTGCGTGCCGATTTTGTTTTTGCGTGGCCAACTGCCGAAATTGCAGTAATGGGTCCTGAAGGTGCTGCAAATATTGTTTTCAGAAAAGAAATAATGGAAGCAGCCGATCCAGAAGCAATGCGAAAACAAAAAATAGAAGAGTATAAAGAAAAATTTGCCAATCCGTTTGTTGCTGCAGCTCAAGGCTATATCGACGAGGTTATTGAACCATCAGAAACCCGGTCGATACTTATTCATGCATTAAGCGTTTCAGCTAATAAATCTGTTAGCATGCCAGCTAAAAAGCATGGGATACCACCATTTTAATCTAAAGGCTATGGAACAAGAACTCGACGAAAATTTATTTGGTGAATATCCTTCGCTGTTTACCAGTAGCGGACAATATAAGACACAGCTTACCACAAAATACCAAAACAGGGTTAAGTGGGAGCGGCCTAATCCGTTGATGTTATGTGCTCAAATTCCCGGAACGGTTATCGATGTGTATGTAAAAAACGGACAATCGGTTAAGAAAGGTGAAGTGATCATGCTTCTCGAAGCGATGAAGATGCAAAACCAGATTCTTATGCCTTTCGATGGAAAAATAAAAAATGTGCACGTAAAACCGGATGAGAAAATTGCTAAAAATCACTTGATGATAGAACTTGCATAAAAAAGAGGCCCAACGGCCTCTTTTTTATTTCAATAATTATCCTTAAAATTGCGTGCTTTTCATTGAAAAGAGTCTTAAAAACACCCTAATTTATTCAGTGTTTAGCCCTTAATTATCATTGCCAACGTTGATCCAAATTTTCTATACTTACGTTGTTCTCTTCAGCAATTACAGTGAGCATTAGTATTGGTCATTTTTCGGAACAAATTGGCGTATTAAGCGAGACAATTTATTCTTTATTAAACAAATAAAATTTTGAAAAATGAAAAAATCAATGCTTTCTATGATCCTGCTGCTTGCCATTACAGGTTCATTTATTTTTACCTCTTGCGATAAGGAAGGTTCGTCACCTAAAAGTATATTAATGGGCGAAAAATGGAAACTGAAAGGTTTCGAGACAGACGATGATGATTTTGCTGAAATCTTCAATCTTATGTTTTCGCTCACTAATGCTACTTATGAATTCAAAAAGGATGGTGTTTATGTTGTCACTATGAAGGTCTTATTTGTGACTGAATCGGAAAAAGGAACTTGGAGCATTAGCGACGATGGCAAAGAACTCACTCTCGATGGTGAAGTGTCTGAAATTAAGGAATTAACCAAAAGTGTATTAAAACTGGGACCAAACAAATCACTTATGGGAGATTACGCCGATGGTGATGACGATGTTGAAGCTTTTACCGATTACACTATTGTGTTTGATGCAAAATAAAAACATTCTTAAATAAATGGAATACCCAATTGATGAGATGATTGATAATCACTCGCAATTGGGTTTTCTTATGTAAGGTTGATTACCTAAAGCATTCCTGATGATAAAAATAGTTCTGAAACTGTGTTTTAAGCTCATTCGGAACTTGCTCGAAAATTCCATAAACAGTTGACCCGCTTCCCGACATGGCAGCATACACCGCACCGTTATCAAGCAATGTTTGCTTAATTTTCCCGATTTCAGGGAATATACTGAAAACACTTTCCTCGAACCGGTTAACTACCTTTCCTCCCCACTCTGAAACGGGCATTTTTACGAGCTCTGTTAGCTTCGAACCGGGTAATTCCGGTTTCACTCCGGCATAAGCTTGCGCTGTAGATACTGCGCAAGGAGGTTTCACCAATACAAGCCAATTGCCTTTCAGGCTTAAATCGATGGGTGAGAATATATTTCCTCTTCCTTCAGCAAAAACCGGCTTGTTCTGGATGAAAAAAGCGCAATCGCTGCCCAATTGCGATGCATAATTTTCTAATTTCTCTGTATCGATGTTTAAATTGAAGAGGGCATTAAGTCCTTTTAACGTGTATGCCCCATCGGCCGATCCACCACCAAGGCCCGCTCCGGTGGGAATTTGCTTGTGCAAGTGAAAGCTTACCGGCGGCAACGAAAAATCATTCTTTAAGAGACGATATGCTTTCAAAACCAAGTTATTGTTCGGATCATCGACAATATCTATCCCGGAAAGGGTAAGGCAAGGTGTTGCCGAAACATTCATTTCCAGGATGTCTGAAAGCGATAAGGGATAAAAAACCGTTTCGATATCATGAAAGCCATCGTCTCTTTTCCTAACGACTTCGAGCCCGATATTTATTTTTGCATTGGGATAACAAATCATACGCACACTTGTAAAACAAGGTGAAAGAAAGAAAAAAAACCAATGAAAAGGAAATAATCTTTAGGAATGATTGAACCCTGAATAAAAAATGAACAAATTACTGCTCTTTTACTTCGTTCTTACTTCTCTTTTTTAGCTCCGAAGCGTATGCAATCCCTACTGCGATAATGAACACTCCGAGGGCAACAAGTATGTATACCATAGTTTAAGTTTTTAGTTTTCGAATCAAATGTAATATACATAAATATAATAATCAATAGTTTATGCCAATATTGGCAAAAAATATATTATTTCATACTTATTTCTACTAAAAACGCTTCAATCGGATTAATAGTATGTTACAAACATTTTTTAACAAAACCAGGTGCAATATTCAATTAACGGGAATCAAAGAAACTGCTCCCGAATTAATTTTCTTATATTTCGAAAATTTTCGTGATGGCTACGTCGCTATCAATATTTATTGGTCAGGGCTCACCTGTTTTGCTGGCGTAAGTCGATGAAAAAGAAAACAAAAGAATAGATATTATTATAATAATACGTTGAATGAAAGCGATGAATATTGCCATATTGGGATGTGGAACCGTGGGCGGGGGCGTAGCCCAAATTGTGTTAGAGCTTCAGGAAAGCTTAAAAGAAAGGGCTTCAACTAGTATCTGCTTGAAAAAAATTGTAGAACTGGAACCTGCAAAAGCTTCAGAGCGCTTTTCAATACCCTTATCCTACTTTTGTGGCAATGGCAGCAACTTAACCCCGGCTGAGGCTAATCAGCATATCGATGATATTATTGCGTCTTCAGAGATCGACCTTGTGATTGAAACCATCGGCGGAAAGAGCGATTTTGTTCACGATTTGTGTTTGCGGGTAATCAATTCGGGAAAACATTTGGTTACAGCCAACAAAGCCCTGCTTGCCGAACGGGGAAAAGATATCTTCGAAGCTGCTGAAAAAATGAATGTTAAAATTGGATTTGAAGCCGCGGTTTGTGGATCAATACCCATCATAAAAACAATTAAGGAGAGTTTTACCGGCGACAAAGTACTGTCTGTTTCGGGCATAATGAACGGAACCAGCAACTATATCCTTACCCAAATGCAGGGCGAAAAACTCGAATTCGATCAAGCGTTGAAACTGGCCCAGCAAAACGGGTATGCCGAAGCAGACCCTTCGCTCGATATCAATGGGGGAGATGCAAGGCATAAATTACTGTTGCTTATAAAACTCGCTTTTGGAATTGATGTGGTAAAAGATGAACTCCCTGTTATTGGAATTGAGAATATTACCAAAGAAGATATCGACTTTGCCGACGAAATAGATGCCCGAATTAAGCTAATCTGTTATGCAAAAAAGATCAATGGAGATATTTATGCAACAGTGAGACCTATGCTGGTGAAAAACAGTAATTTCCTGTCAGAAGTAAGTGGTGCCACCAATGCGGTAAGGGTGAACAACAAATATTCAGGGGTGCAAATATTGATCGGTAAAGGAGCCGGATCAACCGAAACTGCCATGTCAATTGTTTCTGATATTGTTTTTATTGCCCGATATGGCGATAAAATTCAAAACTTACCAGTGAAGAAAGAGTACAATTTTGCCGATGCCCGCGAATTTGTTTTCCCTTATCTCATAACTTTCCATACGGGAAATGTGCCCGGGACAACAGGATTTATTGCTACCGCTATCGGTTCTCAGCAGATTAATATAGAAACAGTTAGCCATAACAGGCATGCGGGCGAGAAAGCCATGTTTTCGGTTGCTACTATGCCTTGCACGCTTCGTCAGATTGAAAACGCGATAGAGGCAATAAAAAAGGAACGGCCCGAGATGTTGATGAGCGAACCTAAAATTATGCCGATTTTATACTGAAAAGCACTGTTTCACGGTAAGGGTTTGATGTTTTTATAAGAATTATTCACTTTTCGTTATCTGCATTCCCGCGAATGTATTTTAAACACCAGAGGACGCAAAGGGTTGAGTTTGCCCGTACGAGAGGAGTTGTGCTGGAACGGAGGAATCGTGAATATTTTTTACCAGATAGGCACAGAATAGGTTGTGTCTTCTTTTTCTTCTTTTGGATTACTGTAGATGTCGATATCTACTTCAACTTCATTTAAACCTTTGGTTATGTATTTCTGATAATTCATGGCATCATCGATAAAATCATTTAATTCGAAATCCATCCATATCCGTTCGTTGGTAATTTTTTTTTCAAAAAAGATACAGCCATAATAATTTGGTTGGGTATCGGAAAAATGTTGTTCGTCAAGAATTTCATCGTCTGCTTCGATTTCCAATCTTCCCACTTCGAAATACACCCACCATTTTTTCCAATAATTGCCAGAGCCATAACCTGCCTGAACCATAGGATCGTAAATATTGAGACAAACACACCACTCTTTAATTGTTTCAGGTTGATTGATGGTTTCTATCAAACCTTTAATTTCTTCGGCGTTTTTTCTGTGTAATTCATTCGCATAGGGCAACCCCGCCACAAAATCAACAAAATGTTTTAACGGTTGTAGCTTTTGATAAGTTGAATCATCGACAACCCAATAGACTGGTTTCTTCGTTTTGCCCATTTTATGCCTGTTTGGTTATACGTTTTTCAAATAATCAGACACAAGAGTTACGGATTGAGTATTCAGAAATTTATTGATCGCCTTGCATTCAAATTTTTCCAATTGCTCATATTCATTTTTGTGAACTTTTAAAAAATCATCTAAAGCATCTTTGCAAAACAAACCCAAAAGCCTCCCGAAATCTTTCTGGGTCACGGTTCCAATTTTGCTAACCACGTTGTTTAAACGGTTTTCTGAAATGAATTTTGTAATCTCTTCGCAAAGCAACTGGGCATCGTCGCTCAACGTTTCTTGCTGGTTAAGTGACGCTTTCAAGAATCCCTTGTCCAGAAAGTTATTGTTTTCTTTCCACCGTTCATTTTTGTTTTTAATTAATACCCGTGAACCATTCTTCAAAAAGCAAGGTTTTGCTGGCCTGATCACCACACCTTCACAAATGTTTTGTTTCAATTCGGGCAACCCAAATTCCTTTGGAATAGTTGATTGAAAATTATTCGGATATTTTAAACAATCGTCAAGCGAACCACAAAACAAAGTTTTTGCATAAAGAAAACCAGTAGTTTCAAATAATTCGTTAATTGTTTCAGTATCTAAATATTGGTCGTGATTTACGAGTATATCAAAAGCATAGAAATCATTATCGGGACTATAATAAATGCCCTTTTGCACAAGAATAGCGGAACTTACTTTCGCAACTTCTGCATGAGGGTAAACACCTCCAAACAACTCTCCAAAAACGGTTACTTGTTCAACATTTGGAACTCTTTTGGAAACGAGTTTGAACAGTTGCAAGATGTTTGATTCATATCTTTTTTGAATACTATTCGAGTTAAAGAATTTTTCGTCATCAAGAATCAATTCTGTTCTTTTCGCCGAAACGATTTGATTTCCATCGGTAATAAAACAAATATTCGCACCATGAACCTTCTCCTGCACAATGTATTCCTGATTTTGAAACCCTTGCTCATTGATTGCATTGATGAAATCGAGTTGATACGAATTTTCAATCGAATTGTATTTTCTAAAATCCATAGTGACTTTTTTTATCGGTATTTTTCAAAAGTATACGGGGATATTGACAACTTATGTCAAAGATGAAATAGAATAAACAATTATTTTTGAAACCATATTCTGCTTTCCCTAACCAAGGAGTAAAAACGATAAGGTTTTTCGTATTCAACAACGTAATTTTTTCTAGTTCTCTTCTACAATCTTTATTTCTTCCTCCGTTAACCCGTACAACGCATACACCATCTGGTCAATCTCTTTGTCGGTGGTGTCAATCTGGTGTTTGATTTCCAATGCTTTTTTCTGTTCCAGCAGGAAGTAGTCTTCCCATTCGGCTTCGTCGGAAAGCGAGAGCTTTATTTTTTTCTTCGCGAGCTCTTTTACGAATACGGGGTAGCTAAGCTGGCATAGGTCGAAAGAGGGGGCATGCCCCCTTGTCGGAGACGGAGACGGAGACGGAGACGAAGACGAAGACGGAACCGCGGAAGAGGAAAAGAAACGCCTCTGTACCGTTCGGTTAAATTTTGCCGCAAGGCTTTGCTGCTCGCCGGTTAGCTTTATACGGCTTGTTGCATATTGCACCAGTGTAGCGGTTTGTTCTTCGTTAGCTTGCGGAACAGGGAAATGCTCGAAATAGACTTTGCGGATTTCACGTGTTCCGCCCAGAAGTTCTGGACAGTTGTGCCAAATCCAAAGTTTTGCCAACGAAGAATTAAATACAGCAGTTAAGAATAACAGTGAAACAGAATCATCTTGTGCTGTAAGAATAAAGCTTTTATCGTTGCTAAAAAAACCGCTTTCATCATACATAAATGGAAACACAGAAGTCATGTTGGGATAGATAATTTTGGGTTTGGCAAATTCAGCGTGATAGCTGATGCTGTCTTGTGTTTCAAACCATTTGCCGCTGGTCTTTTTTCGTGCACCACTTTCGCCGGTTTGTTTCAACCGGTCGTAACCAAAAGAAAGCAAATGTTCTTTGATGGCCGGATAATTTTCAATATCCAGTTTTAAAGATGGAAATGTGCCAATCAGATATTCAAAACCAGTTATGCTATAAGCCGAAATATCCCTGCCTCGTACCATTGGCTTAATGAGTTCAGCACTCTTCGGATCAGCTGCAATTATCTTATCTCGTGTATTTTCATCAATATAGAAAGCATCGTTGTAACCTGTAAGTATTCCCCGATAAATAGAAATTGGCAAATCCTTCAGTTCAACACCTGCCTGTTTCATCTGTTCCAGTTTCAGGGCATCGCCATAAGGCTGAATACTCCATTCGCTTTCGCCAAATTTAGAGGCAGGATAGTCGTACAGATTACCTTCCACCTCTGTCATAAAATCGCCATGATAGGTTTTCCGGTTGAGCGATAAGACTTTTACATTCTCAAGCGGTTCTCTTTTTTGAGTTACAAAAATACAGACATAAGTCGTGGCTTCTTCAAAGAATTGGATGTCGCCAAAGTTCAACATCTGGCGTAACCCAGTTTTCGACAGGAATTTTCGAAGGGGTTTACCGTATGCAACCAACATCCATTTGTTGGGCATAATAAACGATTGCATGCCACCTTTTTTCAGCAGGCTGTAACCACGTTCGGTAAAGAGGCAATAGAGGTCGGCTCCCTTATCGAATGTTTCGTAACCGCAATTGCGGAGTATTTCACTCATTTCGCCCATCGACTGGAGCTGCACGTATGGCGGATTACCAATCACCACATCGAATCCTCCGGTATATTCTGGCCGTAAGGCGTGTTCTTCGGTACAAATGAATTCTTTTTTTAGCGTTTCAATTTCGGGATTAGCAGGCAACCCGTGCTTCGTACGGTTATTGCGTATGTATTCCATCGCGTTCAGATAGTACTCTTGCGAATCAACGATCGTTTTACCAAATTTCTGCGTCCAGAGAGAATGCTGCGTTGCGCCCCTCGCGTTATCGCTATCGGTAGTAATCCCGGAGGCTTCGCTATCCGGCGAGAGAGAAGTCCCGGAGGCATCGGTATTCAGCAGGGGGGCATGCCCAGAACCATCGCTATCCAACAAGGGGGCATGCTCGGAGGCATCGTTATCCGGCAAGAGAGACAAGGGGGCATGCTCGGAGGCATCGATATTCGGCGAGATAGACAAGGGGGCATGCTCGGAGGCATCGATATTCGGCGAGATAGACAAGGGGGCATGCCCCCTTGTTGGAGTAATCCCTGCCACAGTATATCCCTTTGCCAGGTTTCGATTTTTCGCGGTTATAGATTTTATTTTTCCTACTATTCCGGGGAGTTCTTCTTCGGTACAGGCCAGCAGCAGGTGCATGTGATCGCCACACAGGTTATATTCCAGAATGTGCAGCTTGTCGGCCAGTGCTATATCTCGAATGGTTCTGGTGATTATACGTTCGTCGTGTTCGTCGATCCATTCGGCATCGCCTGTTTCAATCTGATAGTTGAACATGCGTTGCGAATACCTCGAGTTGTGTGTTGCCGTAGTAACATGCCATATCTTCTTGTCTTTCTTATGAAAAACAGTTGGGAATTGGGTATTCCAGTCGAAAGCTTTGTTGCCTGCCACCGCGGGATCGTCGATCAGTGAGTTGCCACATTTGATGTTGTTGTTCAGGTCGTTCAACTTGCGGTTGGGCTGGGCGGTACGCAGCCAAAGCGAGAGTTTGGCAATCTCTACGCTCTCTTCGTTCAAATCGACCCCAAAAAGGTTGTTTTCGAGAATGCTCTTTTCAATGTCGCTAAGAATCATTGGAACGCCCAGAAGTTTCGCCTGAAGTTCGTCGATGTAGCGATGTTCGGTAATCAGGAAATCTAACGCCTGATTAAGAAAAGCACCCGAGCCACAAGCCGGGTCGCATATGGTAAGTTGAAGCAACCAGTTTTGATAGGCTTTCAGCTTGTCGTAGAGTTGTTTCCTGTGCAAGGATGCATGCGTCCTTGTCAAGGGGGTATGCCCCCTTGTCGAATATTCTTCTTCTATTATTTGGAGTTCGGCTTTCTTCACGGCGCAAAGCTTCCCAACGGTGTTTTCGACAATGTACTTGGTGATGTATTTTGGAGTGTAAAATACGCCGTCCTTTTTTCGCTTGGAAACCGATTTATTTCCCTCTGTCAAGGGGGCATGTCCCCTTGTCTCTAATTCGTCTAACTCGTTGAGCGAGTTTTCGAAGATGTGGCCAAGAATGTTGACATCGACCTCGCTGGCAAAATCGTATTCCGATAGTTTATAGGTGTGGCGGAATAACAATTCGTCGTCGATAAGAATGGTATCTAAAATCTCGTCGGGTTTAAAGAGTCCGCCGTTGTATGCAAACACATCGTACCGTTTTCCTTTATAACCGGTGTTCAGGTATCCAAAATATTTTTTGAAGCGATCGTAAAGGGGGATTTCAACATCGCGTTCCTGTAAATCTTTCCAATCGGTTAAGATAAGCCGCACCGAATTGGGCGGAAGCAACTGGCGGTCTTCGGCAAAAAGAAGAAACAGAAATCTATCCAACAACTTTTGCGATTTTTTAAAAAGCGTAAGCGAATCGTATTGCGGATTTAGTTGTACCAGATTTTTGTGCAGTTCACGTTTGAACAGCGAATAATCGTTGTACAGTTTTTTGGTGATTGTATCTTCCTGACTTAACGATTCCTCTTTTACTTTTTTGGGAATTCCTTTCTCGATGGACTCGGAAGAAAGGCACAAGTAGAGAATTTCGAAATCGGCTTTTGTAAGGTTGAACAGGTTAAACTCGATGTGTTCAATGGCATTATCGATGTAAAACCGTAGCTTCTCGAAGTTGGAAGTGATCACATACACACAGTCGGGCTGGTTGTTTTTGTAGCCAAACGCCTGAGCTTCAATCTTGCTTAAATCGGTTGTGTTGGTTCCTTTTAGCTCGATAACGGCAATAACCAAGGGGGCATGCTCCCTTGATAGAATTGCGCCGTCGGCTTTTTTGCTGTCCTTGATGTTTTTGTACTCGGTAGTGAGGTTGAAATTTGGCGTTGGGTTAAGCGTGTAGCCCAAGATTTTTACAAACAGTTCGCGTAAAAATCCTTCCTGAAATTGCTCTTCTTTGCTGTTACGGATATTCTCCTGTACACCGGCATTTCCGAAATAGTCTTTAAACTCAAGATATTTTGCATTGATCAGCTCCGGGCTAAGTTGTTTCAGGTATTTCTGTTCTACGGTTTTTTGGAAAAGGGCCATTGTTTTGTTGGTTTGCGGTTAATGCTCAAAAATAATAAAAAAGTATGGGTGTACGGGCAAAAGAATATCATAATTCGACAGGTTCATCGCATGTGCCAAAGTAGTCAAATCCTGCAAGTAACAGCGAACTTTCCGACCAACGAGTGGAAATGCTTAGCTTGCGGGGAACCCACACGAGAGGAGGACTCGTGCAGTAAAAACGGATTACCAGACCAACAAGACATCTGTATTTATTATGATTAAGCAGTGATTTTTGATACTTTTGGTCTCTCAAGAAAAGATACAGATAACTATGTTGAATTATAAGCACTGTATTTTGCTGTTTTTGTTGCTTGTGTCGGCAACGGAATGCTTCTCACAGCGAAACTCTTTAAAATTAGGGGTGTTGGGTGCTGCTGCAGGTGACTTTTCAATTGCGGTTGAGCAGATTATTCATACAACGCATTCGGTGAATTACACCGTTGGCTACTGGAATAACAAAAACTCACTCATCAACTTGGATTATTTTTTCCCTGAAGGCCGTGATCTTTGGTTCCGTGATAAGAGTACAGGCTGGCACGGCGCGGTTGAGATGAGAAACTATTTTAACATTGGCGCTGATTTGAAGAAGAAACTTTTTTATTGGGGGCCTTATTTCCGGCTTTGGAAGGCTGATTTATTGCTAAACGACTTTATTTCCAATGATTTTATTACCAATCAGCAACTTTTCGATGTGGATGCTAAAATAAAGGGTATTGGCTTCGGTGTGCAGTTTGGCTACCATGTACTTCTGACCAACAGGCTGTGGCTCGATTTCTATTTTATGGGCTTTGGGGTCGACTTTGCTTCTATGAAAGCAACGTACAATGCTTTCGGGGTCGACCAATTTGACTATTCGCTTATTGAGAATGACGTGAAAGAGACCTTTTCGCATCAAGCCAAATTCATCAAAAGCAATGTTCATATTCAACATTCTTCCGAATCGCTTTTAATTGATTTGCCGGTAACATTGCCGGTCATAAGGGCCGGTATTAACATTGCCTATGTGTTAGATTAGTTTATTTTTCACTACCAGTCAGCGTTTGACGTTTTTTTAAGTTCAGACCGCTTGTAAACAGTAAAATTGGTATCATCTTATTAAACCACCATTTCTTACTCGCGTGAGCTGAGCGTTGGTGTTTGTCTATTCTATGTTGTTAATCAGTTCATAACTCCGGCCATCGGAATAAGTGTACTTTATTATCCCATATTGGTGGGAATAGTAAACCGTGTTAGGAATTGAATCGGGGAAATTGACTGTATGCCTAACAAAAACAGATTTATATTCTATTCCATTAACAGTGACATCAACCGGGTCGGCATTTCCATACGTAGGAAAATCATTGTTGTTAATAAAGATTATGACACTTGATCCATGTCTAAATCCAAAATAATCTATCGGAATGGATTCTTTTAAACTATAATATTGAACAAGGATTACTTGTTGGTAATACCTTTTATCCGAAACAGTGTAATCATCCGTTCGTGTAATTAAAAAAGAATCCAGCAGTTTGCTTTCCCTCTCTATAAAAACAACGGTATCATTATTTTTCAACAGAGGTTTTTCGTTTTTGGGTATATTGTGATATACTTCTTTATCGCACGATAAAAGTGAGAGCAGCAGAAAAAGTATGGTTAGTCGATGTTTCACAGGCAGATAATTAACGTTGATATCGTTTTTGTTGTTTCTGAATGAGTCTATTTGTTTGTTGTCAATTACCATTAATAATTATTTACCCAAACGGTGTCGCACGAGGTGTTCATTGCAGCAAAGATGCCGAGTCCATTATTTACATTGCTGAATATTTTCACAGGTTCGCTATACCGGATATCATTGTTTTTAAAATCGGTTAGCGTTTGCAAATACTTATATGCTTCATCGCTAAGGGTAATTAAGTCGACAGCAAATATTCCTCTATCAGTATTCAGCTGGTTCACTTCAATGGCAAACTTGTAAATATCGCCAGAGAATAACTCGTTCGAGAACAATGGAAAATCTTCTTTTATTCTTCTTTCTCGCGTTCCTATTAGCGGATCATTTACCCTGAATGTAAAATATCTTTTATTGTACCCAATAATTGGAACATCTTCTGCTCCGCTTGATGAAAAAATAGGGTTGAGATACGCTGTCCCTAAAAAAAACCAATTTTTTTCAGATGGGTTTCTCATTTCAAGATAAACTCGGAGATATTTTTCAAAATCTACGTTTACCCATGTGGTATCAACAACATGAATAATTGTTTTTTGCGGGACTTTACTTTCGGCTATAACGTCTTCATAGTTAGGTGCCTCCACTGAAATTCTGTAAATATTTCCAGCTTTGGGCAGTGTTTTTTTGCTGAAGTAGAACCATTTTCCGATTGTATCTCCAAATATATTGATGGTATCTTGACCGCCGATCAGTTCTTCCACCCATTCTCCGTTCTCGAATAGGTTAACAGTTGCATTGGTTACCGGAGTATACTTTTCGGTAGAATTACGTCCTAAGTTGGCTGAAACATTTACCCTGAAGCGTTCACCTTCATTAAAAATTGAGTTAATCACTAATTTGGGCTTCAATTGAGGGAGTTCAATATCATGGTATCTTTCCTGACAACCACTGATTACGAGGCCAATGAACAAAACCATGAGGATAACATTTTTTGAGGTACTGCGATTATGGTTCTTCATTTCTTAATCTTTTAATATCTTAAAACATAATTGATTGAAGGCAAAAATGTCACAAAACTGTTGCTACGGAGTTTTCCATCAATGAAATCGTAATACAGTGCATTTTGTTGGGCATATATGTTATATATCCCAAGACTTAGTGTGCGGTTGAAATACTTTAATTTCTTGTGAAAGTTTATTGTAACATCAAGTCGATGGTAGTTGGGCATCCTGAAATTGTTCTTTCTGTCGTAAATATATAGTTCAGAGGAATAATCGTAGCCATAGAATTGATTTTCGAACGATGTGGCACTAAATATTCTTTCGGTTGGTAAGGTTACAGCATTTCCAGTGGTAAAAACCCAGTTGATGCCCAAATCGGCCCTCTTGCCTAGCGGATACATCACTACAATTTTTATGTCGTGCCTTCTGTCATACTTATAAGGGAAGGTTATTCCTTCATTTATTTCATCAAATTTTCTATCTGATTTTGATATTGTGTAGGCAATCCAACCAGTAAGTTTCCCCTTTTCTTTATTAAGTAGGAACTCTGCACCATAGGCAGTTCCATTTCCCTGAACGATAATGTCTTGCCAGTCTTTCTTCAAGTTTGCATTTTCACTATACTCAATCACATTTTTCATTTGCTTGAAGAAAAGCTCGGCTGAAAAATTAAATGTGCTGCTTAATTCCTGATTGTATGATAGGTTTGCCTGGTGCGCCAATATTGGTTTCACATTCGCGGTAATTGGCACCCACTGATCGGTTGGGAAACCAACTGAGGAATTTGTGAGAAGATGGATATTTTGGGAAGTTCTTGAATAGGCTAAACCAAACGAATTGTTTTCATTCGGGGTAAATTTCAAAAAGAAGCGGGGTTCTACTGTTAAATACTTTTTTTTATCAGTTGAGAAAGCAGTACTTCGCAGTCCTGCTTGGAGTACCCACTGAGGCGTAATAGTCCATTCATCTTCAATATAAAGTGCAGTCTCGTTGTTGTTAAGTGCATGATTTTTGCTGATTGTATCGGCTTTTATAATACTTCCAAAATTGTTGAAATCTACAATGTTAACACCAGGGAAAAATTGGTGATAGGTAAAAAGGGCACCAAACCGTAATTGATGGTTTTGTGCTGGTGCATAATCAAAATCGACACATATACCGAAATCTTTTATTCCCGATTTAAACTTCAAATTGAGAACAGAAGTAGTGTTGATGCTGTCAAGCCGGTCGGTAACCTTAGTATACTTATTTGTGTTGAAGGTATAGTCGCTGTAGATGAGGGTGGTATTACAGAAGAAACGTTTCCCTGGTTGCCAGTTCCAGCGAAGGGTAGACGTAAGGTTCCCCCAGTTAAACCCGTTTTTTTCTTCTGTCTCAATTTTTTTCTCGGTGTCGCTATACTTGCTTTTGTAGCTATATGCGTCACTACCATTATAGATACTGAAATATAAGCGGTTATTTGAGTTTACAATGTGGTTGATTTTGAAATTTAGATCTTGAAAACTATATTTCCACAATGCATTTTTCCCATACAAAACGCGCTGGTAGGGGAGCGAAAGAAGATCGAGATATGTACGCCGGGCACTCACCATAAAAGATGTTTTTCCTTTTACAATTGGTCCTTCAAGCATTATTTTTGAAGATATCAGCCCAATTGAAACAATTCCTTTGATTTCTTGATTGTTTCCCTCTTTCATTCTAACATCAAGTACTGAAGAAACTCTGCCGCCATATCGTGCCGGAAATGCGCCTTTAATGAGTGTGCTGCTTTTTATCGCATCGCTGTCGAAAACTGAAAATAAGCCAAAAAGATGATTGGCATTATACACTGGGACACCATCCAATAAAATTAAGTTCTGTCCGGGATCACTACCCCTTACTACCATACCCGACGTTCCTTCGATACCCGATTGAACACCGGGCAACATTTGGTAGGCTTTCATTAAATCGGTTTCGCCTAACACCATGGGGATTTTTTCTATTTGCGATGGAGCAAGTTGATGTTGCCCCGTTCGTTTCATTAGTTTTGTTTCTTTTTGTGCTGAAACAATAATTTCGCCTATTTCAATATCCCTTTTTGCTAGACCAACGATGAATGAAGTGTCGTGAGTCTGGTTGAATTCAATCCATTTGGTTTGAAACCCGATGTGCGATACTTCTATTCCTTTGCTTTCGGGTGTAAGCATGAGTGTGAAAAAGCCATATGGGTTAGTTTGGGTTCCGTTAGAAGTTTTTGGACAATATACTACAGCTCCAGGCAATCTCTCACCCGAAGTATTGCCCTGTACATATCCACTTATCGTGAACGATGTATTTTGTGTATAACCTAAAGCAGACCACAAAAGAAAAATTAACAAGAAAAAGGCAAAAGCTTTCATGGTTAAAGGTTTTTAAGGGACGTTTTTTACACAACGTAACGAATAGTATTGGCTTGCGGTTGGAGAAGAACTTAATCTGTTAAGTATTCCCTCTGTCCCCGTAAAATACCGTAGCCAAATTACCGAATTACTATCGGGACTGGTAATAAAGAATGTGCTTGTACCAAACCCATTGTATTTACCGGCATCGTAACTTCCTGCTGGAAATACTGTGAAGCCAGAGCTGTTTGTTTCATAATTGCTTATATACTCTGAATATTTATTCCCGGGGTTTTTAAGTTTGTTGCCTGCAGTACTTGTTCTGTTTGAATTTTTCAGTTCAGCCTCGGGTATTCCTATAAAACGTTCAAGGTCTATCCAATCTTCATCAGTGGGAATCCTCCATTCATCAGGACAGGCACTTACTGCCGCATTATATGTATAGAGTCTGCCGAATTTGGGCAATTCGCCAAATGCTGCATCGATTACAGGTACGCTGCCATCTTGTGTGATGAAGCGTAAGTTCTCGGCCATCCAAATCAGTTTGCCAAGTTGCAATACTGGGTATTCATTACCATCACGAGGGTCTTTGTATTTTTCAGCATTTTTTGTGGTAAAGTTGATTTCTTCGCCCAGAAATTCACCTCTAAAATCTTCACAATATGGTCGCAAATAATAGCTTTTACCCGATTCAAGTTCGGTTATTGGAATTGAAAATTCCCGATAAGCATCACCTGTTTTTATGATTGTGTCAGCTAGACTGACCCCAGGCTTATCAGACCATGCCATTCCTGCCGAAGTTGGGGTTGAGCCTCCATCGTCAAGAACTTGAGCAAAAACAATTACAGAGTTATGTGAAATATTGGTTATTGAATCAATTTGCACGACAGGCGATTTTACCTCGACTTCTTTGCATGCTATAAAGCATAGTTGCCAAAACAGCAGCAGAGATAGATAATAATCTTTATTTGTTTTTATTTTATTCGATTTTAAACAAAACACAGGCAGAGATTTATTCGGCGCCAGGAAGCATTGGGTTACGCTCATAATAATTTGGTTTAGTTTGTTGTTTGTTATCGCAATAATAATAATAATAATTCGGTCAAACAATTTGCCAAAATAATTTTTATTTTTTTGACCAATGAGTTGAAATGCTTAGCCTGCGGCTGCCTATACGAGGGAACTCGTGCTGGAGGGGGCTGATTCTCCTTTTGATTTTTAGCCACCGGGGAAATGGTTTTGCTTTCCCCGGTTGAAAATAATATCTTTATTTTTTCACATACTCAATTAACGAATAACTACTCCCACTGGCTGTGCTATCAATAAAAACAATACCCTTGTCTTTCGAAAAGTAAAGCATTGGGTTTTTGCCTTTTTCCTTGGCGAACACA
>Ga0209510_1002661_pt1 | contig 17845 bp, 16 predicted proteins | sample BiotimSIPDNA_FD_185749 | JGI IMG/M metagenome (GOLD analysis project Ga0209510, IMG submission 185749) | Anaerobic biogas reactor microbial communites from Washington, USA - Biogas_R1 time_0 SIP DNA (SPAdes) (version 2) | ecosystem: Engineered > Bioreactor > Anaerobic > Unclassified | place... | reverse complement strand
ATCGTACATCGGCTTTGCGATATACATCGTTTCCTCGCATTGGCTTTCCGGGCTGACAGCCACTACGCCTTCACGGTCAAAATTCTTTATCTCCGCTCCTTCATCCTCCGCTACCTTTTCGTATCCAGCAACTTTGAAGCTCTGTGCGGTAGGGGCTATCCCTGCGATCGCTCCTCCTGAGCTGTCGCCGATCCAGACATTGCAGTCCCTGCCCTTCAATATTCTTACCATCGCTCTGACAAATTCGGCGTGTGTTACCGCAGCGGAATCCGAGGGCTTGGGGCCGATCAGATTCACCTTAAGGAGAACTGTGTGATAGTGTAAAATAGTTGTGGAGTTTTAAGGAAAGAAACAGAGATCAACTCTCCTGTGTTAAAATAGTTTCAGCAATAAAACACAAACAAGGAGGGAAGATCTCTGTGGAAACTATTGTACAACAAATCATTGCGGAATTGGGAAGAAATATTTGCAAACGGATTGAAGAAGGAGGCATATCCAATATAGATCAGTTTGCATCTGATGCCCTGGGTCTTTGCAAAGAAAGCGTTCGAGCCCTGATATCGGGAATCGTGAAGCAATTGAATGAAGAACTTAGAGCGGACAAGGCATTTCGAAAAGAGCAGGGGCTTGTTCTAAAAGAAAAAGACCGGCAAAGGAGTCTTCTGACGGAGGTAGGTCGAATCGACATAGAACGAGACTACTATTACGCAAAAGGTGCCTATGTATATCCGTTGGATTTCATAATTGGTATATACGCCTATGAACGAGTGAGTGCCAATGTGAGCGCCCGCTTGGTGGAACAATCGGCAGAGGTTTCCTATGAAAAGAGTACGAAGATAGTAACCAACGGTGAAGTGAGCCGCCAGACGGTAAAGAATAAGTTGAGAGCAGTGGGAAAACTGGAAAAGGCAGCCCCTAAAGAAAAGCGAGTCGCATCGGAACTACATATTTTTGCCGATGAAGACCACGTTCATCTACAGGAAGGTAAAAACCGCATGGTTCCATTGATTACGCTAAGTGAAGGAATTCAAGCCGTCCATAAAGGGCGAAATGTCCTGATGAATCCGGTACACTTTACCTCCACCATTCATCAAACAAAAGAGGCTTGGGAAACGGTAGGCGGGTACATCTCACAAGCTTATGAAGAAAATCAAATCGAGAGAATCTATCTTCATGGTGATGGGGCTCCATGGATCAAGCAAGGAATGGAGGAGCTTGCCGACTGTCACTATGTTATGGATGGATTTCACTTTGAGAAGCACTTAAAACAAGCGACAGCGGCCTTTCCGAAACAAAATTACCGACACCGTATAAGGCAGGCGGTTCAAGAGAAGAGCCTGGAAAAAGTGACAAGCCTCATTCGAGAAATGCTGTCTCTTTGCAAGGGACCAAAGCAAGAGAAGCGGGTTCGAAACTTCCTCCGTTATGTTGTAAACAATTGGGACGGAATTGTGCGAAGATATACAAAAGATATCATAGGTAGCTGCACAGAAGGTTTAGTAAGTCATGTGTATTCGGAGAGATTAAGCAGAAATCCTATGGGTTGGAGCGAAGCCGGTCTAAACAAGATGGCAGAACTTAGAGTCTACACAAGAAACGGTTGCAGCGTTTCAGGAAAGGATTTCAGACGACCTGAAGACGAAAAAAACAGGAGCATTCTAAAGGAGTATGGGGAAAAACGGCTACAAAATGCAATTCATGGTTGTTGGGACTGGAGTATATTCGAAAAAGAACAATACAATCCGGCAGTCAATACTGCAACACAGATCCTGATCCGGTCTTATGGTCGGCAACGGGGTTTGGTTGCATAACATCGGGAGAGTTGTCAAGCAAAAACTCCACAACAACTTGACACCGTCGCACTGTGTTCCCCGGTTTGACATATTTATCCCAGCCGCCTAAAATATCTACAGCGGCATTGATTTTCCCGATCAGAGCTTCCAGCTCATATTTCTTGCATTCCTGTATGATTACCTTACTCATAGATTCTCCCTTTGTTATACCAGATGGCTCCTGTAAGACTTTTCCCTCCGGGCACCCCAGTAGTTAATATGAACACGTTCCTATAAATTGTATGCACCCAAAATAGAAAAGTCAATGGCATCACATCTTGTAAAGCTCCCACCGGCAGGCTTCGATAAGGTATTTCAGCTCATATACTATGCTCTTTCCACTGATCTCGCTTTGGCAGCGGTAGACAAGAGCTTTGATGCCGCCGGTCTTGATCTCATCTACCTGCAGCACCTTGTCTATCTTTACTTCATGGAGGACATCTTCCCGGTCCGCGTATCGGAATTTATAGGGTTTCGGGTTGTCTTTGCCCCGAAACATCACCAGGGCATCAATGGGCTCAGCAAGGATCTTCATGATTTAACACTCCTCATATCTTCACGGTCTTTTTTGTAACCATATCATATCAGAACATATGTTCTCTTTCAAGGTAAAACCTCAAGTTTGTCATAACATAAAAAACCATATTCCCCAATGTTGGAAAATATGGCTTCTATGCTACCATCCTATTGTAACTATCCTCCTACAATCGGAACGATGACACGAATCGAGTCACCATCGGTGATTCTCTCCTCTACAGATACCAGCCTGCCATTTAGCGTGTAAACCGCTTTAAGTTTTTGTCCGTCAAAATACCCTCTCTCCGCAGACTGCTCAACGAAAGCATGGTTATCGGCAAGAAAAGCGCCCATTAGATCCGCGATGCTCCAATCTTCACGGATCGGGATACAAAGCACCTTATCGGGAAGCATATCCCGATAAGGTATTCCAAACTCCAATGTTACATGCTTGGTGCAGTCCATTCCAATCCTAACCTATCCAAGGTTTCCTTCAAAGGAATGCCGTGTTCGTTCCAACACCTGACCTTGTTGTATTGGGTCAACATCAGACCGGCATTGGGGATGTTGTCGGCGGCGCCTCCGCTACCCCTTGTTATTCCATACATTTTATAAGGAAGCTTTGCCTCTTCTGCCGTCCATCCGCACTTAAGATTGTACAGATGCTTCAGGTTCATAATCCGCTCACCGGTCTCCATCAGTTCCTCTTCCGTGATATCCCATCCCGTGGCAAGCTCCAGGAACATCCTGATCTTCTCCAGCGGCTTGCCCTCAAACCCGAAGATAACAAATTTGCAGCCCGTTAACGAATCAAAAAGGGCCATCAGATCCTGGTATTGAGCCACAAAGGCTCCTTTTCCTTCATAGCCGAAGCGGTTGAAAGCTTCATCCGGGAAGTTCAGCTTCGGGCCTCCTCCTCCATACTCAAAGTCATGAGTAAAGGAACTCAGGTGGCAGGCTCCTCTTGGGCTGGTGATATATTGTAAGGCCAGACCGTTGGCACCTCTTGGATCATGAGCGGGAAACTCAAGCCCCCTCACATGAACAGCCAATTGAGGCGCTATCCCGCCCAGCTTTTCCGAAGCAATCTTGCTCCCCTCTGCCAGCCAGTATCCAAAATCTTCTCTCCTGGCAATCTTTCCGATCAAAGCGATCGCAGAATCGGGATCGCCCCATTTCAGTTCGAGACCACCCAGATCATCTTTCGTTAAAAGCCCTTTTTCAAACGCTTCAATAGCGAAAGAAACAGTGCAGCCTGCTGAGATCGTATCCAGACCGTAGCGGTTGCAGAGAACATTCATAGTAGAGATGGCCGCAAGATCGTCGATAAGCAGATTAGCTCCCAGCGTCCCCAAGGTCTCGTACTCCGGCCCCGCGCTTTCCTCAAGAGCATATTTCCCTTCCTTGACCTCAACAACTCTTCCGCATCCGATGACGCACTGGCCACAGTAATAACGTTTGGTCAAAATCGTCTCCGCCATTGCCGGTCCGCAGATTTTTTTTGCTCCCTCGAAGTTTCCCTGCCCCCAGTTTTTGATAGGAAGGTCACCCATGACCTCCGTACCTTCAAGACCGCAGGAGGTTCCGTAAAGACCAAGTACGTCCTTTCCCGGCCCGTTTGCAATTTTCTGTGACCACTCCTTGCTGACTGCATTGAACCGGTCTTTATCGAAGAGCGGTACTTCTTTGTTTCCTCTGACTACGATCGCCTTCAGGTTCTTGGATCCCATTACGGCTCCAACGCCGCATCTGGCTGCTGTTCTTCCGTCTCTTCCGTCGTTCATGATGGCGGCGATCCGGGACAGGTTCTCTCCTGCAGGACCGATACAGCAACAGACTGAAGTCTTTCCGTAGGTTTCCTTCATCCAGTCGCCCACTTCATAGGTGTCTTTGCCCCAAAGTTCAGCTGCGTCCAGCAATTCCACCTTGCCGTTGTCAATGGACAAATAGACAGGCTTTTTTGCTTTTCCTGTTACGATGATCCCATCATAGCCGGATTTTCGTAATGCGGGGCCGAATTTCCCTCCGGAGTTTGCTTCAGCATATTTGCCCGTAAGAGGAGACTTTGTCACCACATGGTATCTGCCGAAGTTAGGCGCTTTTGTCCCTACCAGCGGTCCCGTATTAAAGGTCAGCACATTTTCCGGGCCCAAAGGATCTGTTGTAATATCTGTTTCATCATATAGTATCTTCGTCCCCAACCCGGTTCCGCCGATATACTTTCTGAGTTCTTCATCGGAAAATGTTTGAAAGGTGATATTACCTTCCGTCAGATCTACTCTGACATAGCTCCCCATATATCCGTACTGCATTTTCCCCTTCCTCTCTTCAAACATACACTTTGCATATACTACTTCTCAGCCACAGCTCTTTTCGCGGCAGAAACGATACTTTTCGCATTAAGGCCGAACCGTGTTCTCAGATAATCCAGGACCCCGACTTCTCCTTTTATATCATTAACGCCGACGGGGTAGATCCTTACCGGTTTGCAGGCTGTTATGGCCTCCGCCACTGCCGACCGGAATCCGCCCAATATGTTGTGGTTCTCACAGGTGACGATGGCCCCGGTCTTATCGGCAGATGCGCAAATTGTTTCTTCATCCAGAGGCTTGATGGTGTGGATGTTTATGATCTCCGCATCGATGCCGTCTGCTTCCAGCTGTTTTCCTGCTTCCACTGCCTCGGACACCATGATCCCGGAGCAAAGGATGGTCACATCCTGACCGGGTCGTAACAGATCCGCTTTTCCCAGTTTGAACCGGTAGTCCTCATTATGAACAAAGGGTGTGGCCTTTCGATACATGCGAAGATACACCGGTCCTTCGTGCTGGATAATTGCCGGTATCATCTGAGCAAGCTCAATGCTGTCCGCCGCTTCCACGATCGTTATATTCGGAATGCTTCGGAGCACGCCGATATCTTCAAATGTCATGTGGGTCCCGCCGTTCAGCTCTGCGGTGATGCCGGGATCGGTGCCGATGATCTTTACATTCTGACCTGCATAGCAGATGGAGATCGCCACCTGGTCACAAATCCTGCGGGAAGCGAAGGCTGCAAAGGTATTGATGACAGGGATCATCCCATAGGAAGCCATTCCCGCGGCTATCCCGGCCATGTTCTGCTCTGCGACTCCCACATTTACAACGCGCTCCGGGAAGGCTTCAATGATGGGCTTTAATCCGTTTGTTTTGATGAGGTCTGCTCCGACTAAAACCACTTTTTCATTTTTGATCATAACATCCGCTATGCTTTCGCATAGTACTTTTGCTAATTCGCGTTCCATTTATTTTGCCCTCCCATATAGTTCATCCAATGCCCGGCTGATCTGCTCATCGTTTAATGACATACTATGGTTGGCTGTCCCTTCCTCTTCGATAAATTTCACGCCCTTTCCTTTAATGGTATCAAGCACGATCATAGCGGGTCTGCCGTCCTTCTGCGCCTTAGCCATATCGATAGCGTCGCTGATAGCCTCTACATCATGCCCATCCACACGGAAGACTTTGAACCCGAAGGCTTCCCATTTTGCCGCAGGGCTTCGGAGGCTTACGACCTCATCAACGGTTCCGTCGATCTGCATGCCGTTGTTGTCAAGAAATGCGATCAGATTGTCCAACTTAAACTGGGCAGCTGACATGGAAGCCTCCCAGACAGATCCTTCCTGGCTTTCTCCATCGCCGACAATGGCATAGATATATTCATCCCCCCGGGCGATAGCGGCAGCTTTTGCAACACCGACAGCGCAGGATATGCCCTGGCCTAAGGATCCGGCCGTCATATCGATCCCCGGAGTTTTTGTCATGTCGCAATGGCTCGGCAAATTGGTCCCGGGCTTATTCAATGTTTTAAGCCACTCCATGGGGAAATAACCCTTAACTGCCAAAGCCGCATAAACTGCGGGGCCGGCGTGTCCTTTTGATAAGATCAGGCGGTCCCGACCTTCCATCTTTGGATTATTCGGATCGATCCGCATCTGATGAAAATACAGCACCGCGATCACATCCGCTATTGACAGGCTCCCGCCCACATGGCCTTTACCGGCTTCGCCGATCATCGTGATCACCTGTGCGCGTATGTCTCTTGCCATTTCTTCGAGATATTGTTTCTTTTCTGCGTTCATATCGTTGCCTCTTTTAATGTTTTTCTATCAGAAAGGGTTCAATAAGATCTGAATTCCTCTTCTGCTTCCTTAAGCTCATCGGAACCTTCCAGCACCTTGAAGCTCACTCTGTACCCTCTTATTTCACCGGGAGCTAAAAACTGCAATGTCCCGGCCTCCCTCTCGCTCTTCCTGCCGAAGCACTTGCAGTTGGATGGCCCCACCTCCACAACGTAACGCCCCGTTTCCAGGTCCACCCAGTTGATCAGTTCGGGCAGGTTCTTCTTTTCATAGCGAACAAGAATACCAAGCTTAAGAGCGTCGTTCACCACAGCATAGCCGCTCCAGCCTTCTCTTTCGCTCGTCTGATGAAAGTATATCTGGGCCCCCGCATCAGCAGTAGGTTCTTTATAGACCCCGTAAGCAGATTCTTCTGCTATCTTTCCATCGGCTGCATCCACCACTTTTCCGGAAGGGATCACCAGCCGCGTGCCTCCATCGATAAGCGGAAACCCGAAGTTTGTATGATACAGGATCATATGGGGGCTTGCGATCGGTCCTGCATTTTCCACGCTGTCTTCAAGAAGGACTTCACAGCTTCCAAGCTTTGTCGTAACTTTTCGCCTCAGGATCAGATTTTCTCCCAAAGCGCTCACTTCTCTCACCTTTCCCGACAGCGAGATGATGTAATCTTCCCCTTCCCAGTAGCCGTCAGCGCAGACATTATCCGCAGGCAAATTTGCGATCCTGCCGTGAAGGCCAAGTTCTTCTCCTTCATCTTCGCAGGGGGCGCCTACCTGGCGAAGTCCGCTGTTGTGCATCAGCCCTCCTGCGTAGCTTCTGTCCATGCCGCCGCCTCTCGCCTCATAGTAAGCGGGATTAACATCCCCGGTAGGCGAGATCCATCCGAGAGGCATCCCTTTGTAGCGGAAAGCACCGATCCCCATGCCTCTGCTAAGGTTCACATCAAACTCCAGGCCGCTTCCGGTCCAGATCCGGGCGATCTCAACACCCTTGCTGCGGCCTCCCTGAAGCTCCATTTGCTTTATGCCGCAAAGCTGACTGATATCTCCAACCTTGCCCAGAAGCTCCGACTTCCTGTACTCCCTTCCAAACAACTTTGCCATAATGACCTCCTGAGGTTACTTCTTCGTCAGCCTCCCCTTTTCCGTACGGAATAGGCGTCTGCGATGGCAGCGATTGCCAGAATCGTTCCGAATATAACGTTTTCCCAATAGGGGGATATACCCATAAGTGTCATCCCGTTACCGATGAGGACGATGAGCAGGAAACCGAGCAGGCTGCCCACTATACTTCCCTGGCCTCCGCTTATGGAAGCGCCTCCGATGACGCAGGCTGCAATATAACGCATTTCCATCTTATCAAAGGCAATAGGAGAAGCCGAGTAGGATTTGGCTGTAAGTATGATTCCTGCGATCGCAGCGATAAAACCGGAAACAATGAACATGATCCAGGTGAGCTTCACCGTTCCGATCCCAACCATGGAAGATGCCCTATCATTGGTACCTATATAGAACAATTTGTTCATCCCGCCCATTTTCTTCAATAAAATATGCATTGTAATGATTGCAACAATTAAGAGAAGGAAGTACCAGGGCAGGCCCAGGATCTTTAATTTGCCCATCTCAATAAAACTCTCGGGCAAATCTCCGATCGGACTTCCCTGGGTAATAATCTGTGCACCGCTTCTAGCGATGTACATGGTACCCAGTGTAGCGATAAAGGAGGCAATGCCAAGTTTTGTAACAAGAAAACCGTTGAGCGCCCCAACCAGACAGCCCACGAACAGGCCTCCCATTATAGCCGCCGAGATAGAGAATTCGTTTACCATCATCCATGCGGTCGCGGATCCGGAAAAAGCCATGACGGAAGCCACGGAAAGGTCAAACTGTTTGGTGATGAGAAGATAGGTGATACCTATGGTGACGAATGCTTCCGGGGCTTTTCGGTCCGCCATGATGATGAGGTTTTGCGGCCGGAGGAACAACCCCTCGGAAGCGATCTGCAGATAGATTACGATCACCACAAGGAGGAGGAGCACGATGAGCTCCCTCTTATGTAATATCGCAGAGACTACCGAATTCCGGCCAAGAGCGCCCGGAAATCCCTTTGCGCTTAATGCTTTCATTGCACTACCTCCCCGCCGGATTTATCAAATGACAATCCCATTATCCCGGCACCGATCTTCTCTTCCAGAGCCGGATCATGACTATCTATGATCATGGATACTGAGCCTTTGTATACTGTGAGGATACGGTCGCTCATTCCTATGATTTCCGGAAGCTCCGATGAGATGAGTATGATGGCCATTCCGCTGTCTGCCAGGCTCCGCAGAATCTGATAGATCTCAAATTTTGCACCCACATCGATCCCTCGGGTGGGTTCATCGGCGATCAATATCTTCGGGTTAGCAAGAAGCCATCTGGATAATATGATCTTCTGCTGGTTTCCTCCTGACAAAGACAGGATCCGGTCATTGATGGATCCGACCTTTGTATTGAGCTTCTGTATCATTGACAGAGTGTTCTCTTTTGCAAGCTTGTTGTCGATTATGCCGCACTTTGTTATGTCATCTATAGTAGCCGCTACACTGTTCTCTTTTATGCTCATCTGCATAAAAGCGCCTGCCTGCTTTCTGTCTTCCGGCAGATAGCCGATCCCGGCCCGCATTGCATCTTTGACCTTTCGCGGCTTATATTCTTTATCAAAGAGCCTGATCGCTCCTCCGTAAGGCTTTTGTACGCCGAAGAGAGCGGTGCAAAGCTCGGTGCGTCCTGCTCCTGCCAGTCCCGCAAGACCAAGGATCTCTCCTTCATGGAGTTGGAAGGAAATATTCTCAAAGCCCGGGCCTGAATAGTCTTTTACATCCAGTACCACGGGACCTATGTTTTTAGCTTTTGGCGGGAACATGTCCGTGAGATCCCGTCCTGTCATCAAACGCACCAGTGTTCTCTCATCCAGATCCTTTACATTCGCTGTAGTGACAAATTTACCGTCCTTCAGCACGGTTGCTCTGTCTGCGATATCGAAGACCTCGGACAATTTGTGACTGATGTAGATGATCGTGGTTCCATGCTCTTTCAACATGGCCATGATCTTATAAAGCTCCTCGATCTCTTCATCGGTCAGAGACGCGGTGGGCTCATCCAGGATCAACAGTCTGCAGTTCCGGCAGATAGCTCCGGCGATCTCGACCATCTGCTGCGCTCCGATACCCAGGGCCTTTACAGGTGTTTTGGGATCCACCTTCAACCTGCCGAGGATGGACATCACATCTTCCCCCAGATCGTTCAGGTCCATGATCTTGAAGGTGTTCATCCTCTCGTTGGACGCGCAGATGTTTTCCGCTATGCTAAGGCCCGGAACAAGCGACAGCTCCTGATACACTACATTAATACCCTCTGTACGGGCCTGCTGTGGGTTCTTCACACGCAGCGGCTCCCCATCCAAAAAAATTTCCCCGCTGTCTTTGGCGACAACACCGGAAATAATCTTGATCAAGGTCGATTTTCCTGCTCCGTTCTCACCCAGCAGCGCATGAATTTCTCCCTTTTCAATATCAAAGGAAACATCGTTCAGCGCCTGCGTTCCGCCGAATCGCTTTGATATGTTTCTGATTGAAAGCAAAGCATTCTTTTCCATAGATAACCCCAATCCTTATTAGTGTCCCCCTGCCGAAAGGCAGGAGGACACAAGTTCGAATTCTATTAATTATTTTCCAAGTGCATCAAGAAACAGGTCAACGTTGCTTGAATCGATCACCATCGTGCCGGTATCCGTCACAAGGGGAATGGGAGGAATGCCGTTAGCTACATCTGTAACTCCAGGGCCGATGTCTTCCATTGTATCTGTCAGGATCCAATACATATACTGCATCGCCATATACTTTGTGGAGAAGGATTTGGAAGCTACGGACGCGGTAACGGTGCCTTCCTTGATGTAACCGAGAAGGTCTTCATCACGGTCCATACCGATAACAACGATCTCTCCCACTTTTCCGGCTTCCTTTACAGCTCTCGCTGCAGCAGCGCCGCCAACGGAGTCAGTGCCGATGAGAACCTTAAGATCCGGATTGGCTTGAATAAGTGCAGCTGCTCTTTCCTGACCTTTAGCAGGATCTGCGTCTGTGTTAACCAGAGGCAGAACTTCGATTCCCGGATAGGATTCCAAAGTCTCTACATATCCCTGTGCACGTTGGTCATGAACGGGAACGCCCGGGATCGTGAGGATGCCGACTTTGCCCTGGCCGCCGATAAGATCCGCAGCGTAGGTTCCGCCCGTAACACCTACATTGTAATTGGAAGCACCCAATTCACCATAGTATGTAGATGTATCATTCATACCACTGATTACTGTGATAACAGGGATCCCGTTGTTCATAGCATTTTCGCAGGCCCCTAAGATCGCGTCTCCGTCAATGGGGGATACGATGATTCCCTTGACGCCTTTAGCAACCAATTCATCGATGATTCTTGCCTGATCAGCACCGCTACCGTCTGTAGGTCCGTAGAAGTTCTTCGTTCTGTCAAAATCAATACCAAGATCCTCTGCGGCGGCTTCCAGACCCCGGAGACCGTCGTTCCAATATGGAATTGTGGTATAGTAGGAAACATATGCAATTTCTCCATCGATGGTTGGAGCTACGCTTTCACCACCTCCACTCGAAACGGGTTCTTCCGTTTCTGTACCGCCGCATGCGGTGAACACGGCAAGAACCATTGCCAGAGCCAGCAACAAGGCCAATACCTTTCTCTTGTTCATTCTAATTCCTCCTTATACACTATGTGTTAACCAATAATGGCCGACAAGGCCGACAAACCTTTGTTATGATAAACGGATTCCCTTCTCCCTGGCTCTGCTTTGACTCTTTTCTACAGAGGTGCTTGAGAAGGTATTGATCAATACTACTGCGATGAGGAAGACCCCTAGAATTCCCTGGAACCAATAGATATCGATCCCCATCATCACCATGCCGTTGTCCAGTAAAAACAGAAACGCTAGTCCCAAAGCAGCGCCAAACAGAGTCCCTCTCCCTCCGTTTAGGGAACAGCCTCCGATTACACAAGCGACCATCAGTTTCATTTCCGTTCCAACATAAGCGGTGGGTACGGATGCGGAAAGCCTCGAAGAAGAAAGGGCACCTCCCAGTGCGGCCAGAGTGCCGATGATTATATACAGTATCAGCCGCATCCTCATGACATTGATACCCGTAAGTTCAGCAGAATTCTCGTTGCCGCCGATAAAGTAAAGCTGGCGGAACCATCTCACCTTTCGCAGCATTAAATCCAGTACGATCAGGACGATGACCAGCACGATGAACATCACCGGGACCCCCTTGATCTCAGCTGCGCTGAAAGCGTTGAATTCCGGCGTGGACAACCGGATCGGGTTCCCCTGGGATATGGCCAGCACCAATCCCCGGCAGATCGTCATTGTGGCAAGGGTCGTAATAAAAGGATTTACCTTGAGCTTTGTGATGATAAGACCATTGCACAGTCCTACTAATCCTCCTGAAACCAGAGCAAGAAGGAGCGCGATCCAGGTGTTGACCCCCGCCATGGCAAAGGATGTGAAAACATAACCTGACACTGCCATCACAGAGGCTACTGAAATATCAAAAACCCCTGTGATCAGCAGGAAGCACATACCGATTACAATAAATCCCTCGATGGCAAATCCCCGTGACATGGATCTGAAGTTGGCAGCTGTGAAGAATCCTTCGTTGATCGAATTGAGTAAGATGCACATGATCACGATCAGGATGATCAGCACGAACTCCGTCTGCTGCATCATTGTCCGAGTTATGGCTCCTGTTGTTTTTTGTTTATTCACGATATCGTCCCTTCCTGACATTTTGCCACCATCTGATATTCCTTCAACCATGATGATATAGAAAAAGTCTGAGGATATAAATTAAATATCTTTCAGACTTATTTCAAATTTTTATTCAGAATTATTTGCTTTTTTAGCCGGTGGTAAAGTCCGGTTCGTATACATTATTGGATCCGAAGTGTTTTAGAATTACCAGAGGCTCGTATTTAGACATATTTTGTATGAAAACACCCTCCCTGGCCCTTTCTTCCGAAACAAAGAACTCATCAGCGGTCATCTGCCCCAGCCGGATCAGGATCGGGGTTTCACAGTCGTAGCTGCCAAACCTGCCGTGCCCCTGGACCAATATGCACCCATAGGACGCCCTATCCTTGATCAATACACCTTTTCCCGGTTTCACGATAAGTTGTTTTGCGGAAATATAAGGATTCCCGTACATGATCCAATACTCTTCGTAATCTGCATTCGATGAGATTCTGAGCTTGGGCCGGAAATTGTGCTTCCGGTAATCCGGATCCACATTCTTTTCCCAGTCCAGCAAGCTCATAATGTAATCTATGTCAAATTTTTTACCCTCCGGACAATCCCCCGTAAGAGCACCGAAGCCGTTCCTTTCTCCTTCCGTTACATTTTCAAAAACAGAGGATGCATCGCTGTTCAGCTGGGGTTCATAAGTGAGGCAGGATCCTGGTGCATGAAGGACTCCCGGCGGAGTGTACCATCCCGTTTCCATCTGGATCCGGTATGCTCTGGAGAGCTCCGTAAGGCGATTGTCACCCTTCAGGAAAAATTCCATCCGCTCCCTCACTTCTTCCTTAGTCACATTCGGAGAAAACCCGAAGAAGGTATAAGGGAATGTTCCCAGGTAGTTGTTGTATTGGACCGGATAAAAGTATCCTTCTGCTTTGCCGCCTTTTCCTACTCGTGCGGCCGCATCAAAGTCCAGATGCAGGTGGTGAAACAAAGGTCCACCGAAATCAAAGAACTTAGCGTTCATAGGAAAGGTCCCGTATTGTTTCCAAAGCTCTTCACCAATGACGTCTTTTCCAAGGATAGCAATGGCATCCCGCAGTAAAATCCTGTTCTCCGGATCGTTTTCATCCAGCGAGATATAACTCAGGCCCTCATCCTCTGGTGTCAGCGGATCATAGCCGCCCATGATCACGCTTGAAAGAAAGCGAACTTCAATAGCGCCCCGTTCGGGAGCACAGGCATAATAATCGTCCGGATGGAGCCGGAGTCGCCTTCCGGGTTTTGAATTCTTCCGATAGACAAAGGCCGGCATCAGCTGAAAGATTCCGTCTTTTTTTTCAAAGACCTCCAGCATCCTCTGTTCTTTTTTATTCATATTCTCCTCCCGCAGTCAATCATGCTTACGGATGAATCAACAGTTTGACTCCCTGCTGTTTTGCCGCGATATCGAATGCCTCTTCCCAGTCTTCCAGTTTAAAATGATGGCTGATCAGATCGGAAACATTCAGCTTCCCGTCCTTTATTAACCGGGTCACTATCTCCCAGGCTTTCCAGTTGTGCCCGAAGGTCCCCATGATACTGAGCTGTCTTTGCGTGAGCAGTCCATACTCGATCTCCAGATTCTGCTTCGTCAGACCGACCTGGACCAATGTACCCATCTTCTTTAATGCGCTCATGCCGGCGCGGATAGCCGGGGCTGCACCGGAACAGTCGTATACAACATCCGCTCCCATGCCGCCTGTGAGTTCCTGTATCTTTGCCTCCAGATCCTCTTTTGTGGTATCAAGTATGTAGTCCATGCCGAGCTTCTTACCCAGTTCAAGCCTGTCGGCATCTTTATCGGTACCGGTAAGCATCACCGTGCAGCCGAATCCTTTCACGGCCTGGGCTACCAGAAGCCCGATGGGACCGGGACCCATGACCACAGCCAGATCGGTGGGATAGAGCTTCACCGTGTCATAGACTGCGTGCACGGCAACAGCGGATGGCTCACACAGAGCCGCGTCATCCAGGCTTACAGAATCGGGAAGCTTATGGACGATTTGTTGCCGAACGACGCAATATTTTGCCATCGCTCCGTTAGTGCCGTAGCCGATGGATAAGCGTTGGGGGCACATGAGCTGATTGCCTGTATTACAATAATAGCAATTGCCGCATATAACCTGCGCAGTCTCGGAAACCACCCTGTCTCCGGGTTTTACATGAGTAACACCCTCTCCCACTTCTTCAACGACTCCGCTGAATTCATGGCCAAGGATGACAGGAGGATTGCTCCAGGTATCACCATGATGAATTTTGATGTCTGTCCCACAGATCCCCACCGCTGCGACGCGGATTTTTACTTGCCCGGGTCCCGCCTTCGGCTCCGGAACTTCCATGAGACAGACATTGCCCGGACCTTCTTTTGTTTTGACCAAAGCTTTCATGTTCATTTCCTCCTTCAATATTGTTACAATATTTCCATAACCTCTTATGCGTTTGCTATCTCAGATGTGGTTTCCGGGATGGAAATCGTTACTCTAGTTCCTTCTCCTTCTCTGCTTTCATATATCATGCTCACATCCTCCTTGAGCAGGATCTGCAGCCGTTCCTTTATATTTCTCACCCCATAGAGTTCAAAATCCGGGATTTTTTCTCCCTCGAGAGCTCTATTCAGCAGGGATACCTTCTCCTGGGTCATTCCTGCACCGGAATCTTCCATGATCATGATAATTCTGTCCCCCTGTTTTTCAATTCGGGTGTCAATGCGGCAGTCAGTCTTTTTTAGTTTAACTCCATGATATATGGAATTTTCCGCCAGTGGCTGAAGAATCAGCTTGGGGACCAGACAGCCCAACGCCTCCTCCTGAACTTTAATGCTGTATTGAAAGCGATCTCCGTAGCGGATATGCTGAATTCTCAAATAACTTTCCAGATGCTTTACTTCTTCTTCTATGGTAATGATATCCTTACCCCGGCTGATACCTACCCGGAAGAAGGTTGTAAGAGATTCCACAAGGATCTCTACTTCCTGTTTCTTCTCTGATCGGTTCAGCCAAAGGATGGAATCAAGAGTGTTGTAGAGGAAATGGGGATTGATCTGCGATTGCAGCACCTTTAATTCCGCTTTCCGCAGCTTCCGCTGCTCTTCGTAAATACGGTTCATCAGTTCCTTTACCTTTGCGACCATAATGTTGAAACTTCCCGCAAGCTCATTGACTTCTTCATAGTGGCTATCCGTCGTAATATTGACTTCCATGTCTCCTTTTTCCACTTGCCCCATGGCCAGCCGCAGATTAGTTATGGGCTTGGTCACCCGGTTAGATGTCCTGACCGCGGTATACACAGCCAGCCCTACAATAACAATGGTCAGGAATCCTGTAAGCAGAAGCAAGATATTCCCCCATTGGTTCAGCTGCTTCACAGGAATGATCCCCATTACTTTCCATCCGGTGACAGGTATCTCCTGATAGGTGGCAATCACCGATTGGGTTGAGGTTTTTTCACCGTTATTAACCTGTAGATCTATCGTAAAAGATTTTCCTTCACTGTGCTGTATATTCTCGATCCCGATCAGCTTCCCTTTCATATCTATGGTGCTGATGATCACATTGTTGTCCACATCCAGAATGAGCACATATCCCGATTCTCCTACTTCAGCTGAAATAATATCCTTGATTACCTTTTCGTTGATATCAATCAACAAAACACCGTTTACTTCTCCGGTAGCCTTATCGATAATCGCTCTCCCGCAACTTACAAAGGCTTCTCGTTCCACATCGCTGACATTGGCGAATTGTCCCTGGTGCGGTGGGAACCATACATAACCCTTACTTTCTTCTATTGTTTTATACCAATCCTGATCTTTGTGCACTTGATTCAGGAAGGTTCTATCGTAGGATTTATACTCTCCTCCGTTTGCTCCAAGAACGCTCAGGCCCTCTATTTTCGGTTGAAGGAAACTGGCGAAGTAAAGTTCCGCATCCATTTCCAGATCCTTTGAGTAGCGCAATGCAACGTCTGACCCATAATCCATGCGTAGTGCGGTCTGGATATGCTGATTGTCGGCTGCTACATCACCAACTCTGATAACAGACTCGAAGAAATAGTTCAACTCACCACATACTTTTACGATCATCTCGTTGCCAAGTTTAGTTATAGCATCGTTAATGGATTTTGAGGCCAGACTATAATATACAAAGTTTAAGATCAAGGTCGGAATCAACGCAAAGAGAATAAAGTATATTAATAGACTGCTGTAGATGGATTCCCTTTTTCTCCGGAGAAGGATCCTGATATATTTCCCCAACATACTCAATAGCCCTCCGTTATAATGTATTTCTGTACGTTGGTAATATCATAGGTTTTTCCCGGCATGACAATACGGGAGCGAATCCTTTCGCTCTCCTCTAAACGCTGAATAAAATGAAATACGATCGGCCCAAATCGAGGAGAGCATTCGATAGTAGCCAGCATTTCACCGGAGAGAATGGCTTTCATCGCATCTTTGTATCCGCCCATGGATACAATAGGTATTTCACCCGCTTCTATTTGACTTCCGGGCGTGAGACCGACCGACCGCATCGCCTGAATGGCTGCAATGGCTGAGTCGTCAATATGCGTAAAGACCGCATCGATTTTGTCTCTATCAGATATCAGCACTTCCTGTATGGGCTCAATAGATCCTGCCCGGTCGAAATCGCCATCGACCGAAATGATCTCCCATCCCAGAGGTTCTGCTACACTGCGGAAGCCTTCCGATAAATAGGATGATGTAGAAGAGCCCATGGTGCCTGACACTTCAAATACGCAGATTTTTTCATCGGGGAATTGCTCTGCCAAGAGCAAGGCAGCCCTTCGGCCAACATCAATGAAATCTCCCATGATGCATGTCACATAATCTTTGCCTGCTTCTCCGTTGGCGGTGCGATCAATTAGAATTATCGGGATTTCTGCTTCTCGTGCGGCGTCAAAGGCCTCTTCAAGACCAAAATATTGACGGGGAGCTACTATGAGATAATCAACTTCCTCGTTAATTAAATCGAGAATATCCTGACTCTGCTTTTCAATAGAGCTTTCTGCATCTCGATAAATAATATCAATTCCTAAATCCTCGGCCTCTTGAAAGATGGAGTTGTTCTCGTAGATACGCCAGTCGTTATTGACTTCCATTTGCGAAAAACCTACCCGCAGGGGTCGTTCTTTGGGCCTTTTCGCATTAATGCCCACCCATTTTACTTGATCCGGACCGATGTCCGTAGGTTCAATATATTCGTAAACTGCAAAGAGCCTCGCATTTGCATTCACGTCCCGAAAAGCATCGCTAACCTCATGATGGATGTCATTTTCACTGCTTTGCATCCAAATCATGGCTTCTTTGCCCCCGCATCCAAATACTGCGAGAACTATGGTTAGAATGAAAATTGACACAAGTCCCTTGTTCACTGCTCTTCTCCCCTTTGAAATCAGGTTATCACAAAACGAATAGCTAAAAAAGAGGCTAACACGATTTGAAGGGTTAAAGATTTTTTGTTATAATTTAAATATCTTTCATTTGCTACTTATAACGACTCTCTTGAAAGGCGTGAAAATC
>Ga0209510_1002660_pt1 | contig 17847 bp, 10 predicted proteins | sample BiotimSIPDNA_FD_185749 | JGI IMG/M metagenome (GOLD analysis project Ga0209510, IMG submission 185749) | Anaerobic biogas reactor microbial communites from Washington, USA - Biogas_R1 time_0 SIP DNA (SPAdes) (version 2) | ecosystem: Engineered > Bioreactor > Anaerobic > Unclassified | place... | reverse complement strand
CTCCTACAACTTATAGATCAAGCTGCCCAGGAAGGCTGGACTGAACTCGACCTCAGCAACCAGGGCCTTACCGAACTTCCTCAAGCGATCGGCCGCCTGGCTGCTTTGGAGAAACTCAACCTAGGTTATGACCGAAATAAACCCGGCGAGCGCAATCACCTTACAACTCTTCCCTCAGAGATTGGCCAGTTGACCACTTTGCAGGTCCTTGACCTCAGTGAAAACAATCTGACAGATCTCCCCCCAGAGATTGGTCGGTTGACCGCGTTGCAGTCCCTCAACCTTCGTTACAGTAATCTTATGGGCCTACCCCCAGAGATTGGTCGATTGATCGCCTTACGGGAGATTGATCTCCTTAGCAACGAATTCAGGACCCTACCCTCGGAGATCGGTCAGTTAGCCGCTTTGCAGTCTCTTATCCTAAGTGGAAACTACCTCAAATCTCTCCCGCCGGAGATCGGCCGACTGGCCGCCTTGACGAACCTTGAGCTTCGCTTCAACATCCTCACAGCCCTTCCTCCAGAGATTTGCCAGTTGACTACCTTGCAAACCCTTGATCTCTACGGTAATAATCTGGGCACTTTTCCCCCGGGGATTGGCCAGTTGACTGCCTTGCGGAAACTTAACCTCGGTCGAAACCACCTAACCGCTCTACACCCAGAGATTGGTCAGTTGACTGCCTTACGGGAACTTAACCTTGAGGAAAACAACCTGAAGACCATTCCCCTGGAGTTCGGCCAGTTAGCTACTTTGCAGTCTCTTGGTCTCCGTCGCAACCATCTCACGACCTTACCCCCAGAGATTGGCCGATTGACCAACTTGTGCAAACTTGACCTGAGTAGGAATCGACTCACGGTCCTTCCCCCGGAGGTCGGCCAGTTGACCGCTCTGCAATCCTTGAGACTCGGTGGTAACAGCCTGATAGCCCTCCCCTTGAAGATAGGCCAGTTGACTGCCTTGCGGGAACTTGACCTCAGCGGAAATCGTGTGACGACCTTACCCCCGGAGATTGGCCAGTTGACCGCCTTGCAGTCCCTTAACCTCGATGCCAACCGACTCGCAGCCCTCCCGCCGGAGATCAGTCTGTTGAGCGCTTTACAGACCCTTGAACTCGGCGACAACGACCTGACGACCCTCCCGCCGGAGATTGGCCGATTGACCGATTTGCGGTCTCTTGGACTCGCTGCCAACGCTCTGACAGTTCTTCCGCCCGAAGTTAGCCAGCTGATCGCTTTGCAGTCCCTTGGACTCAACCACAACGGCCTGATGACCCTCCCGGCGGAGATCGGCCTATTGACCACCTTGCAGTCACTTGACCTAGACGCCAATCATCTCACAGCTCTACCACCAGAGATTGGCCATTTGATCGCCTTGCAATCCCTTGAACTCGGCCACAACGGCTTGACGACCCTCCCGCCGGAGATCGGCCAATTGACCACCTTGCAATCCCTTGATCTCGATAACAACCGTCTCGCGGCTCTTCCGCCGGAGATCGGTCAATTGACCACCTTGCAGTCTCTTGATCTCGCTAACAACCGCCTCACGATTCTCCCACCGGAGATTGGCCGGTTGATCGCGTTGCAATCCCTTAAACTCGGCAATAACGGTTTAACAATCCTCCCGCCAGAGATCGGCCTATTGACCACCTTGCGGGAACTTGACCTCAGTCGCAATCCCGGCTTCCCCCTCCCTCCCGAAATTCTGAAGAACCCCCTGGACGCCCAGACTATCATCCGCGCCTGGCTTGACTACCTCGCTGGGCAAAAGCGCCCGCTAAACGAAGTCAAACTCGTCCTCGTCGGCGAAGGCAGTGTTGGCAAAACCTCGCTCGTCAACCGCCTGCTCCACGACACGTTCGATTCCAATGCGGGGAAGACGGAGGGTATCGAAATTCATAAATGGGACGTTAGCTGTCAGCTTTCAGCGGTCAGCGATCAGTCGGAAGGCACAGCGGACTCCAAAATCGAAAATCAAAAATCTAAAATCAGGGTGAACGTGTGGGACTTTGGCGGGCAGGAGATCATGCACGCCACGCACCAATTCTTCCTGACCAAGCGCACGCTGTACGTGCTGGTGCTCGATAGCCGCTACAGCGAAGCTGAGAACCGTCTCGACTACTGGCTCACCCTTATCCGCAGCTTCGGCGGGGATTCCCCCATCCTTGTCGTTGGCAACAAGACCGACCAACACACCCTCGACCTTGACCGGCGCGGCCTGCTGGCGAAGCACTTAACCGTGCAGGATATCCTCGATGTATCCTGCGTGACCGGCGCGGGTATTCCGGCTCTACAAAAAGCCATCACACAGCAAATCGCCGCCATGCCCCACGTTACCGATCCCATCACCATCACTTGGTTCGACGTGAAAACCAAACTCGAAGCTATGGATGTTGACTACATCCCATACGCCGACTACATCCGCCTCTGCCGCGAAAAGAACGTGGATGCCCCCGACAGCCAGCGCGTGCTCCTGGGCTTCCTCCACGACCTCGGCGTCGTCTTTCACTTCCCTGACCCGCGCCTGGAAACCACCAACATCCTCAACCCGGAGTGGGTGACACAGGGCGTCTACCGCATCCTCAACACGCGCCTGCCCTTCACGGAACAGGGCATCCTCACGTGGGATATGCTCGCCCGTATCCTGGATGACGAATCCTACTGGGAAAAGCGTATGTTCATCGCGGATGTGATGCAGAAGTTTGAACTCTGCTATGAATTATCGGATCGCCCAAACACCTATCTCATTCCCGACCTGCTGCCCAAAGAAGCGATGGACACCGGCAAATGGGATGACGCACTACGCTTTGAAGTTCACTATCCGGTGTTGCCGGGCAGCATCCTCACCCGTCTTATTGTGCGGATGCACCGTTTCATCAAAGAACACACCACCTGGCGCACCGGCGTCCTTCTGATCTGCGACAGTAACGAGGCGCTGGTAAAAGCCGATCTCGTTGCTAACCGTATCACCATCGTTGTTCGTGGCCCTGGCTCTGGTCGACGCGAGTTACTCACCCGTATACGGCACGAACTTGACAATATCCACAGCACTATCGCTGATCTCCGCCCAGAAGAAAAAGTTCCTGTTCCAGGGTATCCTGAGATCAAGCCAGTAGATTATAAGTGGCTGCGCGACTTAGAGCGCAAAGGGTTCACAGAATTTCCCCCTCCAGGCATCACCGAAATGATTAATGTTGGAAAATTATTGGATGGCGTAGAGTTGCGTGAGGTACGGAGGGAGCGTGATAGTAAATATGAAATCCACTTTCATGATCGCACACAGATAGGTGGCATTGGCGACGAGCATCAAGTGAATGGTGGTATCAACTTTGGGCAGGCACCCATACAGGGTGTATAAACCGTACTCAAGTCTATGCTTAATTCATATGTGGGATGGTGTAGTGTTGGAGAGTTGAGTGAAGCACACGGCGATTCGGTAACTTGTGCAAGGAGAAAAAGGAATGAAACGGGTAGAATTATTAAAATGGATTAACCAAGCGGCGAACGAACGGTGGATTGAACTCGATCTTAGCAATCAGGGCCTCACAGAACTTCCGGCGGAAATAGGTAACCTCACTGCTCTGAAAGAACTCAACCTGGGTTATGATTGGAATAGACCTGGGGAACGAAATCAACTAACTTTTCTTCCTCCAGAAATTGGTCGCTTAACTGCGTTGCACTCCCTCGATCTCAAACACAATTCTCTGACGACTCTTCCCCGGGAGATTGGTTGTTTGACCAACTTGTATTCTCTTAACCTCCAAATCAATCATTTATTGGCTCTCCCCACAGAGATCAGTCAACTGACTGTCTTGCATTCCCTTGACCTCAGTGGCAACCGCTTGGCAACTTTCCCTCTGGAGGTCAGTCGATTGCTCAGCCTACGATCCCTTGACCTTAGCTACAATAAAATGACGGATCTCCCACCAGCAATCGGTTCCTTGACCATCTTGCAATCCCTTAATCTCAGAAGTAATCATCTGACAAGCCTTTCACCGGAGATTGGTTACTTGATCGCCTTGCAATTCCTTGAACTCAGTTTTAATCAATTGGAAACTCTTCCTGTAGAAATTGGTCAGTTGAAGGCATTACAATCGCTTAACCTTAGAGAAAACCAGCTAGCAACTCTCCCGGTAGAAATTGGTCAGTTGATTAACTTGCGATCCCTCGATCTTAGGAAAAATAAACTGATAACCCTTCCCACAGAAATTGCTCGGTTGACTTCTTTGCAATCCCTTAGCGTCAGCGAAAACCAACTGACAACCCTTCCACCAGAGATTAAGCAGTTGACTGCTTTGCAATTCCTAGACTTTAGCCGCAACTCAAGTCTTCAGCTTCCTTTCGAACTTATGGAAAAAAACCGGACCCCACAATCGATCATCCGTATTCACCTAGATTACTCTGATGGGGAAAAACGCCCTCTTAACGAAGTTAAACTTGTCTTTGTTGGTGAAGGCGGCGTTGGCAAAACCTCCCTCATTGATCGTTTGCTCAACAATGCCTTTGACCCCCGCTGCGGCAAGACCGCCGGTATTGCTATCCGTCACTGGCAACTCGGACTGCCCTCTCCTGTGTCAGGAGAAATTGCGAGGAATATCCGCGTCAACATCTGGGATTTTGGTGGTCAGGAAATTATGCACGCCACACATCGATTCTTTCTTACCAAACGCACGCTCTATGTGTTGGTATTAGACAACCGCTACAGTGAAGCCGAAAATCGCCTCGACTATTGGCTCACGCTCATTCGGAGCTTCGGTGGTGATTCCCCGATCATTATCGTCGGTAATAAGGCTGATCAACATGCTCTAGACCTTGGTCAATATAGCCTAAAGGTGAAGCATCTCACTATCCAAGCAATTGTTGAAACCTCATGTGCCACTGGTGCGGGTATCGCCGCATTGCGGGAAGCTATCATCGGTCAGATCTCTAGGATGTCCCTTGTCGCTGATCTACTTCCCAACACCTGGTTTGATGTCAAAATTGATCTAGAACGAATGGACGTCGACTACATTCCTCACTCTACCTATGTCCGACTGTGTTGTGAAAAAAACGTGACGCATCCCGAGAGCCAGAATATCCTTCTTGAGTTTCTCCATGACCTAGGTGTTGTTTTGCATTTCCCTGACCCATGTCTGGAAACCACCAATATCCTCAACCCGGAGTGGGTCACACAGGGCGTCTACCGCATTCTCAATACTCAATTACCTTTTGAAGAACAAGGCATCTTAACCTGGGATATGCTCGTCCGCATTCTGGATGACGAGGCCTATACGGAAAAGCGGATGTTCATTGTAGATATGATGCAAAAATTTGAACTCTGTTATGAACTCACCGACCAACGTTATACTTATCTTATCCCTGACTTATTACCCAAAGAAATCCTGGATATCTATTCTTGGGATGGGACGCCATGCTTCGAGATACATTATCCTGTGTTGCCTAGCAGCATTCTTACTCGTCTCATTGTACGGATGCATCGTCACATCAAAGAACGTCTCGTTTGGCGTACCGGTATGCTGCTGGCTTGTGAGGGGACCGAAGCGTTGGTCATAGCAGATCTCGTCACTAACCGTATCACCATTGCTATGCGCGGCTCCAGTTCCGTTCGTCGCGAGTTGCTCGCCCGCATTCGTGAACACTTAGAGATCATCCACAGTTCTTTCGCAGATCTTCAACCCATCGAGAAAGTGCCCATACCAGGACATCCTGAAATTCCGCCGGTAGCCTATCGTTGGCTGAGGGATATGGAACATGAAGGGGTTCAAACCTTCCCCCCACCGGGTCTTACCGAATTTATCAGCGTGCGGCAACTCTTGGATGGTGTCGAACCACCGGAGACGCGGCAGGAGCGCGATGGGCGTAGCGGTGATACTTACTATATTTCCAATAGCCAAATTGGTATCGCCGGTAGAGAAGGCGATGTATCCGATGGTGTCCATTTCGGCCATCAAACAGGTCGGGAATTGCCCAAGCCATAAATGCAATAAAGCCACAACCATTTTGCAGAATCAGGAGGTATACTTATGTTATTCAAGCAAGGTCATGCACTCATCATCGGCATAGGTAGCTACATGCACATCCCTGCAGCCAACATCCCTATTTCCGTCACAGACGCTCAAGCTTTCAAAACCGTGCTGTGCGATCCACGGTTTTGCGGCTATTCGCCGGAGCACGTCACGTTCCTACACGACGACCAGACCGCGCGCCAGGGCATTGTCGACGCGCTGAACTCGTTTGCTGGTGCCCTCAAAGCGGAAGATACCTTTGTGCTCTACTACTGTGGGCACGGGGATTATGGAGAGGATGGCGACTACTACCTGACGACGCACGACACTCAGATCGTGGGAGATCATATCAAAAAGAGCTCCGGTATTCGTGCGGCGGAACTGATCGCCCTGTTGCGCAAGATTCCAGCTAAGCGTCTGCTTCTGATCTTCAATGCCTGCCATTCCGGCGAACTCTCGCCCAGCTTGGATATGTCCGAACCCGTCAAAGCTTTCGGCGATATAGGCCTGCCGGAGGGTGAGGCCGCCGCGATATTGGGCAGCGGCAAAGGGCGTATCCTTATCACCGCATCCCGGCCGGAGCAAAAATCCTGGATTGGCTCTGGTAAATTATCTCTCTTCGCCCAGGCTGTGGTGGATGGGCTAAGCGGTAAGGGGATGCTGATCAACAACAATGCCGGCTACATCAGTGTCTTTTCACTCTACGAACACGTCTATACCGCAGTCAAAGAGGCCGCCAACAAACTTGGTCACACTCAAGAACCAGAATTGACTGTCCTGAAGAACGTTGGCCCCTTCCCAGTAGCTTTGTATAAAGGCGCAAGTAGCCTGGGAATCTTCGATAGCCAGGCTGATGCCCTGCCAGAAGAGGCTGCCGTGCGCACTGTAGATCCCAAAATCAGCCAGCGGGTGATGCAAAAGTACATTATCCACGCTGAAAATAGTGAAATTGGCGTCATTGGCGACAATGCTAAAATCACTGGCGGTATTCACTTCGGCGACAAGAAATGATCACGCACAGGTGCAACGCACTTGAGGAGTGCGTTGCACCTGGTTCACTTTCTCTTTGGAGGTCTCTATGCCTGAAGCTCTATCTCCAGAATTAGAACAACGCCTGCGCGCGGCGCTGTTACGCTGCGGTCCTTTCGACAACGACAGCAGCCTGCGCGCCATCTTTGTGGATGCGCGCATCGCCGCCTGGCGCGACGACATTCCTGACAATACCCCCAGTCGCGGGAAGCGCGTCACGGCCTTCATCGAGGGGCTTCTCGACCAGCGCGACAACGCCGGCAACAACGCCCTCGCCCTCGTCCTGCACGTCCTCGCCGACCGTACCCCGCCGGGGATTCCTGTCACCGTGAGCTGGCGGAACTGGCCAATGCCGTGCAAAATGCTGTGGTTGCAGTTACCGGTTCAACGCCGCTGGCCACACCGTTAGGCGCCAAGTACGAAATCCACGTCCACGGCGGGCAGATCGGCGCGATCGGCGATAACACGCACATTGAAGGCGGTATCCATTTTGGTAGCGGGGCTACCACGCCAAAAGCAGCAGAGACAGTATCGGGAGACGCTGCTACAACTTTACGTATGGCCCATCGTGCGCTGGCGATACTAGAAGAGCAAGCTGCAGGTTACACGGCGCTAACCATTCCTGTGCATTTGAAGATCGAACTGGAAGAAAAACGCCGTGAGGTGGCTGCACTAGAAGCCAAGATTGAGAAATGAAGCCCAAACACGGATTGATGAGTGAGCCTCTATGTACCGAGGTGAAAGGAAACAATGAGCGATACTGGACAAGAGTTGCATGATGCCCTCAATATGGCTCGCCGGACGCTGACCATCCTTGAAGAACAGGCTGCCGGATATACAGCTCTAACAATTCCGGCGCGTCTGGTGCTAGAACTGGAAGAAAAACGTAAAGACGTAGTTCGCCTGGAGACGCAGATACGATCTGCTGCGACAGGAACGCCAGGTAGTGGATTGCCACACAACCTACCACGGCGTGGTGAGTTTGTGGGCCGGGAGGCCTACAAAACGCGCGTCCACGAGGCGCTGCGTTCACGTTCGTACCTGGTTAGCATCGAAGGGATCGGCGGCATAGGCAAAACCTCGTTGGCGCTGGAAGTAGCCTACGAATGTCTGCAAGGTGGCATTGAGATTTCATCGCGCCTTGATACAGCGCGTTTTGATGGTGTCATCTGGGCCAGCGCCCGCGATCGTGATCTGACACTTGATGAGGTACTGGATGCAGTGGCGCGCACGTTGGATTATCCCGGTATTGCCCAGAAACCACTGGATGAAAAACGTGAGGGCGTGGTCAGGCTGTTGCGTTCTGGCGCTTACCTGCTCTTGATGGATAATTTTGAGACAATCACCGATGTGGCGGTAGCAAAGTTGTTGCAGGACTTACCGGAGCCTTCCAAAGCCTTAGTAACGACACGAGAGCGCAAGCTTGAGCGAGCATGGACAATCGCACTCAAAGGGTTAGAGGAGCCAGAAGCATTGAGTCTAATCCGCACTGAGGGCCGACGGATCGGAATGCAAGCATTGGAGCAGGCCGAAGATGCAGTTTTGTTGCCGCTCTACCAGGCCACAGGCGGCGCGCCGCTGGCGCTCAAATGGGCTGTGGGGCAGATTAAGCAGCCTGGACAGTCGTTGGATACTGTGTTAGCCGCTCTGTACGGGGCACAGGGTAACATATTCGATCATATCTTTGCCCATTCTTGGGAAATGCTGGCGCCGGAGGCACGGAGAGTGCTGTTAATAATGCCACTATTTGCTACATCAGCCTCCCGTCAGGCTATTGAAATGATTAGCAATGTACGGCATTTCACGCTGGATAATGCCTTGGAACAGCTACTAGAGATGTCCCTGTTGGATGCTACAAACGAGCTGGATGCAAATCTGCGCCGCTATAGTGTTCACCCACTTTCACGCGCTTTTGCTAAAGTCAAACTGAATCAAGACTCAGAATATGAAAGATCGGTTTGGATCTCAATGGTCAACTTTTATCAAGATTTCGCTAAGGGGCATGGAGGATTCTGGAATAGTGAACGATATTCTTTGATTGAACCAGAATTACCGAATTTACTGGCCGTAGTCGAATGGTGTTGGGTAAATGGGCCTATCGAGACCGGCATGGATATCTTTTACAAAGTTTCCGATTTTATGGTGATACGTGGTTATTGGAATGAGGTCATGGTTCTGGGGGAAAAAGCTCTAAATTTGTCTCGTGAGGTCGGAGATGAATGGAGTTATGCCCGTTTCGCAACCTGGCCTATTGCCTGGATGCACCGACATCGTGGGGATTTGGATTTGTCAAAATTATATACGCAAGAAGCGCTAGACATTATGACTCGTCTCGACGATGTATACGGCATAGCTTTTACCAAGCGCAACCTGGGACGGATATACCACGAACAAGGGAATTTGAAGGCGGCAGAATGTTTACTACGTGACACTCTGGCATTCTATCAAGCCGGTTATTCTGAAGACCCCGCCAGTGCAAGATATGATCCTTTTCTTGATATAGTTACCTCCGACACCAGGAATATCTTTTTTGCTACAGCTAATCTGGCTAGTGTGTTGCTAGACATAGGCAAATTCGACGAAGCATGGAGTTTATGCATGTCTATTCTGCCCGACGCGCGTCGTGTGGGTGATTTGGAACGTGTATCCAATCTGGTGAGCGTATTGGGCAATATAGCTTGGCGACGTGGAGAACTACGACAAGCCCAAGAATTCGGCAACGAGGCTTTGGCGCTAATGCGACAGGTGCAGCGCCCTGACGCCATAGCTGATTCATTGTATGTGTTGGCACGCATTGAACTAGAGCTTGGTGAAGTTGATCTCGCCCAATCAAGACTCACGGAAGCGCTAGAATACTATCGTCGACTGGACATCCCGGCCCAGGTTGAGAAAGTCGAAGCTTTGTTGTTGCAACTGAATCAAGAATATCTCATACCCAAACCTTTCTGATCTGTACTTTTATTGGAGGCACTCGATGTCAAACATAACCAATACTCAAGCCGGCGTCATCGGCGATCACGCCCACATCGAAGGCGGCATTCACTTCCACACCGCTCCCACTTCACCATTGCAAGCCCTGCTTCCACCCTTGCCCTCTCTGATCATTGGCCGCGAACAGGCGATGCACGATCTCAAAGTGCGACTCGGCATCTTTCCTGGTGCGCAGCCCACGCCAGCGCTCCAAATCCTCACCGCCATTCGGGGCTGGCCTGGCGTCGGCAAAACCACCATTGCCGCTGCTCTGGCGCACGATGCTGACATAGCTCAGGCTTTCCCCGATGGTATCCTGTGGACGTCTCTAGGGCCGACGCCCAGCCTACTCAGCGAGCTGGCAGCCTGGGGCCGCGCACTCGGCACCGACGAAATCCTGCGCGCCCGCACGTTGGAAGAGGCCTCAGCGCAACTCGCCGCTTTGCTTCGCAATAAACGGATGCTGCTCATTGTGGATGATGTCTGGGAACCAGCGCACGCCATGCCCTTCAAAGCCGGCGGACAGAATTGCGCGCTGCTCATCACCACCCGCGTGAATAGCGTCGCGCACGATTTGGCTCCTACCCCCGACGCTATCTACTGCCTGCCGGTGCTGACCGACGAAAAAGCCCTTGAACTTCTGCGAATCCTCGCGCCGCAAGTCGTAGCCCAACACCCAGAATCCTCCCTCGATTTGATCCACGAATTGGAGGGCCTGCCCCTGGCGTTGCAAGTTGCCGGCCACCTGCTCAACGTCGAAGCCAGTTATGGGTTTGAAGTCACCGACCTGCTTGCCGAACTGCGTGAGGGCGCGAAATTGCTTGCCGCCAAGGCGCCGGCCGACCGCACCGACCTCGCCAACGAAACGACGCCCACGATTGCCGCACTCTTGCAAAAGAGCACTGACTGTCTGGATGACCACACCCGCGAATGTTACGCTTTTCTGGGCGCTTTTGCGCCTAAGCCGGCCACTTTTGATGTGGAAGCGATGAAAGCTGTCTGGCTGGTGGATGATCCCAAACCTACTGCTCGCATCCTCGTTGATCGGGGGTTATTGGAACCGCTGGGAGAGGCTGCTCCGGGACGGTTTCAGATGCACGCGCTGCTGGTGATGCACGCGCGATCATTGTGTACAGAGGCATAGCGGATGCCGTCGCTTCAAGAGGCGCAGCGCCGTCACGCGGCCTATTACAAAGGCATTTTGCTGGCGGCTCACCAACTCTACCAACAAGGCGGAGAGGCGCTTTCCCGTGGGGTAGCGTTGTTTAGCCAGGAACAGGCCAACATTGAGTGTGGTCAGGCCTGGGCCGCGGCCCACATAATGACGGACAATACGGCTGCCACTTTGTGTTGCACCTATCCAAACGCCGGGGCGCTTTTGCTGGAGTTGCGTCAAACTCCCTCTGATCGTATCCGGTGGCTGGAAGCTGCGCTGACCGCTGCGCAGCTCTTGAATAACCCTGTTTACGCCAGTATGCATTTAGGCAACCTCGGTATGGCCTACTATGCACTCGGCGATATGCAGCGCGCCATTGACTATCATGAACAACATCTCAGCATCGCGCGCCAGCTTGAAAACCGCGAGAGTGTGGGAAATGCATTAGGGAACTTGGGGATGGCGTATGCGGCGCGCGGTCAGATGACGCGCGCCATTGAATATTATGAGCAAACTTTGACGATCCACCGTGAAATAGGCAACCGGCGCGGCGAAGGCAATGTGCTTGGCAACCTGGGAATGGCCTATCACACGCTCGGTGAACTAGGCTGTGCCATTGATTATCATCAGCAAGCGCTGGAAATCTTTCAAGAATTGGGGGATCTCTCCGGTGAAAGCAACGCGCTCAACAGTTTAGGGATAACCTACGCCAATCAGGGCGACTTCCACACCGCGATCAAACACCATGAGCAAGCACTTGCCATTGATCGTCAGCTTGGCGACCGGCGTGGGCAGAGCCAGAATTTGAGCAACCTGGCCAATGCTTATGTGGACTTGGGACAATTGCCGCCGGCTATCTATTGCTACGAGCAGTCTCTGGCAATTTCTCGCGAAATCGGCGATCAGCGTAGTGAAGACAATGATTTAAACAACCTGGGATGCATCTACCGCACGTTGGGGCAGATCGAAAAGGCTATTGAATACCACCGCCATGCCTTGCAAATCGCTGATGAAATTGGCGACCGACCTGGAGAAGGCGATTGTTTGGGCAACTTGGGGAATGACTACTATTCTCAAGGTAAAGTTGAGCAGGCCATTACGCATTACAAACAAGCCCTCAATATTGCTTATGAAATTGGCGACCAGCGCGGGGCGGGAATCTGGCTGAACAATCTAGGAAATGCTTATGATGATCTCGGTAAGACAGAAGAAGCTATCGAATATTACCGGCAAGCTTTGGTTATTGCTGACGAAATGGGGGACCAGTACAACAAAGGAAACTATCTCAGCAATCTAGGGCGTATGTACCGGCAAGCCGGACAAGTTGAACAGGCTATTGAACACTATTTGCAAGCCTTGAGTATCGCGCGTGTGATCGATGCCGCCCGCCTGCAAAAGACCATCTTGCACAACTTGATCATCGTCTACCAAGACCTCACGAAAACAGCCGCGCAGCGTGATCCTTTGACAGTTATTCGTTTGTATCACCAGGCATTGACCATTGCCCGTGCTATCGACAACCGGCAGATTGAAGGGTATGCTTTAGGTAATTTAGGACTTGCCTATTACACATTGGGACAGGCTGAAGAAGCCATTGATTACCACACACAAGCACTTGCCATTACTCGCGAGATAGGCGACCAGCGGGGTGTAGGGATTGCTCTGTGTAATCTTGGGAATGTCTATCGTGATTTACAGCAAATGACGCAAGCCGTCGAATGTTATCATCAGGTTTTAGCTATTGCTCGTGACCTTGGCGACCGAGCTATTGAAGCAACTGTTTTGGGTAACTTGGGCAATGTTTATCACACCTCGGGACAGAAAAATCAAGCAGTGGAATACTATACGCAAGCTCTGAGCATTGCCTACGAGATTGGCGATCAGCCAGGCGCGGGAAATCACTTGGGGAATTTGGGAAATATTTATCGCGACTCAGGGAATAGAGAAAAAGCGATTGAATACTATCATCAGGCCCTGGACCTGTTCTCGAAAATCGGCGCGCGGGATGCCCAAGTGCTCCTAACCTGGAATCTGGGGCTTTGCTATGAAGAAACTGATCCGGCTCGCGCCGCGAACTTGATGGATGAGCTTGTCACTTACGAACGCGAGATTGGTCAACCTGACGCCGAAAGCGATGCCCAACGCGTCGCCGCGATCCGCGCCCGCCTCAACCCACAGGAATCAGTCTAGCTTATGACCTCCCTGCAAGAAACTCACCGCCGTCACGCAGCCTATTATGAGACCGTCCTTAGTCAGGCCGACGAGCTGTACCTGGCCGGCGGCGACGCCATTCCCCAAGCACTGATGCTTTTTCACGAGGCTTGGCCTCAAATCCAGGCCGGCCAGACCTGGGCCACGGCCTATGCTGCTGAAGATGAAATTGCCGCGCAGTTATGTGCAGCCTATCCGGTTTCTGGCGGCTATTGCCTCAACCTGCGGCGGCCCCCTTATGAGCGGATCAAATGGCTCGAACCGGCGCTGGCGGCAGCCCAGGCTTTGGCGGATCGCCGGGCAATCGGCAGCCATCTCGGCAGCCTCGGCAGTGCTTACAATGAATTGGGCTATGCAGCAAAAGCCCTGGAATACTACGAACAAGCCCTCCAGATCGCCCGCGAAATCGGCAACCGGCGAGATGAGAGCGCCTGTTTGGGCAACCTGGGCAGCGCAATGCTTGACTTGGGCAAGGCAGAACAAGCCATTGACTATCATCAGCTCTCACCATTGCTCGTGAAATTGGCGACCGGCGTTACGAAGCCACCGACCTGGGCAATCTTGGTATCGCCTACTATGCCCTGGGACAGATAGAAACGGCGCTCACGTATCATCAACAAGCCCTGCTTCTTGCCCGTGAAATCGGCGACCGGCGTAGCGAGGGCGCTTGTTTGGGGAATCTGGGACTGGCGTACAACGACCTGGGCCAAACCCAAAAAGCCATTGAATACTATCAACAAGCGGCGGCTATTACCCGTGAACTCAGTGACCGCCACAACGAAATCACCTGGTTGGGAAACCTGGGAACAGCTTACAGCGCTCTGGGGCAGACACAGTTGGCGATTGAACATCACGAGCACGCTTTGACATTGGCCTGCGAAATCGGCGACCGGCGTGGCGAAGGTTCCTGGTTGGGCAACCTCGGTATCATTTACTGCGATTTAGGTCAGGCTCACCGGGCAATTCCCTACCTTGAGCAGGCCCTCGCCATTGCCCGCGAAACGGCGGACCGGCAAAAAGAAGGCACTTGGCTCGGCAATCTGGGCATTGCCTATCGCGCTTTAGGACGCGCCGCTGAAGCGATTCCCTATCATCAACAAGCCCTCACCATTGCACGAGAAATCGGCGACCGGCGCAACGCTGCCGCGTGGTTGGATAACTTGGGGTTGGCCTATGATGACCTGGAACAAGCGGAACGGGCCATCATCCATTACACCGAGGCTTTGACCCTCTCACAAGAAATCGGCGACCGGCACGGTGAGTATCATCGGCTGGTGAATCTAGGCAATGTGTATCGCACATTGCAACAAGCGCCGCAGGCAATGGATTACTATGCCCGAGCGCAAGTCATTGCCCGTGAGTTGGACGACCGTCGCATGGAAGAAATGGTCACCGGCAATCTGGGCATTGCCTACCGGCTGACCGGACAACTTGAGCTTTCTCTGGCTAACCTGAAGCAGGCCATTGAAATTACCCGCGAGCTAGACGATCCCCACAGTGAAAGCGTCTTCCTGGGCAACCTCGGCATCACATACTACGGTCTGGAGCAGGTTGATCAGGCGCTTGCTTGCATAGAATCCGCACTGAACCTGACCCGCGCGACTGGCGACCGGCGCAATGAGGGCGATTGGTTAGGCAACCTGGGTCACATCTATCACGACTTGGAACAGGGTGAGCTGGCCCGACCCTACTACGAACAAGCGTTGGTCATTGCCCGTGAAATCGGCGACCGGCGCAGCGAGCTTGCATATCTGGATGCATTGGGCAGCATTGCTTATACCCAGGGACAGTTCGCCCAGGCTGCCGCCTATTATGAGCCAGCCATAGCATTGGCGCGGGAGCGTGGTGAAACTCAACATGTCGGAGAATTGCTGAACAACCTGGGGGTTTGCTGCGCCTATCTGGAACAACCAGAACGAGCAATAGACTGCTATCATCAGGCCCTGCAATGGGCATCCACAGCCGGGGACGCACTCGCCCAGGCCAGTCCTACTTACAACCTGGCTTGCCTGTATGCTCTACACCAACAGCCATCTGCAGCTTGTCAGTGGTTGAAGAAGGCGATTGCCTTGCTGCCTTCCTATCGTGAGATGGCTCAGAGCGATATTGACTTTGATATTATTCGTGATGCCCACTGTTTTCGTGATTTGATAGGGGACTAAGCCAATGCCTACATTATACAATTGAATTTGGCGTTTGGGCGTTTTGCACTAGACTATGGGCAAACGCTGAGAACGATAGGCGCAATCAGGTACAGGTGTGAAGTGTATATATGAGGAGAACGCCCCGATGACAAACACACAACCTTATGCCGACCTCGAAATCCGCATCCTGGAACGTCAGGACGCAGGCTATCCCGTGGAAATCACGCTCAACGCGGACTTGCAGTATCCGCGCGGCTTCCTCAGTGCGGAACTACCCACCGGGGATGACGACACCCTGTTCGCGTGGCTGTTTGCCGATGCGACGCTGCGCGAGGCGTGGGAACACGCGCGCGGACAGCATCCGCAGCGCCGCATCCGCCTGCGGATTGACGCCACCGCGCCGGAACTGCACGCGCTCCCCTGGGAGAGTTTGCGCGACCCGGCGACCGGCCTTGACCTGGCCGCGACCGACGCCACACCCTTCTCCCGGTATCTCGCTGGAATGTGGCATCCGGGCACGCCACTCCTCACCCGCCCTCTCAAACTCCTGGTCGCTATCGCCGCGCCGGAGAATTTGGCAGACTACGGGTTAGCTCCGCTGGATGCAGAAGCGGAATGGGCCGCGCTCTGTGAGGTTACAGCGAGTCAGGAAGTCACATTGACGCGCCTCCCCGCACCCTGTACGCTCACCACGTTCGAAGCGGAGTTGCGGCGCGGCTATCACGCGCTGCACCTCATCGCCCACGGCGTCTACCGCAAAGAGAAGGGGGCCGCACTCTTCCTGACCGACGACGACAATCAGGTAGCCCCCATGACCGACGCCGACTTCGCCGCGATGCTGAAACGCCAGTTGGCCGATAGCGATCCCGACGGCGCAGAGCGACTGCGGCTAGTCTTCCTCGCCAGTTGCCAGAGCGCGACCCGCGACAGCGCCGACGCCTTCCGCGGCCTCGCGCCCCGGCTGGTGGAGGCCGGCGTCCCGGCCATTGTGGCGATGCAAGACTATGTCTCGCTCACGGCGGCGCGGGAGTTCAGTCGTGCATTTTATCGCCAGTTGGCGACGCACGGGCGGGTGGATCTGGCCAGCAATCAGGCGCGCGCCGCGTTGTTGACCGCCGGCTCAACGGAGGCTGCGACGCCGGTGGTGTTTTCCCGGCTGCGTTCCGGCAAGCTCTTCGAGCAGCGCGGTGAAATCCTGGGCGAGCAAGCCAGCAGCTTCTGGCAGACCTTGCTCGAAAACATCGCCGATGGCCTCTGCACGCCGTTCTTGGGACCGGGCGTGACCGAGGGGCTGCTGCCCACCACCCACGAGTTGGCCCAAATGCTGGCCCGCAGTTACAACTACCCCTTTGCCGATTGTGAGACCTTGCCGCGTGTGGCCCAGTTCGTGGGGACGGTGGACAATCGCCGCCTGCGCCGGGAGGTGCTGCGCCTGTTGGTCGAGGGCTTCTGCATCCGCGTGGAATTGCCACCGCCCCCGCGCGGGGCGGGACTGACCGAGGTAATCGCTTCGGCCGGCTGGCGCGAGCAACTTCAGTCTACCGAGAGGCGCGATCCGCACGCGCAACTGGCCGCGCTTGGCCTGCCCACCTACCTGACCACCAACTTTGACCCGTTGATGGCGCTGGCCCTGGAAGCGGCGGGACGCCCCCCGCGCCGGATGAGCATCCCCTGGCGCGAGAAAACCAAGACGCGCGAATCTCGCCCGCACTGGAGCCTCGATCCGCCCCCCGCAGCGGAGTCGCCGGCGGTGCTGCACCTCTTCGGGCAGGACGACGACCCACTCTCGCTGGTGCTGACCGAGGACGACCACCTGGACTACCTGGCCCGCATCGCGCGCGATTACGAGTACCTGCTGCCCACCAGCATCAACGCCGCGCTGGCTTCGACCACGCTGCTCTTCCTGGGATACCGCCTGGAAGACCTCAACCTCAAGGTGATTATGCGCGGGCTACTGACCAACCTCGACCTGGAGAAGTGGGGGATGCTGCACGTCGCGGTGCAGCTTGAGACCGCCCGCACCGACGCGGCGCAGGAACAGGAAGTCATCCGCTACTTCCAGAAATACTTCGCCAGCGCGCGCATTGACGTCTACTGGGGCAGCTCGCAGCAGTTTATGACCGATTTGTATGCACGGTGGCAGGGGTTCCGGGAGACACGGTGATGGGTAATGAGGTGAAAGATGACATCTGATCGTGAGCCATTCGTCATTCGTAATTCGCAATTCGTAATTCATAACCCCTACGTCGGCCCACGCGCATTCGAAGCTGCCGACCGGGCCAATTTCTACGGGCGCGACACGGAAATCCGCCAACTGGCCGACCTGGTGGTGGCAC
>Ga0209510_1002657_pt1 | contig 17874 bp, 18 predicted proteins | sample BiotimSIPDNA_FD_185749 | JGI IMG/M metagenome (GOLD analysis project Ga0209510, IMG submission 185749) | Anaerobic biogas reactor microbial communites from Washington, USA - Biogas_R1 time_0 SIP DNA (SPAdes) (version 2) | ecosystem: Engineered > Bioreactor > Anaerobic > Unclassified | place... | reverse complement strand
CCACTAATGCCTTCAGTTTTTGTGCTTGCTTCCTGCATGCGCTCCGAATATTCCTTGGCAACATCCATCAGGGGAACCAAATCGCGGCTGTAGCGATCCTGGCTCACGCCGAAGACAGCTTTTTCTGCTTCTTCGATGACTGTTTCGATGCCGAGGTCTTTTCGATGGGCGTATTTGGCGATTTCGTTGGCAGAACTTAACAGCCGCCTACGAAGGGCAAGCGCTTTGATGGCTTCAGCATAGGTTTCAGCGTGCAAAGAGCTGGGTACGAGGTTTGTGAGGCTAACCAGGTAGTCCATGCCGCCACATTCTTCGAGTTTGCCCGCGCTTTCGAGCTCTTGTTTGACGGTGATGATGTCAAAACTTTTGTCAGCCTGCAGTAAGCGTTTGAATGCGTCCCAAATCCATTCATGTCGGTTAATGTAAAAGTCTTTTGAACTCAGCTTGGGAGAAACATCCACAAAGGCATCGGGGTTGATAAGGATCGCGCCAATCAGGGCTTCTTCAAGCTCGCGATCAAAGAGTTGGGTTGGGACGAGACTTTCGTTTTGGGTAGGGTTAACTGCTTCACTCATGGCATGCCTATAGTTAGTTGTTGTTAATGCTTGGTCCAAAAAGTATATCATCGATATCGAGCTCATCATCGCCCGAATCATCATCATTTTCTTCACTATCTTCATCGATTTCGCTAATAATATCATCACGATTTGGTTCAGATTCTTCAGTTTTCTGTTCAGAGTTTACAGAATCTGTATTCATGTTGAGTGTGGATAAGAAATCACTGAAGACAGAAAGATCATCAGCCTCCGAAAGGTTATCCTCAACGGGTTCCGCGGAGAGATCATAGGGTTGTCGGTCTTCGGGTTGAATAGCTGCGGTGCTCATGATTTCTTCGGATACAAAGATGGGCACACGCGCGCGCACAAGAAGTACCAAAGCGTCTGAAGGACGGCAATCAATATTGACCTGCTTGCCATCCATGAGCAAAACAAGCTGGGCGAAGTATACATCTTCGTCAATGGAGACAATCTCGACACGAATAAATTGCGCGCCAAGGGAGTGAATGGTGTTGAGCAGCAATTCATGGGTTAACGGGCGCGCGGTTTGCACACCTTGCAGAGCGATGGTCAGGGATTCGGATTCGAAAAGACCGATCCATATCGGTAAATACCGCTCGCTGTTTTTATCCTTTAAGACGACAACACGATCCTGGTTTGTCAGGCTAACTCTGACGCTGTCGATTTCACATTCTGTCATGTTTGTCATAAGTCACCAATCCTGGAAATCATAAAAGCTCATTTTGATTCTAACACGCCATTGGCCTTTAAGCATCCTGATTTTGACACTTGGTGCTGTATTTAGTGATAAATTGTGTGATGATGGGTTAAAAGTGAGAACAAAATTCGTACAAGAATTTTAACCTTAAAAAAGAGCTTTCAGCTATAATAACTAAACTGGCATTCTTTAACAATCCTTAAGATTGGCAGGGGCATAACGACACCATATCTTGGTATAAGAAGTAAAGGTTGATTAATTGAAAGCGAATGAATTATCAGTTTTATTAATAGAGAGCAAACACAGGCTAAAAAACACTTTCGCTTCAGATTTGGCGAATAAAGGCTTTGATGTGGCTCATGTTGAAAGTGGTAGCTCGGCGCTGGAACTTATCCAGAATGCCATGCCGGACGTGGTAGTGCTTAACGCGATGAGTTTGCGCACAAATGGTTTACGCATTACGCATTGGATTCGCAGTGCTTATCCTGATTTACCAATTATCCTTATTATTGCAGAAGACGAAGCTATTAACAACGCGACCCAAGCCAATATCTTGTTGCGCTTGCCTTTTACCACGCAAAAGCTGATTAATCGCTTACGCTTGTTTGGCAATGTTACTCACAAACATATTGTCAAAAAAGGGTCTCTTGAACTCAATACTCAGACTTATGTAGCACATTATAACGATAAAGAAGCTCATCTCACCCCACGTTGCTCGGATTTGTTGCGGGTAATGATGGAAAAACCCGGCAAAATCCTTTCTCGTGAAGAACTTTTTAGCCGCGTATGGGAAACTGATTACACCGGCGATACACGCACTTTAGATGTGCATATCAGCTGGTTGCGCACCGCGCTGGAAGAAAACCCACGCCAGCCCGAACTTATCCAAACCATTCGTGGTGTAGGCTATCGCTTAAATCCGTAGAATGCCTTAACTTAATAAGAAAAGCCCCGTTATTGGCAACGGGGCTCTTTAGTTTGTTTTTACAAGAACTATCCACCCACGCCCAATACAAGCGCGAGGAGTAAACCACCAGCAATAACGCTGCCCAGCTGGCCAGCGGTGTTGGTGCCCATGGCGTGCATGAGAATAAAGTTGGTGGGGTCTTCGTCCAGCGCCATTTTGGCGGAGAGACGTCCTGCCATAGGGAAGGCGGAGATACCACACGCGCCAATCAGGGGGTTAACCTTGTTTTTGGTAATCATTGCCATCAGCTTTCCGAAGAGTAAGCCGGCAACGGTGTCAATCACGAACGCGCCCAAACCCAAAGCCAGCACCATGAGGGTTTTGATGTTCAGGAAGCTGTCGCCGGTCATGGTTGATCCAATTGAGAGGCCCAGGAAAAGGGTGGCGATATTGATGAGCTCGTTTTGCACCATCTTGCTCAGTCGGTCTACCACGAGGGCTTCACGCAGCAGGTTGCCCAACATCAGCGCAGCCATTAGCGGGGCGGCATCTGGGGCGACCAATGCGACCAAAATCGTGACCAGAATGGGGAAGATGATGAGCGTAAGACGCGATACAGGTTTGGGGGCATATTCCATGCGGATTAAGCGCTCTTTGCGGGTGGTCATCAGCTTCATAATGGGAGGCTGAATGATGGGGATGAGGCTCATATAGGAATATGCCGCCACCGCGATCGGCGCTATCAGGTCCGGGTCTGCCAGCTTATTAGACACGAAAATGGCAACAGGGCCATCAATCGCGCCGATTGAGCCAATAGAAGCGGCATCGTTCAGATTGAAACCCAGCACAATTGCCAGCAAAAGTGTGAAATAGATACCAAACTGTCCCGCCGCGCCCAGCAGAACCAGGCTTGGTTGTGACAAAAGCGGACTGAAGTCAATCATCGCGCCGACACCAATGAAGATGAGCAACGGGAAGAGCTCGGTTTTGATGCCGGCATCGTAGATGACTTTCATGAAGCCGACCTGGTTGCTCATGCCCAGGTTGGCGAGTAACGCGCCAAATCCAATTGGCAGAAGCAATACGGGCTCGAAGTCTTTGGCAATGGCCAGGTAAATTAATACCAAAGCAACGACGATCATGACCGCATTTTTCCAGCCAAACGCCATGAAGCCTTTGCCGACTTCAGCAATTAATTGCGTAAAATCCATCTGTAACCCTCCTAACCTTGCCAGCTTATTAGGGCTTCGCCGTGTTTAACTAAATCACCTTCATTAACATGAATGCGTGCTATAACTCCAGCGCGGTCGGCTCGGATTTCGTTTTTCATTTTCATCGCTTCCAGGGTCAAAAGCTCCTGACCTTCTTCGACACTTTCGCCTTCGCGGACATTAATCGCTACGATAGTACCGGGAAGAGGCGCGTTGAGTGTGTTCGCGCCAGATGCGACTGCAGCACGAGGAGCGGGAGCAGGCGCGGCCGCGGGGACAGCGGCTGGCGCGGATTGGGTAGCACCTTGCGCGGGTAATGTGGCTGCCTGCTCTTCGGGCCAAACCTGATAGGGCACACCATCAACTTCGGCAATAACCGGCCGTGCGTGGATATCCTGAATGGTGACTTCGTAGATTTTTTCTTGAATTTCAACCTTAATTTTCATTAGTTACGTCCTCTGTTTCTTGATAGCAATTGTTGGGCACGACCCGTGCTAAGCCAACTGGAGCTTTGTTCAAGCTGAGGCGCTGTGGCAAAACTCTGTGGGCGGGGGCGTTTTAGCGCGTAGGCAACGGCGATTGCCGCGGCCAAGCGTTGCATTTCATCTTCATCATCAACGGTGAGAGCAGGAGTGTCTAAAACCGCGGGATCAATAGTGGTTTCTTCAATCACCTCGGTTTCCTTGGCTTTTTTCTCGCGTGGATTGGTAAGCCATACGAGCAATGCCATGATGCCCCATAAAAGGAAAATCATGACAAAGACCAAGCCCATGCCAATACCGGTAATCAACAAACCTTGCTTAAGTGTTTCAATCATTGTGCCTCCTTAGACTGGCATATTGCCATGTTTTCGTGGCGGGGTATTCTCAACTTTGTTGCGCAGGGCATGTAAGGCTTCAATCAGTTTGCGGCGAGTTTCGGCTGGCTCGATGACTTCATCGATATAGCCGGCTTTGGCTGCTTCGTAAGGATTGAGGTATTGTTCCTGGTATTCAGCGGTGAGCTCTGCGCGTTTCGCGGCAGGATCTGCTGATTCGCGGATTTGTCTGCCATACAAAATGTTGGCAGCCCCTTCAGCGCCCATAACGGCGATTTCAGCGCTTGGCCAGGCATAACAGATATCTGTGCCCATATATTTGGAGCTCAGCACCACATACGCACCACCATAGGCCTTGCGGGTCACAACACTGATCAGAGGAACGGTCGCGTTGGCGTAGGCATAAAGCACCTTGGCACCATGGCGAATGACACCACGGTATTCCTGGTCAACACCGGGCAGGAAGCCAGGTGAGTCAATAAAGGTGATGATGGGCAGATTGAATGAATCGGCGAGGTTGACCATGCGCGCGATTTTATCGGAGGCGTCAACGTCCATCAGACCAGCGCGGTCAGCAGGTTCCTGCGAAACGATGGCAACCGGTTGGCCACCCAGACGCGCGAAACCGACTATGGCGTTACCCGCGAAGCCTTTTTGCAGTTCAAGGAATGAACCTGCATCAACGATTTGTTCGATGGCATCGTGCATGCTGTATGGAATGCTGGGATCCATGGGCACAAGTGAGTTGAGGGCTTCAGCGCGACGGTAAAGGTCATCCGATTGGTCGCCAATAGGAGCCATGTCAACATTATTGGATGGCAGGTACGAGAGTGCCAATCGCGCGATGGCGATGGCTTCTTCGTCGCTGTTTCCCACCAGATGAGCATTACCACTGCGGCTCAGGTGAACATCCGCGCCACCGAGGGACTCAGAGTCAACTTCTTCGCCGGTTACGGTTTTGATGACGGCTGGGCCGGTAAGGAACATGTAGGACTTGCCACGCACCATGATGATGAGATCCGTCACCGCGGGGGAATAGGACGCGCCACCCGCGCAAGGGCCCATAATGAGGCTGATTTGGGGAACAACACCGGAGTAAATCGCGTTGCGTCTAAAGACTTTAGCATAACCACCCAGGGAGTAAACGCCTTCCTGAATGCGCGCGCCACCGGAGTCGATCATGCCAATGATGGGCGAACCGGTTTTGGCGGCAAGGTCCATCACACGACAAATCTTTTCGGCGTGCATTTCGCCTAATGAACCGCCTTGAATGGTGAAGTCCTGAGCATAAACGTAAACGGTGCGTCCGTCAACAGTGCCGTAACCACAGACAACGCCGTCGCCATAAGGCTCGTTCTCAGTGTGGTCACGATGGCTGATAAGCGCGCCAATTTCTCTAAAGCTGCTTTCGTCAAGTAACAGGTTAATACGCTCACGAGCGGTTAAGCTGCCTTTTTCGTGTTGGCGGTCAATACGTTTCTGACCACCACCGAGTTGCGCGGCTTCGCGTAAGCCTTGCAGTTTTTCTAAACGGGGGTCTTTTTTAGTCATGCAATCTCCTTGCGATTAAAATTTATTAGTCATTTGCCATTTGGACTTAATATAATCCGAGTAGTATTGTATCATCAGTGGGGTCATTTTTGGCTTTTTGGAGAGTAATAGTTTTTCGATCCACCCATGTTTTTTACCGGAAACAGGTCTGTTTGATGCAAAAATGACCATATTGATGGTTATCCCTCAGAGAACTATAAAAACTTCATAAATATCCTTCAATGGTTGTGGTAGTGTAAGGATTATCTGTTACAATTACGCGGCTTGAAAAAAAGATAAAATTCGCTCAAGTTGAATGGAGACCGATGGAAAAAGAATTAATTGTTGAAGAAAATGCCGTAGTTGAAATGAACTACATGCTTACCGTAGAAGGTGAAATTGCCGATGAAGGCGAACTTGAATACTTGCAGGGACACGGCAATATTATCGCAGGCTTAGAAGCCGGCCTTTTGGGTGCCAAAGTCGGCGAAACCCGTGAAGTCCACGTTTTGGCAGCCGATGCTTATGGTGAACATGACCCAAAACGTGTCTTGCCTGTCAACCGCAGTTCCTTCCCCGAGGATTTTGAGTTTAAATTGGGCGAACCGATGCGCATTCGCGATGCAAGTGGACTGGTATTTCAGGCCATCCCTGTTTCGCTCAGCGAAGACATCGTTGAACTCGACCTGAACCATCCCATGGCGGGCAAAGATTTGGATTTCAAAGTCACTATCTTGAACATCCGACCCGCGACTGAAGAGGAAATTGCCAATGGCAGTTTGCACTTTGGCGGTTGCGCGGGTTGCAGCCATGGCTGCGATGACCCCAGCACCTGTGGTGGATAGTACGCATTAACGAAACAAACAAAAAGAGACTGTTACCATGATAGAACAGTCTCTTTTTTGATCGGTTTTAGGTGTTATTCTTTGTTTGATGTGGCTGCGTGGACAATCGCGCTAATCAAGCCATATAACACACCCGCGATGGGCCAGACAATCCAGGTTTTGTCCCAGCTGCTCGTAATGAAGCTCCAGGCAAGGTAGACAACCACAATCAAAATCCAATATGGTGAAGCCCAACGTTCCATTACCGATTCACTCTTTCGGCGTTCAACAGTATAGTCACCTTCATTGAGCAATTTATCATAGGCGCTTTGAATTGCTCCACCGGAAATGAAAAGCCAAACACTAATGCCAATGATCAACAGCAAAAGACAAACTAAACAGACCAGCACAGATTCATTATCTTCGAACAATACGCCTGCGACAGTTAGAGCAGCCACTGCCAGCAGTATCTGTCCCACACCGATGGAAATTTTACGCATGAGCACTGGGCGATGATTTTCTTTGGCTTTTTGTATGAGCAATTTGTTGTGTGGGTCAAGTTTGACTACTTTCTTTTCGAAAATCGCGTACTTTTCGTTTGCTATTCCAGTCATAACGAAGAGATAAATAGCGAAAGCGATCAGGATAAAGAGAAGTCCAAGCCCTATGGCAAGATAGACCTTGTTGGGTTCGTCGCCCCCTAAGACCTGGGAGAATAATCCTTCAGCATAGCTGGAAAAGAAAATAACAGAAATAACGCCAAGCATGATTGCAGCGACACCACCACCGATCATATTGGCAGCTTTTTTGGACTTTTCGATGAAGGTTTCAGCTTCGGCAGCTGTAACGTAGACGAAATTGTCTTCGCTTGAGGCTTGCTGAACTTGGTTCGAAATGCCCAGTTCTTCAGCGAGTTCGCTAAGGTTGCCAAATTCGCTGATGACCTGCCCGACCGCTTCGTTATCAGAACGACCTTCGGCGCGCAGCTGATTGTATTTGTCCTCCATCATTTGCCCAAGCTCGGTTTTAGCGCGTTTGACTTCTTCAGTTTTGGGCAGATGAGCGAACATGTTATCTAAGTAATTGAAAATTGCGTCCATTTTATTTTTCTCCTATAAATTTTTTATATTATTTTATGAATTGGTCAACGACCTTTTTAGTAAGCAACCATTCGTCTTTCTTGAGTTGGTAGTGCGTGTGCCCCTGGGGCGTAAGTTCATAGTAAGTGCGGGTTTTACCGCCGGTTTCGGTGCCAGCAAAAGAGCGTAAGTAGCCGTTTTTCTCAAGCCGGTTGAAAGCGGAATAGAGCGTGGTTTCTTTCATGGTGTATAAACCCTGACTGCGTTCGGAAATCTTGCGCGAGACTTCGTAGCCGTAGCTGGGCTCATCCATGAGCAGATATAAGATGATGATATCTGTATATCCTCTTATGACATCGCTACTGATCATGTTTAAATCCTTTCAAAAGTATTACGTCTGACGTTGTAACTACTATACCAGACGTAGTACGTCATGTCAAGTAGTTTTTGTAATGAATTTGTAATGGATTTTATGGATTGTTTGTTGGATATTAAGATAAAAGCGCCTTGTTTAGGTTCAACAAGGCACTTTCGATGCGCATGGATAATTTTGGCTATTTTAATTTATAGGGTTTGTTGTTTTGCAACCAGGCTGGCAATCCTCACAATCACATCCCTCGATTTTTCGAGACCGGTCACGGAAAGATATTCCAAAGGACCGTGCCCATTATATCCGCCATAGAAAACGTTGGGTGTGGGCAAGCCCATAAAGCTCAGGCGGCTGCCATCCGTTCCACCGCGGATGGGGATTTCAATTGGCTCAATACCCTCCTCGCGGTATGCCTGGCGGGCGAGTTCGACCACTTCGGGGTGTTCTTTGAGCACTTCGCCCATATTGAAGTATTGATCCTTTATTTCGAGTTCCAGAACATCTTCGCCGTACTTGCTTTGCAGATAGGCGGCGGCATCGCGCACGATTTGTTTTTTGGCTTCAAAAAGGGTCTTATCGTGGTCGCGGATGATGTAATCAAGTTGCGCGGCTTCGGTCAGGCCGGACATCTGGGTGAGGTGAATGAAGCCTTCGCGTTTTTCGGTGTGTTCAGGGCGATCAAAGAGGGGCATCAGGGATTGGAATTCCATCGCCACCAGGTTGGCGTTGCGCATCACACCCTTGGCAGTGCCGGGATGCACACTGATGCCTTTGAATTTCAGACGCGCGCTGGCGGCGTTGAAGCTTTCCCATTCCAACTCGCCTTTTTCGCCACCATCAATGGTGTAGGCAAAATCCGCGCCAAATTTCCGCACGTCAAAATGTGCCACACCGGCGCCGACTTCTTCGTCGGGGGTGAAACCGACACGAATACGTCCATGTTTGATATCAGGGTTGGCGATGAGATAGCGCATGGCATCCATAATGGCGGCGATGCCTGCTTTGTCGTCCGCGCCGAGTAAGGTTGTGCCATCGGTGACCACGAGGCTCTCGCCTTTGTACTTGAGGAGGTCGGGAAAGACCTCTGGTGACAGAATGATGTTTTCCGCCTCATTCAGGATGATGTCCAGACCATCATAATTATCGATAACGCGCGCTTTAACGTTCTCGCCGGAGGCATCCGGGCTGGTATCCATATGGGCGATAAAGCCAACCACGGGGCATCTGTGCTCAATATTGGCAGGCAGGGTGGCGGTTACATAGCCGTATGGGTCCAGTTCAACCTCGCTCATGCCAAGTTCGCGAATTTCTTTTTCCAGGAGGCGAGCCAGATTGAGCTGTTTGGCAGTGCTGGGATAGGTTTCAGCATCGTGTTGGGATTGTGTATCTATTTTGGTGTAGCGTAAAAAGCGTTCGAGTAGGGTGGTCATGGTATCTCCTTTCCTTTACCTGAATATTTTATCATGAGGCTGAACGGGTTGCTGATAATAATAAATAATATGGCATATGACACTTTTTTCTCTTTAGCAAGTGGTAAAATTTTGGGCATGAACGCCAAAATGAGAAACATCCTTTTTGCTGTTATCGCGGTCTTAGTGATCGCCTTTCTGGCTTTTGCTTTGCCACGTTTATTGGCTAGGTCAAAGAATAAAACGATTATCGAACCAGACATATTGTCAGGTTTAGGCAAGAATGCCACATACGAAATTGTGAATACCTATCCCCATGACCCCAATTGTTATACCCAGGGTTTGGTCTACGAGGATGGATTGCTTTACGAAAGCTGCGGACTGTATGGCCAGTCGCGTTTGCGCGTAGCCAAGCCTGAGGATGGCGTTAGTCTGCGCGAGATAAACATTCCCGAAAAGTATTTCGCAGAAGGATTGGTGTTACTGGATAACCAACTAACCATGCTCACCTGGCAGGAAGGTACGGCGTTTGTTTATCAAAAAGACAATTTCGAGAAAATAAGCACTTTTAATTACAGCACCGAAGGCTGGGGTTTAACAACAGATGGCAAGGCACTCATCATGTCGGATGGCTCAAATACGCTTTACTGGATGGATTCCAAGAGCGGGCTGGTGGTGGATGAGCTACACGTTACCTTGGACGGTTACCCAATGAGCCAGTTGAACGAGCTGGAGTTTGTCAACGGTGAGATTTTAGCCAATGTCTACCTGACTGATACAATCTTACGCATCGACCCTGTTAGTGGGAACGTGCTGACCCAAATGGATTTATCTGGTTTAATGCCTGAAGCGAATAAAGCTAATTTGGGAGAGGTGCTCAATGGGATTGCCTGGGATAAAGAGGGTGGGCGTCTGTTTGTGACCGGTAAAAACTGGGACGTGCTGTATGAGATTCAGCTCGTGCCCTTGGGTTCTCAATAGAAAAGTTTACAAATAAATGACCTGTTGCGAGAGGGCGTAAAGACGCGCGTCGCGCAACGCGGTTAAAGTTTCTGTCAGGTAGTCGGGCCCGCTGCTTTCCATGCAAATGCCCATGCTTAGATTTCCGCATACCGTGGCGTGCACAATATCATAGCTTTTGCGGTAGTTGTACAAGAAAGCGCCATCAAAAGCGTTTAAGCCGCCTGTGGGGTCAACAATGCTTCCTGCCCAGGCTGGCACGATGAAGCGTTTGTTTTCCACGCGGTCATAGACCCATGCAGCGCCATCCTTGCTATTGATAATCAGATACTCGGGCCCATAGCTGGCGAGTACGCGGGCAATCTCCCAAAGGTCAACGCTGCGGCCCTGAAACAGCCTGAGAGCTTGCTTTTCGCTGAGCATGAACATGCTGAGTTCGGAGATGAGGTTGCGCATTTCTTCCCAAAAGGCGGGATCCATATAGCAATCCGTGGCACGCATTGAGAGGGTTTGAATCATCCCTCCTCGTAGCACACTGGGTAAAATTTTGTGGGAAACAAAGTCGATGGGGCAAATGTGGGCGGCGTTGGCTTCCAGAAAAGCGCGGGGGATATCGGTGACACGGAAAGTGTAAGGCAGGTAGTCGGTTTTGCTGCAATAACGCCGGGTATCGGGCTCGTAATTGAAAAGCTCCTCGGGGAATGGAAGCTGTCGTTCGGCGAAGTGGGTAAGTGGGTTTTCATAGCTAACTTTATAGCCTTCGTTGTAGGCGACAAAAAAACGCGCGTCAAAACTTTCGTCTGTGTTGACAATTCCGCGCAGGTCAAAGCCCATGATTTCAAGCGGTTTAAGCCAGTCTAATGGGTAATCGGGGTTGACACGACTCACCAGCCCGGCTTTGCCACCCCACATTGCCATCGCGCTGGCGGTGTAGGGCAAATTGCCACCCAGTTGATTGACGCGAGCTGGTCCCTGAACCGGCAGGATGTATTCACGCTGCAAGCGTCCGATGATGAGGTTTTCTGTGACTTGTATCTCGTGGCTGTATGGCATAGGGGAATTATACGCTTAATGATGGGTGTTTGGTGGGAGTAAGCGAACGAATTTGATTGTGCAGGGTAGCGATACCCAGCACCAGTAGGAAAGGCAGTGTCTGGTACAGGCGCCTAACAACAGTAGGAAGGTCAATAAAATTCGTCCGCGCCGAAGCTAAAAACCCAACTGGCGCGTGGCGTCCTATTTGTCACAAATGCTTACCAACCTGTACACCCGCCACGCGCAAAGAAATGCATGGTGGAGAAGCGCAGGGCAGGGATGCCCTGCACCAGCAGAAAAGAAAATGCACAGCTTCCGAGTCATGCATCAGGATGTGTTTCAACAAGGTGTCGATAGGACATTACGCATCAGTTGGGAATAAAAATATCTATCGGCCCATCCCCATCGCATAAAAACTGCCTGGCTGATGAATAAGCCCAGTCTTCGGGAAATTCAACCAAACCAGCATTAACAGGGTTGTTATGGATATAGCCAATCTTTTGCCAATACATTTCGTCAAAATCAATTCCTTTTGGCCATATTCCGGGTTGCCACAACATCAAGAATCTATCTTTAAGGTTGTGTTCTTTTAAAACAGGCAGATATTTGGGTATTTTATTTTTTATCACTTCAATAATCTTTTTGGCTGAGTAGCTCCGTAAAGATGTCATGACGTCTTTTAAGCGTTTGTTGTTTTTATCTTTATCCGAAACTATCATGTGAACATGATTTGGCATGATGACGTAGGCGTGTACTTGTAAGCCTTGGGTTTGTTGTAGAAATTTGACAGAATTAATAAAAATGGTTCGTGGTTCTTCGTACTCAAAGATCCGAATCCATTTTATGGTCGAAAATGTAACAAAATAGCACCAAAAATCATCAATGATCTTGTATTTGCGGTACATAATGGCGTAATTATACTTGCAGATAGATTAATAATGATGTGAAAACACCGTTCTTCAGTATGGAGGTGCTACTGGCGCGTGGCGTCATGTGTGAAACGAAGGTTTACCAATCAACATATCCGCCACGCGCAAAGCTGTGCAGGGCAAGGATGCCCCGCACCAGTAGGAAAGGTAATGTCTGGTGCAGACGCCCAACACCAGTTGGAAGGTTTAACTGGCGCGTGGTGTCATGTGTGACACGAATGTTTATCAATCAACATATCCGCCACGCGCGAAAAAATGCAGGGCAAAGATGCCCTGCACCAGTAAGAAAAAAGTATGGCGAAGAAGTACAGGGAGGTAATTCAGCTTAACTGTGGTCAGGACAGCATGGCGGAACAGTCCATAGGTGAAACGTACCTCAAAGACGTTATAGCTGTTTGGAGACAAAAACAGCCTGGCTAATAATAACCAGGCTGTTTTAAACTAATGCAAATCAATGGGTAGGATTAAAAACTGTCAGGCTCTTCAAAATCATCATCCTCTTCGTCGAATTCTTCTGAAAATTCGTCGTCATCATCATATTCATCATCATCGTCAACGTAGCGTTCCCATTCTTCCATGTCCATGGGCGTTTTGAAGAAGTCGTCATCCTCATCCTCATCGAATTCGTCTTCTTCGGCTGCGTCGTCTCTGCCATGTGAAGGTTTATCAATGAGAAAACTTGCCAGTTCGGGATCATCGCTGCCAAACATTTCGAGGTACTCGATCGAATCCTCGATGAGCTCGATTTCGTCTTCATCATCGGTGAGGTTGGCGAAGTGTTCAAGGCGTTCAATGACCTCTTCGCCACCGATTTGGGAAAGCGCCCAAATGACCTCCTGGCGCACATCATAGTCGGTGTGGAGATTGAGCATTTTGAACAAGAGCTTACGGGCGCGATGGATGCCCAAAAGTCCCGCGGCATGCACGGCCTGGGCGAGGATAATCGGGTTTTCATGGTCGAAGTAATCGATTACGGTTTGATCCCAGCTATTATCCATGCTGCGACCAATGGCAAGGAGGGCGCTTTCTGTCCAAAAAACCTGTTCCATAGCCAGTGCACGCAAAATCATGTCTTTGAGCTCGGGTTTGTCGCAATAGCCAAGAGTTTCCAAAACACGGCGGCGCACAAGATCAGAGCGGTCCTGATCATAGGCTTCCATGAGCGCGTTTTGGATCTTGGTTTGAACGGTCTCATCGAGTTCTTCAAGCGCGCAAAGATAGTAATAAGGCACGAGGGCGTTGGCAGCGGCAGCGCGTAAGTTTTCTTTGCGCGATTTATCCTTCAAAAACGCGATATAGCGATCGATTAAACGCTTGTCATCAGCCTCAAAGAGCAGGTCGATAGCAGCAATCACCACGTCATCATCGGTGTCTTCCAGTCCAACTTTGCCAGCCGCCTCAAAGAGCTGCAAGGGATCTAAATCGGCTAATTCTGCCAGCCCCACCATCAGCGCGCGGCGACGTTCGACCTGGAGCGATAACCAGTTGTCGCGCAGGACGGAAATGCTCGCTGAATCGAGATCCGAAAAATGCAACAGAAATTTGGGCGAGAAGGGGATAGCGTCTTCCCGCAATTGGGTGATGAGTTTCTCGATGGGGGTGATGGTTAGCATGGTGCCTCCTTAATGTAGCACGATGGGGTTTATAAAATCCCTGAAAGTGATGAAAATCATCAGCGCGATGAGCAGGAAGAAGAAGACTGTGTTGATAATGTTGGCAAGACGTGGCGGGATTTTCTTGCGGGTGATGGCTTCAATGAGCAGAAAGAAAATTTGGCCGCCATCCAGGGCTGGGATGGGCAAAAGGTTGGTGATACCCACCGCGATGCTGACCACAGAAAGCAGTGAAAGGCGCATGATAGGCAGCGCGTTGTTGGTCATTTGGTCTGCTTCTTCGGCATAGGCGAACATGTCGTAAATGCCTTTGATACCCACAAGGCGCGCTTCTTCGGGTTTAATCGCACCCTGAATGAGCTTGACGGGCAAGGTGACCGTTGTTTTTACCTGTTCCCAGAAAGTAGCAAAAGCGTTTTTAAGCGTGTCGCCAAAACGGGCAGGGAGTTTAGGGTTGTCCATGACGATGCCAATGGCGCCTTCGCCTTCAGGCGGGTTCTGGCGCGGGATGAGCGAGGTGGTAATTTCCTGCGAATCACGCAGAATCACAATCTCGATTTCCTGTTCAAGGTTGGCTTGAATTTGTTGGCTAAGCGCCTCGCTGCTGTCAATCTTTACGCCATCGATGGACTTGAAGATGTCGTTCACTTGCAGACCAGCTAAATCAGCAGGTGAATTAGGCGCGACATCAGCAATAATGACACGGGTGGGGTCAGGGTTGCCAAGCGCATTGAACATAATCACGAGCACAATGATGCCCAGAACAAAGTTCATCAGCGCGCCAGCCACGAGGATGAGAAAACGTTTCCATTTTGGCGCCTGCGTAATGCCGCCAATAATACCTGAGTCGACGGTTTTGGTTTTTTGTTCGCCCGCTTCGGGTTCGATGATGACATCAGGCTCGCCAACAGCCCCTTCAACGATATGCGCTTTCGCGGTGACGGTTGCTTCTTCAGTATCTTCATCAGGCACTTCCTCTTCAAAGCGCACAAAGCCACCAAAGGGAATTGCATTTAAGGTAAAGTCTGTGCCACGCCATCTGAAAAGTCTAATAAGTTTGGGTGGATAACCAAAGCCGAATTCTGCTACGGGGATACCTAAAATAACAGCCATTAAATAGTGACCAAATTCATGCACGAAAATGATCAATCCGAAAACAAACACGAATTGAATGATTGTCCAAAGTGATTCCATAATATCTCCTGAGGAGTTATTATACCTACTTTATTATTTGGTATATAATCTGGTGGAAACTTTTTACATAATTCTTATTCTATAACTTTGCAATATGATATAGTTAAGCGGATATTATAACGGAGGTTTATATGACAACAAAAATTGGTATTAGTGGTTTTGGACGAATTGGACGTCTGGTTGCCCGCGCTGCGATTATGGATCCGGAAGTCGAACTCGTCGCCATTAACTCAACTGCAGACCCGGAAAACACCGCGCGTCTCTTTAAGTATGATTCAACCCATGGCACTTTTCAAGGTGATGTGAGCTTTGATGACTCCCACCTGATTGTGAATGGCAAGTCTATCCCGCTTTTCTGCGACCGTGACCCAAAGAACCTGAAATGGGGCCTTTACGGCACTGAAATCGTGATCGACTCAACCGGTGCGTTCCGCACCATTGAAACAGCCGGCGCTCACCTAGGCGACACCGTTAAAAAGGTAATCATCACCGCGCCAAGCTCAGACGCGCAGATGATTGTGATGGGTGTGAACCAGGAAGCTTATGACCCCAGCCAGCCTGTGGTCTCAAATGCCAGCTGTACAACCAACTGTCTGGCGCCAGTTACCAAGGTCATTCACGAGAACTTCACCATTGAAGCCGCCGCGATGACAACCGTGCACGCTTTCACGAACGATCAGAACAATCTTGACAACCGCCATAAAGACCCGCGACGCGCGCGTGGTTGTACCCAAAGCATTGTGCCTACCTCAACAGGCGCTGCAAAGGCGATGGGCAAGGTTATTCCCGCTTTGAATGGCAAGATGAACGGTTTTTCTGTTCGCGTTCCTACCCCGAACGTTTCCCTGGTGGATGTTGTTTTCCAACTTAAGGAAAGCCCCAGTGTGGAAGAAGTCAATGCTCTGCTCAAAGCCGCCGCTGAAGGCGAACTTAAGGGTATCATGGGCTACAGTGACGAACCCTTGGTTTCAATCGACTACAATGGTGATTGTCGCTCAAGCATCGTAGACGGTCTTTCAACCATGAAAGTCGGCGAGCACCTCATTAAAGTTATCGCCTGGTACGATAATGAATGGGGTTACAGCGTTCGCTGTGTGGATTTGGCGAAGTACATCGGCAAACACTAAACCTTAGAAACAATTAGACAAATAGACAATTGAAGCGGTTATATCCGGAAAAATCGGATATAATCGCTTCGTTATGAATATCAAAGAATTAACCGCTAAGATGAACGCGCTTGTGGCACATCACGGATGGTATGATCCTGACTCGCAAAAAAAACAGTTGCCACGAAATTTGGCGATCTCGCTTAGTCTGGAAGCTGCCGAAGTATTGGAGCATTACCAGTGGGGCGATGAAAGCGCGGATAAAGAAGCCCTGGCTGGTGAATTGGCTGACGTGGCTCTTTATCTTTTGCAACTGGCACATGTCGAAGGCATTGATCTGGAGCAAGCGATACTTGAAACCATCGCGCGCAACTGGGACCGACAATGGACTGATGAAAAGGACACCGAATAATGATTGTAGCAGTATATGGCAGCGCTTCACCTAAACCCGGTGATAAGCTTTATCAACTGGCGTTTGATTTGGGCCAGGTTTTGGGCAAGGCAGGTTATCAGGTCATGACCGGTGGCTATTGTGGCACCATGGAGGCCACATGCAAAGGCGCGCGACAGACCGCAAGCGCTCATACGATTGGTGTGACCTGCGATGAAATTGAGGCTTATCGCCCAGGCAGTGCGAACGTGTATGTTATTGAAGAAGTACGCACCCAAACTTTGAGCGAACGCATTGATTACATGATTCGCCATGCGGATGCCTTTATCGCTGTGCAGGGTGGCGTTGGCACATTGGCGGAAATTATGCTGACTTATAATATGATGATTATTGGCGCTATTGAGCGCAAACCTTTTGTTTTGATTGGTGAATCCTGGGCATCACTCGGGGCGCACTTTTTTGAGGAGCTTGAAGGACATGTGCCGGCATTCGCGAAGGAATTATTAATATTTGTGGACACTGTTGATGAGGCAGTGTTGGCATTAAAAGACAGGAATAAAGAGTAGAAGATGGAAAATTTGAAACTGACAAGCAGAGATGAAAATTATTCAGAATGGTATAACCAATTAGTGTTGCGCGCCGAATTGGCTGATTACGCGCCTGTGCGGGGCTGTATGGTTGTGCGACCATATGGCTGGGCATTGTGGGAGAATATTCAGGCAGCCCTGGATAAACGCTTCAAGGAAACCGGTCATGTGAATGCCGCTTTTCCGATGCTGATTCCCGAATCCTACATGACCAAAGAAGCTGAGCATGTTGAAGGTTTCGCGCCAGAGTTGGCGGTGGTGACCCACGCGGGTGGTTCTAAACTTGAGGAACCTTATGTTTTGCGCCCAACCTCCGAAACTATTATTGGCACGATGTACTCTAAGTGGATACAGTCCTATCGCGACTTGCCGGTTTTGATGAACCAATGGGCAAATGTCATTCGCTGGGAAATGCGCACGCGTCTCTTCTTGCGTACAACTGAGTTTTACTGGCAGGAAGGTCATACCGCCCATGCCACCTATGAGGAAGCCGAAGAGGAAACCCTCAGGATGTTAGGGGTTTATACTGACTTCTGCTACAATGAAGCAGCTATGCCGGTTATGCCGGGCCGCAAATCGGAGAACGAAAAATTTGCCGGCGCCCTGGCGACCTATTCCATCGAAGCCATGATGGGCG
>Ga0209510_1002655_pt1 | contig 17879 bp, 15 predicted proteins | sample BiotimSIPDNA_FD_185749 | JGI IMG/M metagenome (GOLD analysis project Ga0209510, IMG submission 185749) | Anaerobic biogas reactor microbial communites from Washington, USA - Biogas_R1 time_0 SIP DNA (SPAdes) (version 2) | ecosystem: Engineered > Bioreactor > Anaerobic > Unclassified | place... | reverse complement strand
CAGCCTTTCTCGGGCGGGATTGTTTACCCGCCGGGTATCATTGTCGTGTTTCACTTCGTTTTCCTTTTCCTTGACTCAGTTCCCCACAACCAGGTGTTCTGGCGCGACGTGTATTTCGTGGTTAAAACATCTTCTTCCCCAGCCCAAGCCCCCGGTCGGAACACTCACGCGTCCCGCTACGGTAAGAGCTTCATCTTCCCTTTGTGCTCTGTGTGTGCTCTGTCGCTAACAATCTTTTTTCGAGTCCACAATCCGGAAGACGGAAATCGCACGATTTCCGCTACGGGGAGGACTTCAATTTCCCCTTCCCTGTGTGTGTGCTTTGTGGTGAAGCTCCCCCTACCCTGTTTCACGGAGGCCAGGCAATCAGGAGTAACAGTATGTGGCTCAATCGAATTGGTTTGATACTGCCCGGCTTGACCTTACCATAACCCGTGAATAGCCTATCCGGAACATAATCGCAAACCATGGCTGACAAACACTCCAAATTCGCTGACAACGTCAAAGGCAGATTCTACGTCGATGAAAACTGCATCGACTGCGACCTCTGTCGCGAAATGGCTCCGGACTTTTTCGGACGGAACGACGATGAGGGGCATTCCTTTGTGCAGCGGCAGCCGGTCACTCCGGAAGAAGTTGCGCTATGCAAGGAGGCTCTTAACGATTGCCCGGTGGAGGCGATTGGAAACGACGGCGAATAGGATTCTCGACCCGCACGGAGCCCGAACAGGATGATTTGAGGGGTGGGATTCGTCTCAGAGGACCAGTTGCGTTTGTCCAGCGCCAGGCATCCACGCTTGCAAGCCCATGGAGTTTGGTGTTAGGCACTCACTACCATGCAAGAACACAAGAAGAGCTTTGGTGTATTTTTTGTCGGAGCCGGGATGATGGGCGGATCCATGGTGCGATCGCTCCTTCGCAGCAACGCTTTTGCGCCGGATCAGATCGGTTGCTGCTCCGCCAAAGACGGAACTGCCGAAAAGCTGGCGGCTGAAACCGGCATTTCCGTGGTCGATCTCGACAGCGAAACGCAACCGTGCACCAATGTTGTCGTGCTTGCATGCAAGCCACAGCAACTCGCAGCGCTCAGTCCAAGCGCCACAAGTAGCTTCAACGGGGCTCTTCTGATTTCAATTCTTGCGGGAACTCCTATCTCAAAAATCCGGGAGCGTTTTCCCAATGCACGTGCGATTGTCCGCGCCATGCCAAACACGCCGGGCAGCATCGGAGCAGGGATCACGGGATGGGCATCCGACCAGACGCTACAACCCGAGGACGCAAGCGCCGTGGCAACCGTTCTTGGATCGCTTGGAGAGGCCATCCATACGCAGGAATCCGAACTGGATGCGGTTACGGCGATTTCCGGCAGCGGGCCTGCATACCTGTTTCTGTTCACTGAGGCACTGGAGAAAGCCGCGCGCGGATTCGGATTCGATGACGCAACCGCGCTCAAACTGGCCCGTCAGACTATGATTGGTGCGGCGAAACTGATGAGTGAAAGCCCGCTACATCCGAGTGAACTCCGGCGCCAAGTCACTTCACCCGGAGGAACCACTCAAGCAGCCGTCCAGTCTTTCGAGCAGGGAGGGCTCCACGATCTCGTTCGCACCGCGACCCAAGCCGCCCATGCCCGCTCAATCGAACTGAGCAAGCTTTGAGTCCATCCGGTTTGGATTCAATCGATAGTGGCTATCACCTTAACGCCCCGGAAAATATGAACAAGCCCCTCAGAATCATCTCCTGGAATGTAAACGGCATACGCGCCTGTTTGAAGAAAGGATTTGAGGATTTCGTCCGCGAATATGATCCGGACATCCTATGCCTTCAGGAAATCAAGGCCGATGCGGCTGAGTTCGCAAAACTCGAGTTTCCGTTTCCCTACATCTACGCCAACTCAGCTGAGAAAAAAGGATACTCCGGGACTGCGGTTTTGTCGAAAATTCCGGCGGAAGAATGTGTCCTGGGCATGCAGGACCCAGCCGATACCGGCGAAGGACGTGTGATATCGTGCAAGTTCCCGGGCTTTGTGCTGGTGAACGTCTACACTCCGAATAGCCAGGATGGCTTGCGTCGCCTGTCCTACCGTCAACAGGAATGGGATCCGGCCTTTCGCCGACACCTCAGCGCATGGGATGCGAGAATTCCGATTGTCTCCTGTGGCGATTTCAACGTGGCCCATCAGGAGATCGACATCGCACGACCCGATGCCAACCGTCGCAGCGCAGGCTTCACCGACGAGGAACGCGAGGAATTTGGCAAACTGCTTGATACCGGCTTTGTGGATACCTTCCGACACTTCAACCCGGACGCGAGGGATCAATATACCTGGTGGAGCTATCGGGCCGGAGCCCGTCAGCGTAACATCGGGTGGCGCATCGACTACTTTCTGGCTTCCCAAAGGTTGCTGCCAATGATTAAGCAAACGGCCATTTTCCAGAGCGTTGAGGGCTCGGACCACTGCCCGGTCATGATCGAACTTGCCCACCAGTGATCCTTGGCCTATCCTGTCCGGTATTCGTTCGTGCGCTGGGCACAGACAGATACTGTTCGGACAAGCACCCCTAAGATTCAAGATCCCATGTTCTTTTTTAAACCCCTCTTCTTATCCGTTATGGCAATCGGATCCATGCCTCTGGCAAATGCCAATCAGGAGACACCCGAACCTTTCCCGATCCGGGTTGCCGATTGGCCTGACAACCGGAGCGCCGCATTCACCTTCACCTTCGACGACGGGTATGTGAGCCACTACGAACACGCCCGGCCTGTGCTCAACGAATTCGGATTCCAAGGCACGTTCTATTTGTATCCAGGGGCCTTGTCGGAGTCACTGCCCGGAAAATGGCGCCATGGAACCTGGGCCATGTTCCAGGAGATGGCCGATGAAGGTCATGAAATGGGATCCCACACCGTCACCCATCCGAGATTGACGACCTTGCCAATGGGAGATGCTGAGACTCCCGGCACGATCATGCACGAGCTTACCGAGTCCAGAAAACTCATTGAGGAGCGAATTCCCGCCGCGGCTCCCTGTATCACCTTTGCGTATCCATACGTCGACCGGAACGAATCCGTGGATGAAGCGGTTTCGGGGATCTACCTTTCGGCCCGGGGAGGCGGACAAGGAGGAAACGATTCGAGAAACCCTGTCTGGATGAACCTCACATCGCCAGCGATCATGCATGACCAGCCACGGAATCTCCTGGCCGAGGACCTCCACGAGCTCTACGGACAACTCGAGATGATCCACCAGTCCATCCTCAAGGGCGAATGGCACATCCTCATGTTGCATGAAGTCGTGCCTCAGGCCCAAATCCCTGACGCGATCGCCCAAGGCTCCTGGGAACCGGTCTCGACCGAGGCATTCACGATTCTTTGCCAGTGGATTCAAACCAGGGCGGCCCTTGGTGAGGTCTGGGTGGACACCATGGGCAACCTGACCCGCTACGTGCGTGAGCGAAACGATGCCCGCATCAACATCCTCCGCACGGCAGAGGACTCCCTCGTTTTTGAGGTTGCGGATGGATTGGACGATTCCATTTTCGACTTCCCGCTAACGGTGATCATTTCCGTGCCCGAAGGCTGGACCCATGCAACCGTTATTCAAGGGAAACACCAGCAAAACTGTGTCGTAGACGCTGCCGATGGAAATACCGTGAAATGCCAGGTCACTCCGGATCAAGGACAAGTCACGGTCTCGATCCATCATCCCGCGAATCCCCCGTCCGACGGGAATCCCTGACACTCCGGTCCACCCATTTGCGGAACTCATCCACAGTCTCAAGATAGGCTGTGCTGCCATTCGACGCTACATCGTTGTGTCCGGCGCCTTCCACCCAGAAGAACAGCTTGGGATCATTTGCCAATTCCCACAGTCTTTTTCCATGGGAAAAGGGAACGACCTGGTCTTGTGTTCCATGAACCACCAACAGGGGGACTGTGGACTTCCGGATCATGGATGCATTGTCAAAACGATCCCATGGGATCACCCGGATCGGCATGTACACCCGTTGGGCTGACAAAAAGGTGCTCTCCAGAATCAGCCCTGCAAGCGGATGAGAAGTGGCAAGCTTGAGAGCAGGACCACCGCCAAGCGACCTTCCCAAGGCGAATACCCGCTCAGGAGGATATCCCAGGTCATTCGTGATATAGGAGTATACGCTCTCCACGGCGGCATAACTCCCGGCTTCAGATGGTTTCCCGGAACTCAAGCCGTATCCCGGATAGTCGTAAGATATCACATCATATCCGAGAGCCACAAACCCGCGCAGGTAACCACTGAGCATTCCAAGGTCCTCTCCATTGCCGTGACTCACAATGAGGGCATGTGTTGAGCGGGCATCCCGCATCCGTAGAAATGCAATCCGATCTCCGGCGGACGACTCAAGCACCCCCATACCCGGTCCCAGTCTATAGCTCGGGGGTGGCGCAGGAAACAGCATGGCGTCTCCCACGAGCGACACCAATAGCCAAAGCGACAGCCACATCACCCCCAATACCGCCAGAATCTGAATCATTTTGCGCATTTAAGCCCGGAGCAGATGCGTCCTTCCACGAGTCCCTAGGACGGGTCCTACCCTAATTCTGACAAACATGATCACGACAGAAGCGACAAATTGCACGCCCAAAATCCCGGGCCCACTCAAGCGCATGCCTAGTCTGGCATCAGTCGACAGGTGCAATCGCGCAAAGAAGGGTCTTCCGCTCCCGTTTTCCGGAGAGGAAACAAACCACCAACGCCGATGGATGCTTCAGGGAAATGAGGGGGCCCACCACGCAACACCCTCATACAGCAGGGAAGCAGACCGCTCCGCAATCAGGTGGTCGCGTTCAGACACATCTCCGGTAAAGAAATGGCTTCCCGTGGACGGGTGGAAAAACCGGAACACGGGCATGCTGCCCTCCACCGGCTCTCCATAAACATAGAAAGCGACACCATCATAGGTGTAGGCTCCGGTGAGGTGCGTGCTGACACTTTCTCTCTCCGACTCCGAAGCCGTATAGAAATGACCTCCCCCATTCCGGCTGAAACGATACACCGGAACCACCCCTTCAATCTCCACTCCAGCAAAAACGGGATGGACAATTTTCTCGTAGACAAAATCCGGTTCGTGCATTTCGAGGCGCATCCTTTCGACCTCAGAAGCCGTGAAGAAATGACTGTCATTGTCGAGACGGTGAAAACGATGCAGCGACTCAATCGTGTCGGGAGCCTCAATGCGGAAGGTGATGAGTGCCTGGATCCCGAACGGGAATCCAACCGTCACCGGCCGGTACTCCATGGTGCGGGGTTCGTGAAACCAGCCATCGTGGCAAACCACAAGATTTCCAGACTTTGCGCGAATGTACCCGATGATGGGAATCGCGTGATCGATGCGGCCATCACCATCGCTATCGGCGGAGCCAATCAGGGGACGCCCGGCATCAATCTCATCAACAATCAGCTCAAAGGTTTCATTCAGGTTGCTGACCGTCACCGGAAGCAAACCACTGTTCTCTATTACCGCCTCCGGATGCCGGTCGAGCACAAAAGCCTCGATCCCCGAAATCACGTTTTCGGGCCAAGTCGATCCATAACTTAGCATCAATGCGCTCCAGGATGTCCTCAGGTAGTCCGCGACGGAATTGTCCTCATGTGCGCCGCCCAGGGTCGATCGGTCCGCCATAATCCAATAGCCCGAATCCATGGGCAGCGAATAGTTCGCGTAGTGTTGCGGACTTGCGATCGTGGACTCCGTGCGCGGGTCCAGATAGTGGGTATCTTCCCTTCCCATCGGGATCACCCCGGCATCTCCGGGGAACAGGTATGGAAATCCATGGGCGTCATAATACGCGAGAAACATGGCAGCCGCAGTCGGCGCACAGCCATGCAGCCAAATATAGGTGGGCATACCCTTGAGCGTCTTTGAATCGGCTGCGTCGGTTTCGTCATGCAACACCGGAACCGAAAACCTGACCAACGGCGGAGGCGTGGACGGACTATCGAAACAATCCTGCCGCTCCACAGCCGCAAGAGGCAGGCCCGCGAGAACGGCGAGACAACCCACACGCCATAACCACTTCTTTATCATGAGCATTCCGGAAGATACATGGAAGGGGAACCTATACCACAATTCACTTCGTATCCAGTCGGAAATCCGCTTCATTTTGCCATTGATCACCCGCACGCTTGCGTTTGACTCTAGGGATCATGTCACGCAAATCGAGGATAGCGTCCGGGATCATTCTTATGGTCGCCGCATGCATCGGGCTCTGGCTGTTCCTGTATCGGGGATCCTCGTCGTTGGCGGCGTCATATATTCCCGCGACACCGGATATGACTGGATGGGCTGCACCATGGGTCACGCAAATGAAAGCGATCGAATCCGCAGCCGAAAAAGGGAGCATCCGCGATCTTGGCGATCTGGGGCTGAACTACCATGCAAACGGTTTTTTCCAAGAGGCCTCCCTGGTCTACGAGGGCATGATGAGGTTGGATCCGTCAGATCCATTGTGGCCATACCTCTACTCCGATATTCTTTCAGGGTTCGGCAAGTTGGAAGACGCGATAGAACTGCTCACCACCACGCTTGGGCTGGATCCCACATACCCCACCGCAAGATTACGCCTCGCCGAAGGGCTGCAGAAGCTCAACCGCACCGATGAAGCGGAGGCCGGGTTTCGCAAGTGCCTGGAGGACAACCCGAAAGACTTCCATGCCATGATAGGATTGGCCAGAATCCACATGGACCGTAAGGACTGGGATTCCGCAGAACAGATGCTCCGCCAAGCCACATTGATACGGCCTTCTCTCGGTGCACCATTCGCACTACTCGAAAGCGTGTATACCCAAAGCGGAAAACCGGGCGAAGCCGCAAATGCCCGGATTGCGGGTACAGGCAAACCCGCCCACGAAGACCCGCCTGATCCATGGAAGGATCATCTCATTGATCGATGTCAGGATCCCTACCGGTTGAGGGTGGCCGCCGCAACTCCACGATATGAGAACGATTCCCTGGCAGCCATCGCGCTGCTTGAACGCGCGATCTCTCTGGCTCCCCAGGACGCGTCCATTCACCGTCAACTCGGCATGCTTCTATTTCGCAACACTCAACCCCAGGCCGCCCTATCCCACCTGCGCAAATCCGTCAAACTGGACCCCGTGGATCCCGACGGATGGGCATACCTTGTCCATGTTCTCACGGAATCGGGTCAGTCTATTGAAGCCGAAAACCAAACGGTTATCGGTCTGTCCCATTGCCCGGAAGCACCGGGACTTCATCTTGAACGCGCCCGCCAACGGATCGCATCGGGAGACTACACGAGCGCGATCCGGTCTTTGCAAACACTCATCCGTCTCCGACCGGAAGAGTCTGTCGGGTATGTGGAACTCGCCCGGGCCTATTTCGCAAGCGACAGAATTGATGACGGGATTGCCCAGATGAAAAAAGCACTTGAAGTGGAACCCGGCCATCCGGTCGCCATCACCACACTTGCCCTTCATGCGATCGAATCCGGAGATCAGGCTGCCGCCCGCCGTTTGCTTCTGGATGCCAAAGCCCAACTGCGTGTTCCGCCATCGGACATCCAAGAGCTCACCACCGCATTTTCGAACCAATTCGGGAGTCAGCCATGAAGGAGGTCTATTCAACTGATGCGGCTTCCGGCTGCCACAAATCCGAATCATCCAAGAAAACCGGAACCATTCGCCGCAATCCCGCGGCCACTCTTCTGCTTGGATTGACCCTGTCCGCACTGATCGCGATCACTTCTGGATGTGACGCCAAGCCGAAACCAACCCGTGCGACCCGGCTTTCCGCGCCCGAGCAGGTGCAGGAGTCCACCCATCTGCTTCGCCCCGTCGAAGTCGGCGCATCCTTCACGAACCACCCATGGATCGCTCATGTCAACGTGGCGGACCTCGATCTGGATGGCCGTCCCGACATCATTGCCTGCGAATCCCGCGAAAACAAGGTCCTCTGGCTCAAACAAACGGATCAACATCAATTTGAGGAGATCGTGATCCACGAAGGAACCCCGGCCCCAGTCCATGCGGAGGCATATGACATGGACGGAGATGGAGATCTCGACATCCTCCTCTCAAGCATGGGCCAGGTATTTCCGAACAACGACAAGATCGGTTCAGTGGTGATACTCGAGAATGATGGGTTCATGAACTTCAGGCCCCATGTCATCGCGGAAAAAATCGCCCGGGTATGCGATATCCGTGCCGGTGACTTCGATGAAGATGGGCTTCCCGATCTGGCGGTGGCCCAGTTCGGCTACGATCAGGGGGAGTTGCGATGGATGCGGAATCTCGGACACGATTGGCAATTCGAGAGCATCATTCTGCTCAGCCTCTCGGGTCCCGTGAACGTTTTGGTGGCGGACTTCACTGGAAACGGGCACCTCGATATCGCGTCCAATGTCTCTCAGCAATGGGAAGAGGTCTACCTATTTGCAAATGAGGGTGGCGGACGTTTTGTTCCCAAGGTGATTTTCGGCTCCACCAACGAAGACTACGGCAGCAGCGGCATCAGCACTGCAGACCTCAACCGTGACGGCCGCATCGATATTCTATTCACAAACGGAGACGGATTTGATTACGCCGAGCCAGGTCCACGCCCATGGCACGGCGTCCAATGGCTTGAAAACATGGGCGGCGGATTCTTCAGGCACCACTGGATCGGAGACATGCCCGGAGCGTATAGTCCCGTCGAAATCGATCTCGACCGGGATGGCTTTCGGGATGTCATCGCCGTCAGCGGATTCAATGACTGGAGCAAACCCAATGCGGCCTCACTCATGTGGTTCAGAAACGATGGGAACCAAAGATTTGAACCCCACGTGCTCGCCCATCATCCAACGCATCTGATGTGTGCAGCAGCGGGAGATTTGACAGGTGAGGGATTCCTCACACTCGTCACAGGCGGGTTCCACGCCTATCCTCCCTACAACCACCGGAGCCGGCTCCTCATCTGGGAAAGAGCCGACCCGGTAAAGTGAGGCTGAGCCGATCGAACCCCGATGCCACTAATGGCACGGTTCCCGCCTGCCGCCCGGAGTAACTGATATCAGGACTTTTTCGAAGCCGTAGCCTTGGGCGTCTTTGGCAAGGTCGAACGCAGCATCCACAAGGACTTTTCGAGCCATTGAATATGGTCCGCGTAAAGATTCCCTGTCGGAATATCACCGGCTTCATCCGCAAGCGCATTGATCTTTTCAGCGGCTTTCAACAGTGCTTCAAAGTCTGCTTCGACCGCCTTCAAAACCTGTTCGGCAGAGAAACAATCCCCGTTTTCCTCCTTGAGGGAGGCATTGTCGAGGTAGTCCTTGACCTTTGCGAAAGGCTTGGAGCCCTTCTGTAGAATTCTTTCAGCCACATCATCGAACAAGCCGAAAAAGTAATCATAGAACTTCTCGGTCATTTCGTGAATGCCGAAGAACTGCAGACCACTCACATTCCAGTGGTAGTTGTGAAGTTTGATATTGATCACGTGCAGGTCCGCGAGGTTGCTGTTCATGGCTGACACAAGGTCTTTTTTACTCATAGTCGGGTTCCTTTCGAATGGTTAATTTGTCGCACGCTGTCAAAAAGGGATGATTCGTGCTGAAGTGAGCTTCCCTTCCAACGGCCGTTTACCTCATTCATAGGATTCTGATTGAATGAATAAACGCAAGCGTGCATCCTATAGTCTTATACATATTGTCCATGGAGAACAGCATTAGCATCCTGAATGCCAGGATCGTCAACGAAGGCACTATTGTCACCGGCGATGTGATTGTTGAAAATGGACGTATCGCGTCCGTTGGATCCTCCACTCCCTCGCAACGGAAAGGGAAAGTAATCGACGCCTGCGGGGCATGGCTCATTCCCGGGCTGATCGATGACCAGGTTCACTTTCGTGAACCCGGATTTCCCGAAAAGGCCTGCATACGCACCGAGTCGATGGCGGCAGTGGCAGGTGGTGTGACCTCCTACATGGAAATGCCGAACACGCGACCTCCAACCATCGATCAGGCGCGGTGGCAAGAGAAGATGGACATCGCGGCAAGGGACTCGCATGCACACTTCGGATTCTATCTGGGAGCCACAAACGACAATTTGGAGGAAATCCGCAGGTCCGATCCAAAGCGTATCCCCGGCATCAAAGTGTTCATGGGCTCCTCCACCGGAAACATGCGGGTATCTGATCCGGATATCCTCGAAGCGGTCTTCAAAGCCAGCCCGACTCTAGTAGCCACGCACTGCGAGGACGATGACATCATCGCCCGCAACATGGTGGAATTTGAACAGCGCTACGGAGCCGATATCCCCCCTGGATGCCACCCGGAAATCCGTTCCCGGGAGGCCTGTCTCGCATCTTCCAAACTGGCTGTGGAACTGGCCCGGCGACACAACACCCGCCTACATGTGCTTCACATCACAACCCGGGAAGAGCTTGAGCTGTTCGGGACCGGTCCGCTTGATTCGAAATCGATCACGTGCGAGGCCTGCGTTCATCACCTTCTGTTCAACGACGACGCATACGGGACACTCGGACACCGGCTGAAATGCAACCCGGCCGTTAAAAAGGAAACCGACCGTCAAGCCTTGTTGCAAGCGATCCGCGAGAACCGTATCGACGTCATCGCGACCGACCACGCACCTCATACCGTGCTCGAAAAGAACCAACCTTATAAATCGGCTCCATCCGGACTCCCGCTCGTGCAACACTCGCTACCGATCCTGTTGGATCTTGTTGCGCAAGGGTCATTGGACATTCAAACCGTTGTCAGCAAGTCGAGCCACTCGGTGGCGGAACTGTTCGGCATCCCGCACAGGGGCTTCATCCGCGAAGGATATTGGGCAGATCTCGTTCTGTGCCAGATACACCCTGAAGGAGAGGGTTATTCCGACCCGGTTCTTCTGTCGAGATGCGGATGGTCTCCATTCGAACACAGGCCCCTTCGTGGCAAGGTGATGAGCACCTTTGTCGACGGTCAGCTGGTATGGGATGGTCACCGCATTTGCGGAAAACCGGATGTGCAACCGCTGCAATTTGCTCGATGAGCCTATCAGAAAGTCTCTTTCAACGAATCGCCGACTTCCTCGACGATTACCCGCCTTTCCAATATCTGGGAAAGGAAGATCTGCTTCAGATCGCGCGTCTCGTGAAAATCAAATTTCACGAAAGAGACGAAACGATTTTCGAGGAGAACACGCCCCGCCGCAACCTCTTCTACGTGATTCACAACGGAAGCGTAAGGGTCTTTAACCGCAAAGGCAAAAAGCATCAACTGCGGGATCTCAGAGTGGAAGGCGAGCTCCTTGGGATCGGGCACATCTCGGGATTGTCCAACTACACTCAGTCCGCGGTCGCCGAGAACGACACCATTCTTTACTCCATACCATGGGAGCCGTTCTCCCAACTACTTCCCGCATACCCTGACGTGATGCGCTTCCTTCGCGCGAACACGTCGCTCCACCCGGAGTCGCGCTCCTGGGGTGGCGCCGCGAGCGAAATGCTACCCGGCGATCCGGGAGCCGATACGCTTGTGGGTCACATCAACGAGACCACTTACCTTCCCCAGATCGTTCAGAAACGGTTCCTGGCCTGCCATCCGAACGACACCTTGCAGGAAGCCGCATACAAGATGCTCCAAAACGAACTTGAAGCCATCATCGTAGTGGACCAGGAAGGTTTGCCAAAGGGCATGATCACCAAAACGGACATGACCCGATGCATACAAGCCGGAAGGCTACCGCGCAAGGCGCTCGCAAAGGAATTCATGAGCGCACCAGTCATCACGGTCGGTGAAAATCCGCGCTTGGGAGACTGCATGCGGCTGATGCTCAAAAGCGGATGCAGGTTTCTTTGCATGACAAAGGACGGAAGCTCATTCACGCCAGCCACCGGTGTGATTTCCGAACGCGATCTGATGCTCTACTACGGAAACAATCCGATGGTCATCATCCGGCAGATCGGAATTTCTGACAATTTTGAGGAGCTGACACACCTCCGCTACCGGGCGGACATGCTCATGCTGAACGAACTCCGGAGCGTGGATGCGATCCTCTGGTTCTCCGAAGTGGTGCATGACCTCAACTGTTCTTTTGCAAGGAGGGTGCTTGAACTTGCTCAGGCCGATTTGCGTGCGGAGGGATACTATCCACCGGATGTGGATATCTGTTGGATGGCCGCGGGAGCCGGTGGGCGCAAAGAGTTGTTCACCCGCACAGCAATGGACAGAGGCATGGTCTTCAAACCCTTGTCGGCTCCTGCTGAAGCCCATGCGAACGAATACCTCAATCGACTCACCGCCGCAATTTCCAATGGCTTGATCAAGTGCGGGTGGACTCCCAATACGCGACAGATGACCGAGGCGAATATTCAGTGGAACCGGTCGCTCAACGATTGGGAAGCCTACTTCCATCAATGGATCAATCACACCCTCGAAGACGAGCTTCCCGCGGTACTTCCGTGGTTCGACCTTTTACCCATCGCTGGAGATGAGTATCTGGTTGATAGTTTTCAGAGCGTGCTTGTTCGTGAGATCGCAAGCCATCCCGCATTTATCCGGCGGTTGGCCACTGTGACCATCACGTCCATTCCGAAGCCCGAATTCTATGAGTCATTTTCCACAAGAGGAAGCCGCGAGGGAGAAAGGCGTTTTGACATCGCGCATTCGGTTCTTCAACCCCTGAGTCACCTGGCCAGACTCTTTGCTTTGCGCGAGGGAATCGTCAAACACACGTCCACCATCGACCGCTTCAACAAGCTGGCAAAAATCTCACCTGCCAATCGCCCCCTCTTCGAAGATGCAGCCGAGGGCTTCAAAATCGCGCTCTTTTGCTCAGCAAAAACCGGACTTCGCGAGCAGAGCCCGGGAAACCTGATCGAACCCGCAACGCTCACAGGGATCGAGCAGCAATCCATCAAGTCCACGTTCCGGTCCATTTTCGAACTCCAGAACCTCGCCGAGTCACTGACCGCCTGATCGGGTCAGATTCACCATTCTCAGCAACCCGAGGTATGAAAAATCCAGACCAATCCATAAACGTCCCGTCAAGGTGGGTGGTGCTCGATACCGAAACCACTGGGGTCATCGCGACCCGCGACCAAATTGTATCAATTGGAGCTGTTGCCGTTGTTCAAGGGGAGATCCAACCCCAGGATTCATTTGAATGTGTCATCCGGCAACCCTATAACAGCTCGTCGGTCGTGGTGCACGGTATCACCCAGGATGAAAGTGAACGCCGCGGCACCGGCGAGACGGAAGCCCTCAAAGCCTTCAGCGAATACATCGGCGACTCGTGTCTGGTCGGTCATCACGTTGAGTTTGATGTCACCATCCTCAACCACAGAATGAAGGAAAAAACCGGGCGGGGAATTCGCAATCCGTATCTCGACACCATGGAACTTGTCATCGCCATGGAAAATGCGCAACAGATCGATCCGCGGCCGTCACCGAACGACTTCGGACTCGATGCACTTTGCCGGCATTTCAACGTGAAACGAAGTGGCCGCCACACCGCGCCGGGAGATGCCTTCATCACCGCTTTGATCTTCATCCGGCTCCTGAGCATATCCGCCAACCGGGACCCGGAAATGGTCGGCAAACTGGTTCATCCCGGCATGCAGGAATAGAGCCGGAAAGAATACCCGATAAAAGCAGCAGACAAGAGCCCGGCAACGCTCACTCAGAGACACCACCCGCACGGGTCGCGGGCTCGACCTGTTTGAGCTTGAGCGTCGTCCGGACGGCTTCGCCAGAACGTTTGATTCCGAAGATCTGGGCCTGAATGGGCGCCTCGATGTGAGCCAACAATTCCATATGCCCGCGTTGATCGGCAACCACACTACGAAGCACTTCAGACAACGGCATCTTTCCGGTGAGTTCCAAGTAGTATGGAATCAGCCACTCGCCAATACCGAGCTTTCCAGCAAGGTAATGAACATAGGCCTTGGGATGAAAACTCTCGCTGAACAAAAGCATCGAAGCCTCATAAGTCGTCCACTGACCGACACTCAAATCCTCAGAATGCTTCAGGTAACTCAACACATCGGATTCCCAGCGCAAAATCTCTGAAAGCTTGGAATCCTCCATGACAACCTGCACTTCCCCTGCAGAAGGACCTGCGACAACGGTGGCCATAACCTGGGAAACTTCCTTTTCCGAGACGCCACCCTTGGCATTTCTCCATTCCATTTCCTTGCGGTAGGCAGCCTCGTAGATCTCCGCAAAACGCTCATTGGTTACCGGCACCCCGATCCGATGCATGATACGCTTGCGGATTTCGAGAACCAGATCCTGCACCCTGGCTTTTTTCAAATAGACCCGTGTCACTCCGGGACGGACTTCCATCCCCTCTCCATGCGGAGCATCCGTCACAGTAATTTCTTCCCCGGACGGGAAAAACACACTCAATTCGACGAAGACACCCATCCCGTCATGCCGATGAAGGGCAGCCATGATGTGATCGGTCGGACAAACCAAGCCCACCAGCCTCACACCCGAAAGCTCGGAAACCCTGTAACAATCTCCTTTTTCAAAACCCAAATGCTCCAAAATCCGGATGGCCGATTGAGCGCGTGGATGGCGGATCCACAATGGCTTCGAATCCTTTACCAGAGTGACTTCTGAAGGGGTGCCCTGAATCGATGCGCGGATTTTGTGCAGGTAACGGCCCTTCCACAAGAGAAAGGATCCTCCTGCTGCGGAAATGACAATCAGTCCTAAAAAGGCAATACCCAAAAGTTGAAGAAACATGACTCGCGAGGGGTTGAATTTTCGATGCAAGAAAAATCTTGCATAAATTTTTAATAAAAAAAAGCAAAAAGTGCAATTATAATGCACAATTAATGAAACCCACCAATTCAAGCTGATTTGACGCAGCTTTCACAAATCAGCACAGATTTCGATATCTCAGAATGCCGTATTTTATTTTCCGGAATAATCCATACAAGCCATTCATCCATTCAGACTCATCCCCAGAGCGGAGACGGGTAGAAGCCGGAATCCACCTTTTGCCTGATTCCATCCACCACATGCTGTCGATCCGACGGATGCGTAACACCCAGCCAGAAATCCGGAGTATCCAACAAGCGCACACTGGTCCGGCCATCGCGAATGGCCTCGTCAATCACGGCCGGGATATAACATTCCGCTTTCAAATCACGCCCGTGATTCGAAAGGAAAGAAACCAACGCCCGTTCTGTCCATTCAAAGACCTCCGGAGTGAAGCCGAACAAATTCATGGACACCGGATGATCGTGCGGGAGATGAGCCACATCAGCACCCTGACCCACGTATCCGATGCGCCCATCCGGCTGCCGTCCAATTCCGTGGACTTCAGTTATGCCCCGCAGCATCCCCTGACCATCCCGTTCGCACAAACCGCGGGATACAGTGCCACCCTCAGAGAGGGTCAGCCCAAGCCGGTATGCAACCATGGCTTGCAACGCTCCTCCATCCGGCACCTTGCGAAGAAATTCCGCGAGGCAATCAAAGCTCGCCCTGCCATACAGGTCGTCAGCGTTGATCATGGCAAATGGGCCCTTGACGGCGTTACGGGCGCACCAAACCGCATGCCCGGTTCCCCATGGCTTGGTTCTTTCCGGGAAAGCATCAAATCCCGCAGGCAATGCATCCAACTCCTGAAACACCAATTGATATGACACCCGATCAGGCAAGCGGCTGCAGACGCGATCGACAAAATCCTCACGAATCGCCTCGCGAATCACAAAAACCACCCGGTCGAAACCAGCCTCAAGAGCATCGTACAGGTTGTATTCAAGCAGGGTCTCTCCCGAAGGCCCCACACCTTCAACCTGCTTCAGACCGCCATAGCGGCTCCCCATCCCCGCCGCCAATACCAACAAAGTCAGCTCCATAGTTGTGATCCCTTCATTTTTCATAAGCTCACTCGCATGCGAACCAACCATGAGAGGGAAGCTGCCTCAGGCAAAAACGGACAAACCCTCCTGTCAATGCCCGAGATTCTCCGATCAGTTGATATTGAAAAGCTCCTCCACTTCTGCAAACCTCGGCCCCATTTCCATGAAAATACTTCTCACATCCTACGGTTCCACCGGAGACATTTTCCCGGTCATAGCCCTTGGAGCGGCCTGCATAAGGCAAGGCCATGAAGTGGCTTTTGCGACATCTCCTCTCTACCGAAGCGAAATCGAACGTGCCGGACTGCGCTACGTGTATCTACCGCCGGATTGGGAACAATGGCAGTACAACGATGCGATGCTCAAACTGACCAGAGCCCGGACACCCATCGAGACTCTTCAAATCATTTACCGGCATAGTCTCCCCTATCTCGATGAGATTGTCAGTATTCTGGATCGGGAAATTGCACAAGCAGATCTCGTGGTGTCCTCCTATCTGGTTCCCTACTACCGGACCTTGGCCGAACGACAGGGGAAACCATTCGCAGTAGTCACATTCACCCCAAATGTTGTGCCCTGCGCGTCCATCCCGCCTCCCCACCCACTGGCCATGATTCCTCTACCACAGTTCATCCGGCCGGCATGGAACCGTCTCTCCTGGAGAATCGCTGGCATCGCCGTCGATAGCGCGATCAACCGCGTCATCGGCAAACCCCTCCGAAAGATAGGGATTCCAAAATTCAAAAACTGGTTGCTGCACCCGGCGGATTGTGCACTGGTTTCGGTGTCTCCTGCGCTGTTTCAGCCCCCGGGAGAAATCCCGAACATATTCCGCTTTGTGGGATACATGCGTTGGCAGACATACCCGGATCCGGAAGTGCTACAAAAGGTATCCGATTTCTGTAAGGGAAAAAAGGTTCCCGTGATCACATTCGGAAGCGTCACTTTCAAAGATCGCGAGAAGGTCATGGAGCGATTTCTGCGCAACTGGCCCTCTGACCGTCAACTGATCATCCAAAAAGGCTGGGTTGATCTCGATGCACCGTCCAATCAAACCAACCTCTGCGTGGTCGGGAGCGTCTCTCATGATGCCCTGTTCAAACACGCTTCCGTTGTGATCCACCACGGCGGAGCAGGCACCACGTCCTCATGTCTCCACGCAGGAATTCCACAGATCGTAATTCCACACATCGGAGACCAATGGTTCTGGGGGCGGGAAGTCAAGCGACTCGGTGTGGGCACAAGCATTAGCCGGTCCCGCTGGCCGGAAAGACTGTGCTCTGTCCTGGATCACATTTCATCTCACGACGGATTCAGAAACCGGGCAGATCAAGTCCGGCAAACGCTGGAAGTTGAGGACGGAGCAATACAGGCAGTGGCTGAGCTCGAAGCCTACGCGGTCCGGAGCCATCATTTGATCACAGAGCGGCCCGGAAAGTCCTGAACGACTCATCCTTCAGCCAACCCCGGGTGCCGTCCGCCGCCTCCACATAAACATGTTGGTTCAGCGTTCGCAACAGACGCGCATAGCTTCCGTCTTGTAAGGTGATCAAGGATTCACTCTGGGTGGTTGGCGACACCTTCAGGTCTGCATCTCCGGCCCAAACAACGCCACGATGCGAGTCCTGCACGATTCCTACCCACGCCGTCACACAAACAATCACCGTCAACAACGTGAGAATCCCAACATCCCTGTATCTCGCGCGACGCCGCAGCAGGCCGGCATATGCACTCCAGCAAAAAACTGACAGCCAAAATGAACCAACCGCAATCCATGACCAGACATCCTCCGGCAATAGGAGCGCCAATTGCTCAAGCAATCCCAACTTGAGCTCCTCAATTCCGTTTATCTGCCTCAGATAACGCAGGGCGTTCTGGGTATCCGGATGCATGAAACCCATGCGATCCGCCCGCTCCAGATGCCAGAGCGCACGTCCCGTAGCCCCCATGCGGTAATGGGCGACCCCGAGATTGTGATGAATAGCGGCTGACTCTCCTTCCTGAAGACATATCATCCACGCA